>PDWJ01001316.1_pt1 | contig 38758 bp, 29 predicted proteins | sample 1430881 | NCBI WGS metagenome assembly PDWJ01 (sample SAMN01162460, study PRJNA174530) | Oral metagenome, whole genome shotgun sequencing project. | biome: Marine environment; feature: Marine mammal; material: Swab sample of the gingival sulcus; isolation source: swab sample of gingival sulcus...
AACATGAGAGGAAATGAGTATTCATTTCTGTTCTGTCAACAATACTGACCTGGAGTAGCGAGAGTGGAGAGAGGTTGAAAAGACTTTTTAAGCCGTCAATTTCTCAACACTCTCATGAGTGCTGATGAAAAGAGATAGTCTCCTAGTGCGTGTAATTATTAACGCCATTGCCTTTTTAGTTGTGTCATGGCTGTACAGTGGGATTCAAGTGAACGATTTCAAAGCGGCACTGATTACGGCACTGATTTTAGGACTTATCAATGCCTTTTTGCGCCCTGTTTTGATAGTGCTGACGCTTCCGATCAATTTCCTGACCTTTGGCTTGTTTACCTTTGTCATCAACGGGCTGCTGCTGTTATTGGTATCCAATTTGTATAGCGGATTGTATGTCGGAGGCTTCCTGGCGGCGGTGTTTGCGGCCTTGTTACTTTCTATCGTTAATGCGATCCTGTCATCATTGTTGGTGAAGAACGATTAAAGCCAGGCAAGTAGAGGAAGAAGTGATTTCTTCGGGTGGCGTTTTGGACAACAATCAGATGTTGTATACTTTACTTTTGGCTGCCTGTTGAGTGTGCTTAATCAGTCCTTTCATGTGAACATGGCTTTGTGTTCAAGGGAATGCTGGCGGATGAGCTGTTGCAAGGCTTCGATGCTCTCTTCGAGCTGAAGAAACTCATGCGCCGAGCCGCCATTGTAAATGCTTCATGCAGCGAACCACCTCAGGGAATCGGTAAAGTGGCGGCAGGGTCGGTTCTGCTCATTGTCTTATCAAATATTGCAAAAAACAACGAGAGGCTCATGACGACACGTGTATGTGTAGACCATATTCAGCCCCAGCAAGGGGCTGAGTAAACGTCTGCATTCTGAACAACTCCTCAAACATTCCTGAACCCGCTGTGCCGTGGTTCTCCATGTTTTCTCAAATCTACCACGGTTTCGATGTGATACGTATGGGGAAACATATCGACAGGCTGCACCTCGCGAATGGCATAGCCGCCTTCGATCAGCATCGCTACATCTCGCGCCAATGTGGCCGGATTGCAGGAAACATACACAATCTGCCGCGCAGCGATGTTGAGAATATGTTTTACGCCTTTTTTCGAGAGTCCCGATCGCGGGGGATCGATCACAATAACGTCGAGAGCCTGCAACCCCAGCGTAGGCAGCACTTTCTGAACTTCGCCGCAATGGAAGCTGACATTCTCGATCTTATTCTGTTTCGCATTCTTCCTGGCATTCAATACTGCTTCTTCAACCAACTCGATACCATAGACTTTTTGCGCGTTCCGGGCCAGGTGCAACGCAATCGAACCGGTTCCGCAATACAAGTCAAGGGCGACCCCATTCTGCGGCAGCTCGGCCATACGCTGTACGGTTTGATACAGTATTTCCGTTTGAAAGGTATTGGTCTGGAAAAAACTTCTGGCGGAAATTTCAAATGAGAACCCGTTAATCATCTCCCGGATCAGCGGTTCGCCATATAAAAGATGTTCTTCCTGTCCCTGGCTGCTCTGCCCTTTACGACGGTTGATCGTCTGCACGATACTGGTGATTCGCGGAAAACCTGCGGTGAGATAGCGCACAAAGCGGTCGAGCTGCGGAAAATGTTCGCCGGAGGTGACGATATTCACCATAATATCACCGGTATGCTTGCCTTCTCTAATGACAAGATGGCGCAGCAGACCTTCTCCTTCACCGGATTCGGTCCGTGTTGAAAAGGCTGTTAAATTCTGTTGACGGGCAAAATCTCGGCACAACGCAAAAATTTCTACACTGTCTTCGGATTGCAGATAGCAGTTTTTCAGATCGATCAATTTATCCCAACGACCGGCATAATGCTGGCCGAGGCTCAGGCCTTCTTCCTCGTCCTGCCCGAAGGTAAATTCCATTTTGTTGCGATAATACCATGGCGATTCCATACCGAGAATGTCATTGACCGGTACATCCTGAATGTTGCCGATGTGCGAAAGCGCTTCGGCCACTTGCTGCTGCTTGAACCGCAATTGTTCTTCATACGTCAAACACTGCCATTTGCAGCCGCCGCAGCGCCCGAAATATTCGCAACGTGCTTCCGTCCTCAAAGTAGAAGGTTCGACCAATTCGACAACCTTTCCGGTAGCAAATCGACGTTTACGTTTGATGATTTCCACAATGGCTCTATCGCCCGGAATGCCGCCGCGCACGAATACAACCATGCCCCCATCTATGCGAGCAACAGCCTCGCCGCCTAAAGCGAGATTTTCCAAAGTCAATTCTATTCGGTTTCCGACTTTCATTGCGTATTTTCCGCTCGTTCGTTTTTCATTCGTTTCCACTATTCCCACTGTTTTTCCTTCGGATCAACGGCTTCAGCAAAGACCAGGAGGGTCAAATCCCGAGTTTTCGTGCAGGACTGACTTGCTCAGTTCGATGCACAGCGTCGTCACCTTCGTCCACTCCTCTGAATTTCAGTAGATTCGATCGTCATCGTAGAGTTCTTCTTTCATGAGCTTTTTTCCCATTTTTCCTCGACATCAAGACATTGTTGCACCGGATAGATTTTCCGTCACGCAGGAAGTGAACCCCGAAATTCAATGTTGGCGACACATTCAATGTGAATGGTGTGCGGGAACATATCGACGGGCTGAATTTCAATTGTGTGGAAGCCGTACTGCGATAAGAATCTCAAATCCCGAGCCAACGTCGCCGGATTACATGAGACATACACAAGCCGCTTCGGCTGCATAGCCGCGATTGTTTCCAATACAGTCTCGTCACAGCCTTTACGAGGAGGGTCGACCACGATGACATCAACCGTTTTTCCTTGTCCGGCCAACTCAGGAAGCATGCATTCCGCGCGCCCGGCTAAAAACTCCAAATTTTCACAGCCGTTGAGCCGCGCATTGTGACGGGCATCCCGAACAGCAGCTTCGTTCACTTCAATGCCATACACGATCTTCGCCTGACGAGCCAGCCAGACGGAAAGGGTTCCGATCCCACAATAAAGGTCGGCGACGGTTTCTTCACCGTGCAAGTCGGCATACTCCTGGACTTTCTGATATACACGCTCTGTCTGGAGCGAATTCACTTGATAAAAAGATGTGGGAGAGATGTCAAAATGAAAGTCTCCCAGTTGGTCGCGGAGCGCACACTTTCCGAAGATCGCCACATTCTCTTCGCCGAGAATCACGTTCGTCTGCTCCTGATTGATATTCAGCACAATGCCTGTCAGACCAGGACATCGTTCTCTAAGCCATGTGATAAAACGATCGCGTTCAGAAAATTGTCGATTGGTGATGACCGGCACGATCAGGAGTTCTCCGCTACGACGTCCGGCGCGAATCAGGATATGCCGCAACAATCCCTGCCGGTGGGTTTCATCGTAAATGCTCACCTCATATTGTGTTAAGAATTCGCGAATCGTAGCCATCACGACATTCATCTCTTCATACTGAATAGGACAGACGGTGTGTTCGATAATCTCGTGAGAACGTTTGGCATAAAAGCCGGTGATAATCCGACCTTTATGCCTGGCAATCGGATATTGGGCCTTATTGCGATAATGCTGTGGTTCAATCATACCGATCGTGTCGAGAACACGCGCCGTTCCTGTTTTATCGGCATTTTTGAGAGATTCTCGAACCAGTTCAGTCTTCAAAACAAGCTGGCCTTTGTAATCGAGGTGTTGCAGGCTGCATCCGCCGCAGCGATGAAAAACCGGGCAGAATGGTTCAACTCGTTCGACGGATGGACGTTTAATGTCGAGCAGACGCCCCACACAATAATTCAGCGTGACTTTAATGATTTTGATGTCAACGATTTCTCCGGGCAAGGCGCGATCAACCAATACAGGTAATCCCCCAATCGATCCAATTCCGATCCCTTCAGGCGAAAGTTTGTCGACCGTGACGATATGACGGCTGTTTTTGCTCAGACTCATATAGCTATCCCAGATTGTCGTTCAGGACTACACAACAAGATACATCTGGTGACAGTATTAAGAATGGAGAGAATTCAGTCAAGCAGGAATGCTAAAGAGACACAAAACCCCATTCATCATGCTCGACAATCGAACGATCAAGATGAATGGGGTTACTTGTGCCGCTGTCTGAAAAGTGTCGATGGTACTTAGGGCAGATCGCTAGTTCGCCAACTATCGAGTTCTCGCTCGAACTGCAAGCGTTCCTCACGACTGGCCCAACCGCGAAATGGTGATCCTTCCTGTTCCAGCAAATTCAGAAGCCAGACAAGAGGCGCTAAAACCAAGACAAATGTTAACATAAGTAGTACCTCCTTCTTCTTTGACTGTTCTATGTTTATTTTGACAATGTTACATTCCCGCAACAACAGGGATCATAGCCGTTTGCAGCGAACCTGTCGAACCATGCTCTCCCTCGACACGCTCAGGACGAACAGCCTCAATGTGACTGACTGTAACACTGTCACATTATATAACGTACTGTTTTGTACGGTATGGTCGGAAATGATTCTATTATGGGTATGCACACATTTTCTATATTTTCTTGACCCAAGAGGAAATCTATCCAAGAAGTGTGCCAGAAAAAGTATTTTGAGAATGTTTTCGTTTAATTGTTAGAAAAAAGGACGCTTTATTCGATATGTCATTGAGAGGATGCCTTCAAAAAAAAGAGGGGGTTATGATATATCATAAAAATTTGATATATCATAACCCCCTCTTTGAGAGAAGAGAACAAAAACGATGGGAGCCGACAATATGTCTGCGATCGACTTCTTCCAACGGCAGTAATTCGAATGTGTCAGGCGGAATTTCTTTTCGTGTGAACCAATCGCCTAATTCAAGCCGTGAGCTGGAATTCAGGATGACGGCCCGTTCGATCACATTTTCTAATTCCCGGACATTGCCGGGCCAATAGTACGCTTGCAGCGTATCCATGACTTTTTGAGGCACGACATCGATTTTTTTGCCAATTTTTTTGCTGTAGTGTTTGATAAAATGTTTGACAAGCAGCGGGATATCATCCTGGCGCTCTCTCAGGGGAGGAATAGTGATCGGGAATACATTGAGCCGGTAGTACAGGTCTTCCCGAAAGATCCCCTCAGCAATTGCCTCTTCCAAATCGCGATTTGTCGCGGCAATCACTCTGACATCGACATGAAAGGTTTTTGGATTGCCGAGACGCTCGAATTCTCCTTCTTGCAAGACGCGCAGCAGTTTGACTTGAAGATCTAATGGCAATTCTCCGATTTCATCCAGAAAGATCGTCCCTTTATCAGCCAATTCGAATCGTCCGATTTTTTGCGTAATCGCACCAGTAAACGCGCCTTTTTCATGACCGAATAATTCGCTTTCGATGAGGTTGGCCGGTAAGGCCGCGCAGTTCACTTTGACCAAAGGCCGGTTGCGGCGTGTACTTAAATTATGGACAGCACGAGCAATGAGCTCTTTTCCCGTCCCGGTTTCTCCGAGAATCAAGACCGTCGCCGCAGTGGCGGCCACCTGTTCAACACTGCCGAGCACCTGTCTGAAAGCTTCATTCTGCGAAAGAATTTCCTCGAAATTATAGCGCAGTTTAATTTCCTGTCGGAGATAGATATTTTCTTTTTCCAGGCGATTTTTGAGCACTTCGACCTCTGAGAGTGCGTGTTTTAATTCTTCTTCCACCTCGATTTGACTGGTGATGTCGTTAAAAAACCCTTCGATCGCGATAAGGTCGCCGGTTTCCGAATAAACTCCACGGAACCGGTCCGACACCCACTTCACATCCCCTTCCGCCGTCAGAATACGATAGATCAATCGCCCGGGTTTTCGATTTTTGAGGGCCTCATCAACAACACGCTTTACAGTCTCCCGGTCGTCAGGATGAATGATATCTATCGATGCAATCCGCTGATTATGGATCACATCCTCAGGCGCGTACCCTGTGATGCGTTGACTCCACTCTGTAATAAATTCAACGGTGTAGTATGCGTCATGCCTACTACGATAGACTGCCCCAGGAAGATTGTTGATCAAGGTCGAAAGCGCTCGCTGGCTTTCATGCAGCCCTTCGACAACGCGTTTCCACTCGCTCCGATCTCGAATAAACGTGCAGGAAAATTCGAGCCCTTCAAATTCGATAAAATTGGCCCGAATCTCCACCGGAATCAAATGGCCGTATTTCGTTAGCTGATAGCGCTCGAAAATCACGGTTTTCTGATCTTTGAGCATAGTCCAATGTTTGCGCCAGGTTTTCTCGTTCTCTCCGTGAGAGAACTCATACGCTTTGGCCCCGATCAGCTCTCGACGTGAAAAACCGAGTAACTGGCTGACGGCATCGTTGACCCGCTGGATGCTCCCACTGGAATCGATCCAGAGAATCGCATACGGAGCCTGCTCTATGGTAAAATGGGAAAGACGCAGCATACGCTCCCAATCATCATATACTGTCTTCATTGTCACCTCTGCACTCGACATGAGTTATGTATAAGGATCGGCGATGAAATAATCTTCCCGTTTTTACAGGGGGCGCCCACCCACCTTCTGTGTTGTTCTTCGCCCGCATATTTCCGGCTATGTGCGCCCATCACGCCTTGAAGAAACGCAAACATTCTCCACACAATGTGAGCAACATATTTCGTTCTCGATCCTAAGCAAAAATTCTTGAGAATTTTTGCTCTTTTAACCTCTCAATCTGACATTCAGAATAAAGTCAATATATTCCCTTTCGTCAAGAGTCTTTTCTTCGTTTTTCCGACACGGCAGCTTGTCTGGTGAAACTGCTGTTTTTCCTTGACATTTCATCAGAGAAAGCCCCATGACAGACCTGATATATGAATGGCTTTGGTACATGAGATAGGCGGCTCTATGTTATAGGTCGTACCGGGTATATGAGTGTTATTGAGCTTGAAAGTAAGCGTGTTCTTGCGAGTCTTCAGATAGGCAAAGATCTTCGTAATATTGTTCTCGACCCTGATGAAACAGCCTATATCAGCAGTTTTGGAACCAACAGTGTGAGTGTTGTGAAATAATAGACATGTTGAAGCCCCCCTGGCAGGGATGAGTCCAATTGTATTTTACAGGCCTATCCCCATCACCCCCCAGAAGAAGTCAAAATTTTTTCCCGGTATTTCTTGACAGCAATGTCGAAACTTGCTTCTTTTTGTACGATGCAGAGGAGATATGAGGTTTTTATGAGTAAAGGAACGACACGATGACGCACAGCCTGGAATATAAGAGGCGGAGAACTCACCGGATCGTTTTGCTGGCAGGCATTTTTATTGCCTCATTAACAGCGATTGAGATCCTTATTCAGCAGCTCAATAAACCTGTACCAATTGTTAATAATCTGCTCGTGTTTACCCTGCTTAATCTGAATATCATCCTGCTGGTCGTCCTGGTCGTGGTGGTGGTCAGAAATCTGGCAAAACTCTATTTCGAACGAAAGAACAATATCCTCGGCTCAAAATTCCAGACAAAACTAATCGCATCGTTTATTATCCTCACGCTCATCCCCTCACTCCTTCTGTTTGTCGTGGCCAGCAACCTGATCACCCAGGGCATGGAAGGCTGGTTTAACGAGCAGATCGAACATTCCTTGCATGAATCGTTAGAGGTAGCCCAGACCTTTTACCGGAATTCTATCGATAATTCCCTTTATTTTGCCGAACAAATCAGCGAATTATTAACCGATAAACGCCTCTTGCGAGAACAAGAAACCCTGCATACATTTCTGCGAAAAAAGCAGGAAGAGTTTAACCTGGGGATCATCGAGGTGTATACCTTGCAAGGCGAACTGCTGGCAAAGGCTGTGAATCCTGATGTGCCTGCCGGAAAATTCTCGCTTTCGCTGGATGATATTGTCCAGGTCGGCCAAACCGGAAAACGGCGTTCTCTTCAGCATTCCCTCAATAATGGTGATTTGATTAAATCCATTGTCCCGATTCAATCAAAATGGGAAGAAGGACATGTTATTGGTGTCTTGTTAGTTGATTACTTTGTCGACGGAAGTCTGGTCGCGAAAATGAAAAATATTCGTCGGGCCTTCGAGGATTATAAACAGACAAAGATTCATAAAAATCCAATTCTCGGCAATTATTTGCTTACGTTTTTTCTCATTACACTGCTTGTCTTCTTTTCGGCGATCTGGTTCGGGATGCATCTGGCACGAGGGATGACCGTCCCGATTCAGCAGCTTGCCATCGGCACACGAGCCATTGCCGAAGGCAATCTCGATCATCAGGTCGAGGTCGAAGCCAACGATGAAGTCGGGATTCTGGTCGATTCATTCAACCAGATGACAACCACACTGAAAACCATGACGAATACCATGGCAGAAGGCCGGCATTATATCGAAACGATTCTGGAAAATATTGCCACAGGCGTGGTGTCGATTAATCCTCAAGGCCGTGTCACGAGTTTTAACCGGGCGGCATCCCGTATTCTGCACGTCGTGCAGGCAGACGTGCTGGATCAGCACTATCGCGTTTTTCTGGATCAGCCTGATATGAAACACATCGTGAGCGTGATGCGTTCGATGAACGAGCAAGGTGAAGAGCGCTATGAAGAGCATTTTCAATTGAAAGTCGATGGAAAACTCCTGTCCCTGCTGGTGAATGTGACCACTATGCATGACGAACAGAATCGCTATATCGGCACGTTAATTGTCTTTGACGATTTGACCCAGTTGCTCAATGCTCAACGTATCGCGGCCTGGAGGGAAGTCGCACGACGTCTGGCACACGAAATCAAGAATCCGTTAACCCCCTTACAATTATCAGCCCAGCGTTTACGACGGCAAGCGGTGAAAAAATCGCCGAAGTATGAACAGATTTTCGACGAGTGCACCCAGACGATCATTGATGAAGTCGACGGACTGCGCCACCTAGTGGATGAATTTTCACGTTTTGCCAGAATGCCGGCTGTTGTCAAGAAACCAACGCCTATTCATGAATTGCTGAAAAACACCTTAACATCCTATTCGCTTTATTACAAAATGATTCACTTCCGTGCCCGTTTTTCAAAGGAGATTACGACCATTCAGGCAGATGCCCGGCAGCTCAAACAAGTGTTTGTGAATCTGCTTGACAATGCAATCCAGGCTATGGAAGAAAAAGGAGAAATTGCTATTCAAACCTTTTATGATGCACAGCGCAGGATCTTGACGGTAAAAGTCTCAGATACCGGGCCAGGTATCCCAGATGAATTACGAGAACGTTTATTTATCCCTTATTTTTCGACAAAAGGCAGCGGACGAGGGTTGGGCCTGGCAATCGTTCATAAAATTATCAGCGAACATGGAGGAACACTCAAGCTCGATGATAATATTCCTCAAGGTACGGAGTGTATCATCGAGCTTCCGGCTTCGCAATCGAAGTCAAACCGGGTTCAGCCTGTGTCTACACCGACAGTTCACACAAAAACAGTGAGCCGGGAAACCTGAAAGGTTTTTCACGATGGTGAAAAACCTTTCAGGTTCCATGATAACATATCGCCTATGAGTTCCGCATCGATTCTTGTTGTTGATGATGAGAAACGTATTTGTTCGTCGTTAACCGGCATTTTTGAAGATGAGGGCTATAAAGTTCGCGCTGTCCATGATGGACACGCCGCTTTGCAACATATCGAAATGCAACTGCCAGATTTGATGGTTCTCGATCTCTGGATGCCGGGAATGGATGGGTTACAGGTCTTGGAAAGCGTGAAAAAACGCTATCCCGCTCTTCCAGTCATTGTGATTTCCGGGCATGGCAATATCGAAACTGCCGTAAAAGCCGCAAAACTTGGGGCCTATGATTTCCTGGAAAAACCCTTATCCCTTGATAAAACTCTGATCATGGTCGAGCGCGCGCTCGATCAACGGCGACTGCTGCAAGAAAATCAAGATCTCCGAAAACGGGTCGAACGAAAATATGAAATGATCGGCAAAAGTAAGGCGATGCAGGAAATTCGCGAGCGTATCGCCACGGCTGCTCCGACCAATGGGCGTGTGCTTATTTATGGAGAAAACGGTACTGGCAAAGAATTAATTGCCCGCGCCTTGCACCGTCAGAGCCTTCGGGCGGAGAAACCGTTTGTCGAAGTGAATTGTGCCGCCATTCCGCAGGAATTGATTGAAAGCGAGTTGTTTGGCCATGAAAAAGGCGCCTTTACCGGAGCGACATCCCGCAAACCTGGCAAATTCGAGCTGGCCCATGAAGGCACGTTGTTTTTAGACGAAATCGGCGATATGAGCCTGGCGACTCAGGCTAAAGTGTTGCGAGTACTACAGGAGCAAAAATTCGAGCGGGTCGGCGGGTCGGAGGTGTTCGAAGCAGATTTTCGCGTCTTTGCCGCATCGAACAAAAATCTGGATCAGGAAATTGAAAAAGAAAATTTTCGTGAGGATTTGTATTACCGGCTCAATGTTATCCCATTCTATGCTCCTGCTTTACGAGAGCGCAAAGAGGATATTCCGCTGCTCATCAATCATTTTCTTCAAGCGATTTCGCTTGAAAATGGCCGGCGTCTTAAAACGATCACGGCGGATGCGGTCGAAATACTCATGCAGTACGATTGGCCCGGCAATATCCGCGAGTTAAAAAATGTGATCGAACGCCTGGTTATCATGGTTGCGGTGAATACAATCCAGGCCGAGCATATTCCGGGCAGCCTGCTAGGAAGCAGCCGGCGGCGTCCTCTCACACCGGGAGCCTCGTTCGGCCCACCCTGGAGCCCATTGAAGGAAGCCAAAACAACATTTGAGAAACAGTATATCCTGCAATGTCTGACATCTCATAATGGCAACATCACCAAAACCGCTCAAACTCTGGGGATCGAACGGACGTATCTGCATAAGAAAATTCGGAGGTACACCGACGACGAATCTTGAACAGATTCGTCGTGGACGCTCTAGCACTTCACGATGCGACGCGGAAAAATTTCTAAAAATCCTTTGCTGCCGTTACTTTTCCCTTGCCTTTTTTAGGGAATGGTTTTTTATCGTTATAACAAGTTTACATCACGTGCGTACCGGTCGTGATGCACTTTGCCGCATATGCGTCCCGCTTATGATGCGGTCTAAAGGGAAATGAACGAGAACGTAAACTGCACATCCATAGGGACCAGAGGATGTATATGGCACGTAAAGATGAAAGAGGGGCTGGTATGAATGATGAGGGACAGAGAAAAAAATTCGCAATGATGATTGCCGATGCCATTCAAGAGCTCTTACAGGAGTCGGACGAGTTGACTGGTATTCTTGAAGAAGCGGCTGATGAGGGATATGATGTCTTTCTGACCGTTTTTTCAGGGATTATGATCCGCCGTCGAGGGGAAGGGGAAAAGGCCAAACCTCTGCCGATGAAATTCGAATTTACCGAACTCGATAAGAAGTTTTTGCAGTCCGTCGGTATTCGTCCTCCTGATGAAAAAACCGAATTGGAGTAAATCGTTTCCGGGTTTACTCCGATTCGTTGGACATGTTGCCCTGATTCCCAAGGCCAGAGATGGCTTCCAGGCACTGTTCAAGGGTGTCGTCTAACGCCGGTGGAATTTCCCGCTGAATCCACCGCACATTGTCATATTTCCTGAACCAGGTTAGCTGTCGTTTGGCATAATGTCTGGTGTTCCGTTTAATAAGCCTGATCGTTTCTTCCAAATCATGTGTTCCGGCCAGAAATGCCCCAATTTCTTTGTACCCTAACGATTGTAACGGCCGTAATCCATGGTGATATCCTCGTTCATGCAATGTTCGGACTTCATCGACAAATCCCTCCTTCATCATCTGATCGACTCTGGTATTGATGCGCCGGTACAGTTCTTCCCGATCCGCGTTCAACACAAGGAACGAGGTCTCATATTGTGCAACGGGTATTGTCGCCTGCTGTTGATGATCCGAAATGGATTGGCCAGTCAGATGGAACACCTCTAAGGCACGGATCACCCGAACGAGATCGTTCGGATGCAGGCGTTTCGCAGTCTTGGGATCGATCTGTTGAAGGGTCTGATGCACAGCTTCCCGGCCTTCTCGATCGGCCAGAGCCTGCATCTGCTGTCGGAATGCTTCATCTCGCCCGGGGACTTCGAAAATACCGTACAACACTTTTTCGATGTACATTCCCGTACCGCCGACCAGTAGTGGCAGCTTCCCGCGTTCATAAATGCTTTGAATAATCGTTGTTGCGTCTCTGACATAGTCAGCAGCAGAATATTCGCCATCCGGGTCGCGAATGTCGAGCAGATGATGAGGAACTCGACTCTGCTCTTCCGGTGTTGGTTTGGCCGTGCCGATATCCATGTAACGGTAAATTTGCATCGAATCGGCCCCGACGATTTCGCCGTTCAGCCGTTCGGCAATGTCGATAGCAATACGGGTTTTTCCCACTCCGGTCGGGCCGGCGATGATAATCAGAGGAATTCCCATAATATGTGGAATGACTTCTTAATAGTTTTCAATGTGTTTGAAGAAAAGCTCGTGGGAAAACATCGTATTTTTTCATCTTGCGGAGTAAAATTCGCAAGGGAATATCGAGTAATTCAGCGGTTTTAGCCTTATCCCAGTCATTTTTTACCAGCATATCGTGTAAAAAATACTTCTCGCAAATTTCCAGAGCGTCACTGAGTGGCATTGGATCGAGTTTGACGGTAAAAAATCCTTCATCTTCCTCTGCCTCCTCAAGCTTTTTCAGCCCTTCTTCAAACCCTTTGACTTCTGCTGCTTCTGCTTTCGGCGGCTGAGGGGACGAAATAATCTCCCGGGGGCCCTCAAGTTCGTGTTGTCTGGCAGCCTGAATCTGGTCACGGCGGGCCTGATAATATTCGGTGAGTTCTCGCAATTGCTGTTCGACCACCAATAAGCGAGCTTGAAGTTGCGACATACTTATCGGGGTCACAAGATAATCGTTGGCTCCGGCTTCGAGAGCGAGTTGAATATCCTCCGGTCGTTCACGCCCGGTAGACGCAATAATAAAGGTCTTGGCCCGTTGGGGGAAAGCTTGAATTGTATGGCAAAACTCAAGCCCATTCATTCCGGAAAGCTCTAGAGCGATGATAATGAGCGAAAATGCCGTTTGTTGGTACAAATCTAGTGCGGTTTCAGCATCTCCACAATCAGTGACTTCATGTCCGAGCAGTGAAAGCTGTTTCTTGAGTAAGGCACGTTCCTCGGTGCCATTTTCAATGATCAGAACGTTCATGCACTGCCCACCGCAAAGGCGCAAAGGCGCAAAGATCAACACGTTGCGTCTTTGCGCCTTTGCGGTGGATTTATTAAGGCCGGATATGTCCGTCGCCGATTCCGATCCATTTATAGGTCGTGAGTTCTTCCAGCCCCATCGGGCCGCGAGCGTGAAGTTTTTGTGTGCTGATCGCCACTTCGGCCCCCAGGCCGAACTGACCGCCATCATTGAAACGGGTACTGGCATTGACAAACACGGCTGATGAATTGACTTCATTAACAAACCGGGTTGCATTGGCTAAATCATTCGTCAAAATGCTGTCGCTGTGATCCATGCTGTGCTCGTGGATGTGGGCAATGACTTCATCAAGGATATCAACGACTTTGATCCCCAATGTCAATGACATCCATTCCCGGTCGAAATCTTCAGGTTTGGCGGCACGCGCCGTATATCCAGCGTCTTGCAGAATCGCCAGTGCACATTCGTCGGCCCGCAATTCGACCTTGCTCTGCGCCAGACGTTCGGCCACGTTCGGCAGCAGTTCTTGAGCAATCGCCGAATTGACCAACAGAGTATCCAGGGCATTACACACACTCGGGCGCTGGACTTTGGCATTTTCGATAATATCGACAGCGCGCTCCAGGTCAGCGCTCTCATCCACATAAATATGACATACGCCCATGCCTCCTGTAATCACCGGAATCGTACTTTGCTCTTTACAGAGCTTGTGCAGCCCGGCCCCGCCGCGTGGCACGATCATGTCCACATACGCATCGAGGCGTAACAATTCCGTCACCAGACTGCGATCCGGATTATCGAGATATTGCACGGCGGCAGCCGGAACTCCAGCTTGTTCAAGGGCTGTTTGAATCACTGTGACCAGTGTCAGATTGCTGCGCAGAGTCTCACTGCCGCCGCGTAAGATGATAGCATTCCCGGTTTTCAGGCATAAGGTCGCAATGTCGATTGTCACGTTCGGGCGAGCTTCATAAATGCAGCCGATCACACCGATCGGAATTCGGCGTTTACTCAGGCGGATTCCATTCGGCAGCACACGGCTTTCGATTTCCGAGCCGACCGGGTCCGGTAATTCGGCAACTTGTCTCGTATCAGCGGCCAAGCCGGCAATACGTTTTTCGTTCAACAACAGACGGTCGAGCAATGCCTCGCTTAAACCTTTTGCCTTGCCATCCTCAATATCGAATGCATTCTGCGCCAGCACTTCTGCTGTGCGAGCCTCTAATTCATCTGCAATCGCCAGCAACGCCTCATTTTTTTGTATGGTGCTTAATGTGGCTATTTGCCGGCTGGCAGCCCTCGCTGCCTTTCCCATCTCAACCAAATTTGCCATACTTTTAGAGTGACAGGTTGTGGGTTACGGGTTGCGCGTTAAAAGCCTATAACCTCCAATCCGCAACTCGCAGCCCGGCTCATATCAAAATCAAATCATTCCGGTGAATAATGACACTTCCGTACACATACCCTAAATGGTGAGTGATTTCGTGGGATTGACAGCCTTTAATGCGGTCTAAATCTTCACTGCTGTAACGGCTGATGCCACGCGCGAACTTATCCCCATCCGGTCCGCAAATCGAGACGGAGTCTCCTCGCGTAAAGCTCCCTTCAATGCGAGTAATCCCTGATGGGAGCAAGCTGCTCTTTTTTTGACAGAGTGCTCTGACAGCCCCGGCATCAACCATAATATTCCCGGTAGGTGTCGACCCGGCAAAAATCCAGCGTTTTCGATTCTCCAGCGGTGTTTTGACAGCCGGAACCCGTGTCCCAATACTTTCGCCGGTCATAATTCTCGTGATCACATTCAGTTCGCGTCCGGCAGCGATCACGACTTCTGTGCCACCACGCCGAGCGACTTCGGCAGCCTGCAATTTTGTGATCATTCCGCCGACGCCCAATCCGCTAACACTGCCGCTTGCCAGTTTCAGAACCTCTTTGTCAATCGTTTCGATTCTCGGAATCAATTCGGCATCAGGGTTTGAGCGGGGATCGGCTGTAAACAGGCCCGATTGATCGGTGAGGAGAATCAGGAGATCCGCTTCAGCCAACAGCGCAACAAGGGCCGAGAGATTATCATTGTCGCCGACTTTAATTTCTGCGGTCGCAACAGCGTCATTTTCGTTGATAATCGGGATGAGTCTGTATTCCAGCAAGGCTTGCAGGGCGTCTCGCGCATTGAGATAACGATCCCGGTTTTCCACATCGGCGCGGGTCAACAACACCTGACCGACGTGGATATTATAAATATCGAATAAGTTTTCCCAGGTTAACATCAAGCGACTTTGGCCGACGGCAGCCAGCATCTGTTTGTTGATAACCGTATCCGGAATATCCGGAAATCCCAGTCTTTCGCGTCCGGCAGCGATAGCGCCGGAGGTGCAAATAATAACCTCTTTGCCCCGGTGATGCAATTCTGCGCACTGCCGAATCAATTCGACCATGTGCGCCCGGTTAAAATGGGGCGTTCCACCAGTCAGAACGCTTGTCCCTAGTTTAATCACAATTCGTCGATACATAAATTTGTTCTGCTACAGAGACACAGAGAAAAACATGGAAGGTAGAAAGCAGCAAACAGTAAGCTGCAATCCTTACTGCGTCTTACCAAATAACTGCTTCTGTGCGTCTTTGCAGCAGAGATATGACGCATTCTCGTATCTTTGACCGATAGTGTGAGCAACGGAATAAAATCAACTAAAAAGCCGTATGCGCTTGAACTGATAGACTGTCTTGCGAGCTGCAAACGGGGGGACGTGTGCGTCAGGTCGTCAATGCACCTCCACCCGCCGGTTTTTGGCGCGTCCGGCATCAGTGCTGTTGTCAGCGATCGGCCTGTCGATGCCGAAGGAGACTGTCTCCAGGAGATTTGGCGGTAGGGCATGCTGCTCAACGAAATAGTTTTTCACACTATTGGCCCGTCGCTGCCCAAGCTGAATATTAGCCTGAGCGTCGCCGATATTATCGGTATGCCCTTCGATCACAATCATTTTATTGGGAATCTGTTTCAGGATATTGGCGATTCGGTCCAATTGAGCCTTAATCGTCTCCTCGCCCTCGCCCTGAGTTCTGATAATCTCTTCGAGCCTGTCATCCCCCGGCGGAAAATTGATCGTCATCGTGATCTGTTGGATCGTACTGCCTTCAACCAGACCAACCGTACCCTGCGGGATCAGTAAGGACTCTTCGGTCAACAGGTTTGTCATTACCACATCGAATTTATTTGCGATCGCGGTCGTTGTGTTGCCGCCCGGATCGTAACTCACCTGTGAATCTGCAGTAATGACTTGCTCGATCGGCGCTGCCATGTTGGCGCTGGCGTTCGAAGTTTGCACCGTAATTGACGAACTTTGACGGGTTTGCGACCCTGAAGACGGCAGCACGGATCGAATGCTGCCCCACCACAATTCTAAATTCGACCGGCTGGCTCCGGTTTGCGGATCTTCAATCAACACAGAAATCGTAACCGCCGTGTTCTCTGTCAATTCCAACGTGCTGCGGTCGGAGAGTTCGACCGTGGCACTCGCTCCGGCGCGCGTTCGAATCGAGTCGCCTTCATGCAAAATGACTCCGACGGCTCCCGGAATCGGCGAACCGCCCTGTATTGAGATCGAGATATCGCCGTTCACAGCAATCAGCGTCGCGGTCGGAGCAAGATCGGTTGAAACGGATGCTTGCCCGAATATCAGGCAGAGCATCCCGAGTCCCAACGGTAGATATGATTTAGCAATATGGATACACGGTATGGCATAGAACCGTTGCATAGTTCGTATCCCCTCATTCTTTTTTTAAGGGAAAAGCGCTTAGTTTATTATTCCGTTGTTTTTTTCTCTTCCCCTTCGACGTCGTGTTCCTCTGCCGGGGCTTCAACTTCCGGTTCTGCCTGGTCCGCGATTTGCGAAGGCAGAATGCGCGCCACTTCCTGAATCACATGATTGTAAACGATTCCACTGTGCCCGGATGGAATAGGCATCGAAATCTCAGTCAACAAGTGCGTAATCAGCAGATCTGCTTTGTTTGCCAGGATGGTCGAGACACTGGTATTCGGCACGTATTGCACCTCCGAATCTGAGCCTGGCTCATTGTCCAACACGACTTCTACGTTATCGGTTTGTATGGTAAATGACGAACCAGGGGCTTGGTAGCCTTCGGCTAAGAGCGTATGTAATGCTCCGCGTAACACCTGAATCCGGGAAATTCTGACGCTGCTTTGCGCATCAAAGGCCAGAGAATAGAGATTGATACGGGAGTTTTCGCCAAGTGTCAAAGTTGTTCCGTCCGGCAGTTGCAGCGCAGCTGAGGCAGCAGCATTAGTACGAACCGTGTCGCCAGCGCGTAACACGAGACCTTTGGTCCCCGGCATGACGGTTTTCCCTTGCAACGATACAAGGACTTCGCCACTGATACTGCTCAACATGGCGGATTGCTGTTCACCGGTATCAGACGGGACCAGAGGGATGATCTGCGCGATCTCCTGGATCACATTATCGTGTATAATTCCACTATGCCCTTTGGGAACTGTCAGTTCAACACCAGTGGATAAATTGATCGTACGCACGTCGAATTCATGGGCCAAAACAGTTGTCGTTTTGGCATTCGGATCATACAGCACTTCAACATCAACTTCTGAGGATTTGACACCAATCAGCGCATTGGGTGTTTGCAGCGAAAACGATGAGCCTTCGGCCTGATACAGTGGTGAAAGAATGGACCTTGTTCGGCCCCAAAGCAAATTCAGTCGGGCTTCAGCCGGTTCTGTCCCCAGGGAAGCCAGCATGACATTCGTATTTTCCCCCAATTCTAGTTTGCTGCCGTCAGACAGGCTGAGCATGGCATGAGCTCCGCTGTAAGTCCTGACAATATCCCCTGAACGCAGCACTGCTCCAGCAATACCGAGAATCGGGGTTCCACTCTGAAAGGCAATGAACACCTCTCCATTCAGTGAACTCATTGTGGCGGTTGGCGGTTGTGCGGCTGCCGAGAATGACAGAGCTGTCAGGCACACACAACTTATCAGCCAGGCATATATCGTGAATATTTTTATTTTCATTGTTGTACTTTTGTTGTTGTAACACATTTCTGTCAAATGTGAACCGCTCACATTTCGACATCACGTCTTACTTCACTCCCTTTTATTGCTAGTGATAAATTCATTATGTTGACCAAGCGCGAATTTCCACTCGTCAGGGCAAGCTTGAATAAAACAATAGTAGTTTTTAGCGTGAAAGATATCTTTTTAAGGTTGGATATGATAAAAATTTTGTCAAGGACAATTCCGAAAAAGAGGTAAAGAAAAATAATTGCCACAACGAATTCGTTCAAATGGTGTCATATTTTTGTTTACAAGATCCCTTGAATAAAATACAGGTGAAAAAATCATAACTGATGAGTCACAGGGTATGAGCATGAAAAAATTCTGGAATATGGATCAGCCAATACGGCTCTGGGAGAAACCGTTCTTCCGGTTTATCAAACAGAAAAAACGCATTATTGTGTGCATTGTACTTCTCTTTATGGGGGCTGATCCTGTTTTGGCCGGGCCCAAAACAGGACTCCGGTTTACTCAAATTTCGACCGAACAGGGGCTCTCGCACAGTAAAGTGTACGCTGTGCTGCAAGATAGCAGAGGATTGATGTGGTTTGGCACGGAAAATGGTTTAAATCGGTACGACGGGTATCGCACCACGATTTATAAACACGATCCTCTCGACTCGCACAGTTTGAGCCATAATCGAGTCATGGCTTTGTTTGAAGATTCCGAAGGGATTTTGTGGGTTGGCACATTAGGAGGTTTGCACACCTTCGATCGTCTGACAGAAACCTTTACTCGCTATCAGCATGATCCCGCCAACCCGCAAAGCTTGAGCCATAATTCCGTCTGGACGATCTATGAAGATCGACGAAAAAATCTCTGGATTGGAACATTGACTGGCGGCTTGAATCGTTTTGTTCGTGACAACCGCACGTTTACTCACTATCGGAACGATCCGAAGAATCCTGACAGTCTGAGCGATTCTACGGTCTTGTCGATGTATGAAGACAAAGCCGGGCGCTTCTGGGTGGGAACGACAAAGGGGTTAAATCTCTTCAAGCGGGATGAAAACCGTTTTGTGCGTTATCTCACAAATCCGAACGATCCGAAAAGTTTGAGCCATAATTATATCTCATCGCTCTGTGAAGGATCGGATGGAACCCTCTGGATCGGGACAGCGAACGGATTAAATGCGTTCTCGCCAGAAACCAGGGAAGCACAGCGATTTCACGCAAATCCCAATGATCCCCTAAGCCTGAGTTCCAATACGATCTCTGCCGTGCATATCGATCAGACCGGAGAACTTTGGGTCGGCACCCTTGGCGGTGGTGTGAGCCGTTACGATCGAGAACGACAATTGTTCGTACGGTCTCAACACGATGCGCAGGCATCCGACAGCTTAAGCCATAATGAAGTCTGGACCCTCTATGAAGATCGAACCGGGGTCCTCTGGATCGGCACTCTGGGAGGTGGGGTCAGCATGACAAACCGAAAGTCTGAGCAATTTGTTCATTATCGTGCTGAGCCGAACAACCCCGGTAGTTTGAGCCATAATGATGTTCGTGCCGTGTATAAAGATCGAGAAGAGAGCCTCTGGGTCGGAACCCTGAATGGGTTGAACCGTCTTGACCAAAAGACCGGTCATTTTATTCAATACCATCACGATCCGACAGATCCCGGTAGTTTGAGTTACAGCGCAGTCTGGTCGATCTATGAGGATCGGAAAGGGACGCTCTGGGTTGGAACTTTGGGTGGGCTGAATGCATTCGATCGAGACACAGAACGGTTCACCCATTACTTGCCCAACCCATCCGATCCGCAGAGTATCAGTTTCCATAAAATTTGGCCGATCTATGAGGATCATACCGGTACGCTGTGGATCGGAACACTCGGGGGGGGGCTCAACACCTTTGACCGCGATACGGGGAAATTTACCCGCTATATGAACGATCCGTCGAATCCTCGAAGTTTGAGCCATAATGTGGTATCGTCGATCCTTGAAGATCACAGTGGAATTCTCTGGATCGGGACGAGTGGCGGCTTGAACCGCTATGATCGCCAGAAAGATCGTTTTACCCGTTTTCAAAACGATCCTGAGAACCCCGACAGTCTGAGTTCCAATGCTGTGCTAGCGCTGTATGAAGATCGGCGGGGAACGTTGTGGATTGGAACAGTGAATGGCTTGAATGCATATCACCCGCAGGATAAAACCTTTATCCACTATTACCAGCGCGACGGCTTGCCGAGTGATGTGATCTATGGCATTGCTGAAGATTGGATGGGCTACTTATGGTTGAGCACCAATAAAGGGCTGGCAAGATTTCAACCTGAACGGAGACACTCCAGGAATTTCGATATTCGGGACGGGCTTCAAAGTAATGAATTCAATATCGGCTCCTATTATAAGAGTGAGAGTGGCGAATTGTTTTTCGGCAGTCTAAACGGTTTGACTGCCTTTTATCCGGAAGAGATTCAGGAGAACCGCCATGAACCGCCAATTATGATCTTAGATTTTCAACTTTTCAATAAATCGGTGACTCCCGGGAACGACTCTCCGCTCTCAAGGCCGATTTCTGAGACGACAGATATTCAATTGACGTATAAAGATTCGGTCTTTTCCTTTGAGTTTGTCGCCCTGGATTTTACGACCCTTGAAAAAAATCAGTATACCTATATGATGGAAGGCTTTGATATCGATTGGATTCCGACAACCGCTCAAAAACGATATGCGACCTATACGAACCTGGATGGCGGGCAGTATACATTTCGTGTCAGGGCGTCGAACAATGATGGCGTGTGGAATACAAAAGGCGCGTCCATCCGGATTACGATTACGCCGCCGCCCTGGAAAACCTGGTGGGCTTACAGTTTGTATGTGTTGGCTGTCGCAGGCATCTTTTTCGGCTATATCCGCTCTAAAACTCTGAAACATCAACAAGAACTGGAACGCCAGCGCAAGGAACTGGAACAAGAACGGCTTGTGACGGAACGGTTACGGCAGTTAGATAAATTAAAAGACGAATTTTTAGCCAATACGTCACATGAACTACGGACACCGCTGACCGGAATCATCGGTATTGCTGAATCTTTGTTCGATGTCGTCGCGCAAAAAAACGTTGAGCGTGTCTATAAAAATTTATCGCTGATCATCTCATCAGGGAAAAGACTGGCCAGTTTAGTCAATGACATTCTTGATTTTTCGAAAATGAAATCCCAGGCGCTTGAGATTCAGCGAAAACCGGTCTATATACATACTGTAGCTGAAGTCGTTCTGACGTTGAATGAGATTTTAATGGCAGGAAAAGATATTGCATTGGAGAGTAGAATCCCGGAAGAGATTCCTGCTGTCAATGGCGACGAAAATCGACTCAAACAGATTTTGCATAACCTGGTTGGTAACGCAATGAAATTCACCGAATCAGGAACTGTCACAATCTCAGCGAAACTTCTCCAGAAACAGTCTGATCTGCCAATCTCTCTGAGGGAGACGGAAGCGATGTCGATGCCGATGGTGGCCGTGTCGGTTTCCGATACCGGCATCGGCATTCCAGAGGAAAAGCTGACGACCATTTTTCAATCTTTCGAACAAGTTGACGCTTCAACCACTCGATCGTACGGGGGCACGGGCCTTGGTCTGGCAATCACGAAACAACTCGTGGAATTACACGGAGGCAGAATTTGGGCCGACTCTGTTCCAGGAAAAGGCTCGACATTTACATTCACCCTGCCGGTGTCCGAAGAGGCCCTGGAACCGGACTCATCAATTCAGCATCTTATCAAACCAGAGCCGTCTCTTTCACATGTACGGGAAAGACCTCTGGTTGAAGAGGAGTCAGACGGAGAGGAACTGGTAAGAGAGGGAGTGATGCGTTCTGAGGAAGATCTTGTGCTCGCCGGGGAATTCTCTATATTGGTCGTTGACGATGAAATCATCAACCAACAGGTGCTGCTCAACCATCTGGCTGCCAGCTCCTATCGTGTGCTTCAAGCATCAAACGGCATCGAGGCGCTACAGATTCTCGAACGCGGAGAACATGTCGATCTGGTGCTGCTGGATATTATGATGCCCAGAATGTCCGGCTATGATGTGGCGAAAAAAATCCGTGAGATGTATCTGCCGAGCGAATTGCCGATTATCATCCTGACCGCGAAGAATCAGGTTTCCGATCTTGTGACCGGGTTTTCTGCCGGAGCGAACGACTACCTGGCCAAACCGTTTTCGAAGCATGAACTGTTGAGCCGCATCAAAACTCATCTGTATCTGTTGCATATCAATAAATCATACAGTCGATTCGTGCCATTCGAATTTATGAAAGAGCTTGGGTGCGATAATATTTTGGATGTCAAGCTCGGCGATCATGTGGATAAAGAAATGACCGTGCTCTTTTCCGATATTCGTTCATATACCACATTGTCCGAATCGATGACCCCCCAGGAAACATTCAATTTCCTGAATGGGTATTTAGGGCGCATCGGCCCTGTCATTCAGCAACATAACGGTTTTGTCAATCAGTATTACGGTGACGGTATTATGGCTATTTTCCCCAATTCTGCCGATGATGCAGTTCGAGCAGCGATATCGATGCAGCAAAAGGTAACCGAGTATAATCGTTCGCGTCAACAAAAAAAGAGGACGCCGATCAAAATCGGTATTGGCCTGAATACAGGCCCATTGATGCTTGGAGTTATTGGCGATGGACGCCGAACAGATACGAGTGTTGTGGCTGATACGGTCAACACAGCTTCACGGATAGAAGGGCTAACAAAATTTTATGAGGTCTCGATTATTGCCAGTGAAACGACCTTTGCAAGCCTGACGAATTCTGAAAACTATCATGCCAGGTTTTTGGATAAAGTTCGTGTAAAAGGGAAACAAACAGCATTAGATATTTATGATATGTACGACGGCGATATGGAAGACATCATCTCCCTGAAACACCAAACCCAAACTGACTTCGAAATGGGACAGCAGCAATATTTCTCGAAAGAATTTATGAATTCCGTTCCCTTTTTCCAGCAAGTTCTAAGGCTGAACCAACATGATATGACAGCTCAATTGTTCTTAGAACGCGCCGTACGTCTGGGAACCGAAGGAGTCCCTGACGATTGGGACGGGGTAGAACAACATGAAAAAAAATAAGAGAGGAGGGACAGAGTCGTGATGATGAGCTGATGTTTGTTCTTTCTCGCGAAGAGACGCAGAGGAGTCGAGACAGAAGGGCAACAACCGCTCCTGAAATACAGCGAAGCTTTCGCCGCCAAAGCCTCGATTTGACTTTCCTCCTGAAGTTCCAGAGGAGTGCCCTGCAGGTCGGACATGTGAACCAGGATGTTCACATGTCCGATGCTTTTCTACGCCCAGGAATGTGTTGCAGGATGGACTCAATCTCTGAAGTGACGGTCATCTCATGGAGAGAGATGATGTAATCAAGAACTCACAACAGGAGCCCCAGGGTGGGTTCGTTCACGAATTCTGATGACGTCATCACATAGCATGGTATGGAACTCTATCATTTCCGCAGTGTTGTGACTGTCGCCAATGAAGGCCACTTGACACGCACGGCCAAGCGCCTGTTTATCAGCCAGCCCGCAGTCAGCGCCTACATCCACATCAAAAGCCTCGAGGAAAAATTCGGCATGACGCTGTTTACGCGTAGTGTACATGGCATGCAGCTCACCCACAAAGGGCAACTCCCCAAAGTTCAGGCCGAAAAATCATTGAATGCGATTCACGATATCTTTCAACAAGCCAAAAGGTTACGGCATGATGTCGTGGATATTGTCAAAATCGGTCTGCATACCACTCCGAATGTTCTCAAAACAGGCTTCGCACTGATCTGTGCTTTGTATATTTATGAGACCGCGAACAATGATCCGGTCATACATGGGATTCTCAACAAACTTTTTAATGAGGTGTTATGACTGCCGCATACGACATCTATCACAGTATTGCTGAAAACATTACGACAATCATGCGTGGACAATCCTCTGCTATTCGCAAACTCTTAGCCGCCTTTGCAAGCGGAGGCCATGTTCTGCTGGAAGATTATCCGGGAACCGGAAAGACCACCCTGGCAAAAGCGCTGTCCCATTCGATCAACGCGCATTTTACGCGTGTACAGTTTACACCGGATTTATTACCCTCCGATATTATCGGCGTCTCGATTTACGATCAACATTCACAGATCTTTCAGTTGCACAAAGGCCCCATTTTCACCAACATTCTCCTGTCGGATGAAATCAACCGGGCATCCCCCAGAACTCAATCAGCCCTGCTCGAAGCGATGGCAGAAATGCAGGTCAGCATCGACGGAATCTTGCATCGCCTGGAAGAACTCTTTTTTGTCATCGCCACCCAGAACCCGATCGAAACTCACGGAACCTACCCGCTGCCAGAAGCCCAGATGGATCGTTTTGCCCTGCGGTTCACCCTGGGCTATGTCACTCCGGAAGAGGAGATTTCGATTCTCTCCGATCAGCAGACCGCCAGAGTTCACCCGGTCGAAGAATTGCAGCCATGTGTCTCAAAAAATGATGTACTCACGCTGAAACAGGCTGCCCAGACGATTCGTATCAGTGATGAATTGAAGCGCTATATTATTGACATTGTCCGGGCAACAAGAGCTGCGGAAGGTGTCGATTTAGGCGCAAGTCCGCGAGCATCATTGACCCTGATGAAAACCTCTCAGGCGCTCGCACTGTTCGACGGCAGCGAGTTTGTGACACCGGAGCATATTCAGGAGATTGCAGTCGCTGTCATCGCTCACAGATTGGTCATGAACCCACAGGCGAGATTTTCCGGTAAGACGGCAGAAGCTGTTGTGGGAAATATTCTCAAAACGCTCCCGGTTCCGGCGTAAAGCCGGGTTGTGATGTTTGAGTATTTTGGTGGTGTGGTGTTTGCGGGATGCATGTGAGAAATCTCAAACTCGTAACTCGTGTCCTGCAAACACTCAAACACCACAACCCGTCATCCAAGTATGTTCAAAGGATTGTTATATCGCCTTTTTCGAAGATCCGGAAAGTGGAAGGAGCAACGCCTGACCCAGGGGGGACGTTTACTCCTGATAATGTTATTTTTCTCAGGGCTGATCGGCCTAAACACGTCACTTTCTCTGGTTTACCAAGTGTTTGCGCTGTTACTCGCGTTGTTGTTGATCGCGATTGCCTGGACGCCGTTTTTTCACCTTCACCTCGATGTCACACGTGTTCTGCCCCAATTCGGCACAGCAGGTGAGCTGCTCGAATACCGTCTGCTCGTTATGAGTCGTTCGTCACGAACGCAGCGAGGCTTGCTGGTCACGGAGCAAACCGACATTCTTCGCCCGACTTTGGAGGAATTCGTGAGTACGCCTGAACCGAGCGAAGAAAAACGCAATATCTACGACCGGACGTTGCTCTTCTATCGTTGGCGCTGGCTGATAAAACAGAAACAGTGCTTATGGCCGTCTGAACACTCCCTCCCGGAGCTTCCACCCAAAACTGAAACAGAAGTTCGGCTCAATTTGATGCCGTTACGCCGTGGTGAACTCTGGCTAAAAGGTGTAACATTTATCCGATCGGACCCCTTAAACCTTTTGAAAGCCTTTGTCCGTGTTCCTCTGCCGGATTTCTTACTGATTCTGCCGAAGCGATATGAATTGCCAGGATTTTCCCTGCCCGGCACGCGAAAATTCAAACAGGGCGGCGAAACGCTGGCCTCATCGATTGGAGAATCCGATGAATTTGTGTCGTTGCGCGATTACCGACCTGGCGATCCGCTGCGGCATATCCACTGGCGAAGCTGGGCGAAAACCGGCAAACCGGTTGTGAAAGAATATCAGGATGAATATTTTGTGCGTCACGCGCTGATTCTGGATACCTTTCAACAAGCTGCCTACAGCGATGTGTTCGAAGAGGCGGTGTCGCTTGCCGCGTCTTTTGCCTATACGGTCAACACGCAGGATACCTTACTCGATTTAATGTTTGTCGGTCCAGAAGCCTATTGTTTCACGGCAGGAAGGAGCCTGGGCCATACGGAAGATATGCTGAAAATTTTAGCCTCTGTTGCCGTGTGCAGCGATAAACCATTCAGCGTGCTTTCGCCGCTCGTGATACAGCGTGCGTCTTTGTTGAGCGGCTGTATCTGCATTTTGCTGGCCTGGGATGATGAGCGCAAAGCCCTGGTCGAGCAGCTCAACAGTGTCGGCTTGCCACTGCTTGTTTTTGTGGTGATAGGCCAACAACACGGGCAGCCTCATGGATCGGACATTCCAGAAAATATTCATTTTCTCGAAACAGGAAAAATTCAGGAAGGATTGAACACATTATGAAAACACCGCCGTTTCTGCTCGGAGCCGCGCTGCTTTTTTGGGGAGGGCTGACCGGATACTGGTTGTTTGCCGGAGCGATGGCGATCGTTGCCGAAGGGGCCAGACTGATACCGACTCGCTGGGAGCTGTCGTTGAAAGATCTTCAGCGTGTGGCGGATCTTTGCTCTGTCATTTTTGTCGGAACAGTAGTATACCACTTCACCGTAAACTCCAGCGATGAAAATTTCTTTCCGCTCCGCTGGCTGCCGCTCTCTTTCTTTCCCCTTCTCATTGCTCAATTGTACGGAACAGTTGAGGCAATCGATCTTCGTGTGCTTTTTTGGCTCTTACGCAATTCTCGGCAGAAAGACCAACAGGAATCACCGCAGGCGATCAATCTGACCTACCCGTATGGAGCGGTCTGCATTCTGGCGGCTGGTGTTCCGACAGATATGCGAACTGCCGGATTTTATCTCGGAACCGTCGCACTGTGTGCCTGGGCGCTGTTGATAACCCGCTCCTCACGCTATTCCCTGACAGTCTGGGGACTGCTGATTGTGCTGGCCGTTGGGACGGGCTATGGAACGCACGTTCGGATGCGCCGCTTCCAGATGGAACTCGAACGAAACGCCACGCTGATTACCTGGCTCAGATATCTGTGGCAGGAATTTAATCCGTACATGAGCAGCACAGCGATCGGCAGCATCGGCTCGCTCAAGCTTTCAGACGAGGTCGTGTGCCGGGTGAAAATGTTGGAAAAAGGCCGTCCTGCCTTGCTGCTGCGTGAAGCGAGCTATACGATCTACCATAAAACAAAATGGCATGCGCCGGATGTCGAATTTACCCGAAAAGGCGCTGAATCAGATGATACAACCTGGATTCTCCGTCAGAATGACGTTTCTCGCGAAGAAAAGATCATCATCTCCGAATATCTGACACGAGGCAAGGGCATTTTAAAGGTACCGCTCGGGACGTTCCAACTCAGAGACCTGATCGTTGGTGATGTGTATCTCAATCCCTATGGCGCGATTAAAGTCGAGGAGGGACCGGGGCTGGTGAAATATCAGGCCTCTTTCGATCTGTCTCAGCCACTCGATACCATACCAGTAGAAACCGATCTGGTTTTGCCGGCCGATGATGAAGCACTCTTCCAAAATCTCGCCGCTGAACTGGACCTGATTTCGTTACCGCCGGCACACGCACTGCGCGAGATTTCGACCTTTTTCAGCACGAATTTCTCTTATTCCCTCGACCTTGTTCGTGACGATCACACGGTCACGCCATTGGCTGATTTTCTCGACAATGTCAGAAGCGGACACTGCGAATATTTTGCGACAGCGACCGTGTTGCTGCTTCGCGCTGCCGGCATTCCGGCGCGTTATGCCATCGGCTATTCTGTGGCAGGTCTCCCCGCCGACCGCTGGACGCTTGTTCGGGGCAGTGACGCTCATGCCTGGGCGCAAGTCTATCTGAACGGACGCTGGCAGAATTTTGATACAACGCCTTCTTCCTGGCGAGCATACGAAGAAGCCAGGACAAACGCCTTGCTGCAATGGCTTAAAGATGTCTGGGCCGACATAACATTCGCCTTTTCCGAATGGCGCTGGCGGCAAAACGAAGGCGGCAGCGAACCATATTTATTCGGCCTTCTCGGCATTCTGGTTATCATTCTGGTATGGCGTCTGTATCGGCAACGCCGCACAAAAGTCGTATCTTTCCCTCAGGGCTCAGAACGACAACAAGAAATCCTATTGCCCGGTCTGGATTCCGCGTTTTACCTCATCGAAAAGCGGCTGCAAGAAACCGGGCTGGTTCGGCGCGACTGGGAACCCCTTGCTCTCTGGCTGCAACGTATTAACACACACACATCCCCGCAACTCTTCCAGGAACTCGCTCCTATTCTCGCCTTACATTATCAATATCGTTTTGACCCACACGGCCTTTCGGCAGCAGAAAAAACCTCGTTACAGCAGGCGGTACAGGCATGGCTGGAGTTGCATCCGGCTCCATGAAACGCTTATTGTACGATATGAACTGTAATCTCTCGACTTTGCATAAGGTTTCCGTTATGCCAGCCTTCGGCATAGATGAAATGTCTACCCGGAGCAATTGTCCAGGCAGTCTGAAAGGGTCCCCCTACCGATTCATGAAATTCGTCATCCACATACCAGGAAAGGCACTCGATTTCCGGGCTTGTCACAGCCGATAATTGAATCGTCTGATATTCTCGCCGTAAGATCGGATCGATTGCGTACACATCACCACTATTCGGATGTACGATCCGGATTGGTTCTTCTTCATGAACGAGGTCCACTTGCTGTCTCTTATCAGGCTGTGAAGAGGAAGAATAGCGCGTCGGCGGAGTGGGATAGCCTGCCTCACTCGCCCAATTCTGGTATAATGGTGGAAAATGGATGAACACGGTTTTAACAGCATTTGGCGCAGTCGCCTCTGTCAGCAGACCATCACGGGCATCGACCCAGTAGGCTTCATGCATATCGCACTCTTTCGCCGGAGCAGTTTCTGCCAGGAAAACTTCTTCAATGCCATGCGGACAATCTTCGCTCACTAATTTTCCCGAAACCGGACAGATGCGTGCCGTCACAATTCCTTCCGGTGGATCGTCCAACAGGTTGGTCGGATTATAATCACGATATAAAGCCAGCATCACATCATGATAAATCGGCGCTGCTCCCGTAATTCCCGACACTTTGCGCATCGGAGTCCCGTCGAAATTTCCAACCCAGACACCGACCGTGTAATCGCGGGTAAATCCGACGGTCCAATTGTCCCGGTAATCTTTCGACGTTCCGGTTTTGACCGCTGTTTGAAAGGGCAACTCCAGCGGCGTGTATTCGCCGAAAGCTGGAACAGCAGCCTGCCGGTCGGCCAGAATATGGGTTAGCAAATAAACGATACGCGGGGAAAAGAGTTGGATGTCTGGTTGCAGGGAGGGGGGGCGAGTGTTTGAGTGTTTTGGTGTTTTAGTGTTTTGGTGTTCGCGAGCTGCAAGTTGTGGGTTCGAAGAAGAACTGAGGAGATACTTTTCTTCTACAGATTTTCCCCCTCTGGCAAGAATACTATACGCTCTCGTCAACTCTAAGAGGGTGACTTCTCCGTTTCCTAAGGTTAAGCCGGGGCCATAAAAGGATGGGAGTTCCTGTAAACTATCAAATCCGAATTGGTGCAAGCGTTGATAGAACGTTTCCACGCCGATCTCTTCAATCAGGCGATAGGCCGGAATGTTGTAAGAGCAGGCCAGGGCCTCGCGCAGTCGAACCGGGCCATGATATGTACGATCATAATTTTGCGGCAGAAAACTACGCGGCGCGGCAGGAAAATTTCGAATGTCCGGTAACAATGTCGCCGGAGTATAGGCCCGTTCAAGAGCTAACTGGTAGGTAAAGGGTTTCAGGGTCGAACCGGGCTGGCGCAGCGACAGGATGCCGTTGACCTGGCCCGAAATCGTCTCATCGAAGAAGTCTTTCGAGCCGACAAAGGCCAGCACATCGCCCTGTCGGTTATCGAGAACAAGCACGGCGGCATTGGTCACGTTATACTCTTGCAATTCATCGATTCTCGTGCTGACAATCTCCTCAACTCGTTCTTGAAGATAATAATCCAGTGTCGTTCGGATCATCGGAGTTGCAGGAGTGGATGACTCGTCAGACAGCTGCCGTAACACGACGTCGCAGAAATGGGGCGCTTTAAAATGCGCGTGTTTCGAGATCAGCGTGATATGCTCTTTGCGAGCAATATGATAATCAGTTTCTGTAATCCCGTGTTGCTGTCGCATCCGGTCGAGCAGCAAACGCTGGCGTTCTAATGCCCGCTCGAAATGACGGTAGGGATTATAGCGGGACGGCGCTTGAATCAGTCCCGCCAGAAAGACACTTTCCGCCAGTGACAGATGCCGGGATGGTTTGCCGAAATAGAGCCGTGAGGCCGCTTCGATTCCAAAAACCTGGTTTGAAAAACCGACGCAGTTCAGATAATGAGCGAGAATCTCCTGTTTTGAAAGACGATATTCCAGGCGCAGCGCCATTGCCATTTCGCGAATTTTACCCCAGACCGTCCGAGGATAGGCCAATCGATTTTTGACAAGCTGCTGGGTAATTGTCGAAGCGCCCGACAAGATACGGCCGGCTTGAATATTTTGCACGAGTGCGCGGCCTAAAGCGATGAGATCGATGCCGGAATGGGAAAAAAAACGCTTATCTTCTGTCGCCAGTACGGCCTGAATCACATTCTCAGACAGTTCATCAGCCTCGATCCAGGTCGTGCGTCCTTCTTCCAAAGAAAGGGATTCCCGCAAGATGATGCCATGTCGATCCGTAATTTTTATCGATGTATCGCGATCGGCAGACAGAAAACCGGCAGGAAGCGGGCGAGAAACAAAAAGCAAAAATCCGACAAACATCATCGCCCAACCAAGACACACAATAGAAAAAACCTTTTGTTTCATATCGATTATAGTAAGAACCATCAAAAAATCTGTCAAATATTTCTTCATGGATCCTTTGAGAAATGCTGGGGACGGATTGGCACTTTTTCGTTAAAAGAAACCCTGACAGTGTAATCATTCATCCAGGACACCGCCGAAAAAAATTTCCATCTCACAGGTCGAGCAGTGAAACCGTAGACGATATTCCTGGCCGTGCTCATCGACAAGATACAGAGGTTCTTCGATGGATCGTTTTGAAAAACGTTCTTTTTCGCACAGCCCGAACTCGCGTTTCAGACAATACTTTGTCGTCATCACCTTCTGTCCGAGCAAATCGATTCCGCTTTCTGCTGCCGGCATGATTTTTTTCACACCGTGCCGCCGGTAAAAGGCTTCGGCCTGTTTGTTCAGCACATTCCCCGAATAATCCAGCTCCTGCTGCGGATACGGAACGACATTTTCGATGACGCCTCCGATGGATCTGGGACGCTGTTGCTCACGAAACGCTCTCAGTTGTTCGATGACTCCACGACGCAGGGCGTTCAGCCTGGCAGCAGGCAAAAAATATGGGACAGGCAGATCGATCTGAACCTGCGAACAGACAAATTCGGTTTCTCCAAGTTTGCAAAGCTGTTTATTGATGGTTGCCAGCGCTTTTTCTCGATCTTTCGCGAGCTCTTTTTCTTGAATGAGTGCTTCCAATACCTGATTGCCATCCTCATCGCGTGCGGACAGCAGAAAACCGGTGCTTGTCTCTGAAAACGTCAGTTCCAGACGAATCTTGCGCCCGATACGGCTCGTGTTAAGTATCTTGAAAAATTGCCGGTCGGAATTGCGATAGACAATCGTGCCCGTTGTAATACCTTGCATGCGAGCAGGAAAAATCTTCCAACCTTGCGCTGAATTGACCGTCGTTCCTTGCAGCATACGGGTCGTATCGAAAAAACAGAGCCCATCGCCGGGATGAATGAACGTGTCGGTATCCCTGGCAGCGAGTATAAAGAAATTTTTTCCAATCGATTGGACACGTCCAATTGGCTCTCCAATTGATTTTGGGGTATCAAGCGAACTCACTCTCTCAGCCGGATCGTTAAGAAAGTACTCGGTATAGCCCCGATTAAACGTTTTCGTCGGATCCGGCGTGAAATCAATCGTCGAACGACCTGATGAGCTTTTCTGCCGGCCTTTCTCTTCTAACACGGCATCGAGACGCCGGCGATAGTAGCTGACGATATTTTTGATATAGGACTCGTCTTTCAAACGCCCCTCGATTTTGAATGAAGTCACGCCTGTGTCGAGCAGAGCCCCCAACGAGTCGGAACGGTTCATGTCTTTGAGGGAGAGCAGATAACGATTGTGGCTGATAATTCTGCCCGTGCGGTCTTTCAGCGTATAGCGCTTACGGCAAGGCTGGGCACATTCGCCGCGATTACCGCTGCGCCCGCCGATAGCATAGCTCAGATAGCATTGTCCGCTGTAGCTCACGCACAAGGCGCCATGCACAAAACACTCGAGTTCGACCCGGGTCTGTTCGCGAATCGCTGCGATCTGCTGCAGATTGAGCTCGCGTGCCAGAATCACGCGTTGAAAGCCAACCTGCTCGAGAAACGCGATTTTTTCAGGCGTGTTGTTGTGCAGTTGGGTACTGGCGATCAAAGGCAGTGGCGGCAGATCGCATTCTAACAGGCCGACATCCTGGATAATCAGCCCATCGATTCCGGCTTCGTAGAGTTGGGCAATAAGCTGAATGGCTTCGGCAATTTCACGATCGTAAAGCAGCGTATTCAAGACCACATAGACTCGTGCCCAATAAGTATGCGCATAGCGGGCCAGCCGCTCGATATCCTGCACACCGTTGCCGGCGCCGGCCCGTGCTCCGAAACGACCGGCCCCGATATAGACCGCATCGGCCCCGCAATCAACCGCCGCTTTGCCTGCGTCGAAATGTTTCGCCGGAGCCAGAAGTTCAATCCTTTGCATGCCGTGTCTTCTATCGTACCGCACGTCATTTTCTCGCATGATCCAGTTCGATCTGTTCGCGGTGAGCATTGGCTTCTTCAATGGTCTTGAATTTGAAGATGCCACGCGGGTATTGTATCGGGGAGAATTTATCGGCAAAGTCCCACAACTCTGCCACACGTTTGAAATAGGCCTTATCCGGCTGAAAATTCCCAAAAGCCTGTTCAGCCTCTTCAAAGCTTGTACACTTATACACGGACATAGGTTTCATACTCGCGCAAAGACGCAGAGACACAGAGAACATTCTGTAAAAGAGACAATCTCTGCACCTCTGTGCCTCTGTGGCAACGAATCGTTTTTGACATTTCAGCATGGGTTTCGGATAATTGGGGACATTTGACCGTTGGTTACCCGTAGCAAATCGTGAAAGGTCAGTTCCAGAGTGCGCGTATTCTTACCGCTGCCGCAGCACACGACCTCATACTCTCCTAAACTGCCGTCAAGAATAACTCTGACGTTGTCTTGCACCGGGAACGGGCCGACTCCGCCGACTTCAAAGCCCAATTCGCGCTCCACGTCTCCCGGCGACACGCTGCGCAATTGACGACGATTGATTTCTAACACTGCTGCGAGTTTCCGATAGTCAATGCGTTCCGTGCAGGGCACACCGGCCAGAATCCAATCACCATGTTTGGCTGTAAAGACAATCGTCTTTATCAGGCGATCCACAAGATATGGCGCTTTTTTTCGAGCATCATCAATCGTTCGTACCGCTTCATGTTCGTGGAGCGTAAACGTGATGTGATGCTGTCGTAATAATGCAAAAATTTTTTGATACGCCATATATTCTTCAGGAACAAATATGACTGTACGACTTTCATGAAGACCTTGGAAAACCCCGGCGGGGCGACACACAAACGTCCCTCCGGGACTGATTTTCCCGGCAATGAGATACTGTGAAAGTCGTAATGTCGTACGAACAGGAATGATCAGTTCCTGCCCTTTTTGGTTCACCACAAAGCTACAAAGCCACAAAGGCGTTGCTTTTTCGATTTTCTTGGTGCCTTTGTGGTTAAAAAACGTCAGGATGCGAGGTCTGCCGAGAAAGCCTGTGAGGAAAGAACAGAGAGTGTCAAGAAGAAAAAACCCGAAACGATAAAGACCTGACAGGTTTTTTGAAACCTGTCAGGTCTGCCGGTCGCTCATAATTATTTAAACTGATACGTGTACGACACCATGAAACCATTGCGTTTCGGCTGAATGTTGATACGATCGGCAATCAAGAGAATCTGATTTTCGAGTTCCTCAATCTGCCGGTCTTTTCTTTTGGCGCTTCTATTGAAGAAATAACCGGTAAGCCCTGACGCAAGGCCGGTTCCTAAAAGCGTGAGACCAACCGTTTGCAGTTCATCTGCGGCATCAAGAGCGTCCTGTTTTGCTTCTTCTTCAGCGGTATCGATTTGATCGACGACATTGTTTGTGAGCGAGGACAGACCGGCCAAAAATCCGCCTGACAGAATCGTCCCGACGGCCAGGCGATTAAAAAAGCTCGACCACGACCGCGATGCCCCGGCACTCTTTTTGGTTGCGGCAATATCATCCCACAACTGATTCGCGGCTTCGTTTTCCTGTAAATAGTCAGGCAAAAACTCGGAGAACTCTCCTCTTCTGGAAGAAAGTTCGGCCTGCGCGTCATACAACGCATCCACTTCGCGCTGCTGTCCTGCAATTGAAGCCGAGTAGAGCATATAGCCCAGTAAGCTGACGCCGCCGACTCCTACAATTCCCCATCCGACGCTTTGGGTAAGATCGAGCGCATCCAACGCCGTGTTAATATCGCCCTCACTCTCATCATCTGTTTCGATCTTATCGACTTCATCATACACCATCGATGAACCGAGCGCAATGCCTGTTCCGATCAAGGCAGTACTGACTGTGACCGTCACCAAGGTATTCTGAGCGCCTCGTTTACGTTGAATCTGCGATTCAAGCCGTTGAATTTTACTGAGATAGACAGCTTGCTGCGCATCTTTTTCTGCCTCGGTTGTCGGCACAAATCCGCCGGAGTCATTCGTAGCTTGTGCCAGAAGCAAGGGATGCTTGGGCATGTAAAAATTTAAATCAGCCGCGAGAAGACACTCTGCATTGAGAAGAGAGACATACCCCACGACAATAGTACATGCGACATATTTGAGAAAGCGTTGTGTGAACATAAGAGCCTCCTTTATAATCAACAATTAAAAGTAAGAAGTAACAATCGACAATCGACAATTGCTCGTCATTGCAATACAAACCGTTGAATACGTTTATTGCCGGTATCGGCAACATAGACCCATGCTCCGTCCCAACTTACCGCGACATCCCGCGGTTCATTGAACTCACCGGCCTTTTTTCCCTTTTTCGCCTTCTTTTTACCCCAGAATGTCAGCAGTTTCTCTCCACCGCTTGTATACTTTTTGATACGATGATTCTTCGTGTCAGCGACATACACGAACAGTCTATTATCGACAGCCAGGCCGTGAGGGCTGTCAAAGTACAGTTCTTTCTTCCCTTTAAGCTGGAGCCAGCGGGTTTTAATCCATTCCCCGTCAAAAAATTTTTGAATCCCATGCCCGCCGGTATTAGCCACGTACACATAGCCGAACAGATCGACGGCAAGTCCTTGCGGACTCAAAAAACGGGAAAATTCTCTGGTATCACCCCATTGGGCGAGAAATTGGCCGTCGCGATCGCATTTGATAATCTTTTCATACTTAGGATCAAGCAAAACAAGATTATCATCGCGATCAAGCTCGATCAGAGCTTTTGATGGGAATGGATAATCACCAAAGCTGCATGAATCTATGGCCACATCGCCAGCCCAATTCTCTCCAGGGGTCCCATCCGATCGCCATTCGATTTCACCGCCATCGAGTACGGTTGCCAGGAGTCGTCAAGTTCAGAACGAAACTCAACCTTGGAGAGATACCTACCTTGCTCGTCAAATTTTAGAATTTTGTAGCGTTGTGAGTCCAAAACATAGAGATTATTTTCCGGATCGATCGCAATTTGGGAAGGCCGTTCATAACCGCCTGCCTGTTTGCCCTGATAGGCGGCTGTTTTTGTCCACTCCTTATCCACGATCGGCACCTGTGTATCCTTCTGCTCCAGCGGCATGCAGATAGGAGGAATGAAAATCATCTCCCCTTCTCCACTGACTCGATTGAAGAGAGGGGTCTGGCTAAACCCGGACGCCTGAGGCACGATTTCTTTCAAATACGTCGCAAGCTCACTGGCGCGAATGACGCAGTTTCCGTTAAAATCAGCTTTTCCATCCAATGCCCGCAACAGATACGAGGTAAAAACGCCGTGTCCGGATTTTTCGCTGACGGTTTCTCCCGAACTTCCCGCAGTCAGAACCTGTACAGTATGTCGGGAGGTCAGGCGTTTCTCCTCAGTAAGCGTGCCGACAGTCTCGGCGGAAACAGCAGGAATTGGGCTTGATCCCCCAACGACAAGCCCTCTCTTGGCTCCTGTATTGATCAATTGCTGCTCACTGCCGCCCTGTCTTTTGTCGGACCGGAATTTATACACAGCCGGATCGAGAAACCCTGAATAGCAGCCATCCAGGATATAAAAAATCTGTTTTGCCGGCACCATGTCCGAAACATACCGAATATCATCCAGGGAGATAAAATTGGTCTGTTCGACAAAACGTTGCGTATGAGAGATTTGGATCTTCTCCTCAATAATCTCGAAGTCCCTTTGGGCATCATGTGGCACGATGAATCCGATTTCATCGCCATTCGGCAGTTGTCCGGTCGCTCCATGTCCAGCGTAAAAGATTACCAGGCGATCGTTTTCAGTCACAGCATTTGGGAGTTCCCTGGTCAGCAATGTAAGAATATTCTCACGCGTGGCCTCTTCATCGAGCAGAGAGAGAATTTCAAACCCCATTTGCTGAAACCGGGCTTCGACCGCTTTTGCGTCATTGACCGCGTACGAGAGATTCAGGCTTGCATCCTCATAGCGATTGATCCCAATAATAACCGCCCAGCTTTTCCCATAAAAAACCGAATCTTCCAACCCTCCCTGAGCGTAAGCACCAGAAACGGTCAATAGGAGAAAACAAAGCACAACGATGAAATAACATCCCCCGGATCGTATCATGAGCAATTCCTCCTGGTAAACGATTTCGTAAAAAAGAATACAGAACTCTGCCAGGGTTCTCTTATCCCCCGGCGGGGTTGGTGTCAGCCATGATATGTATACTTATTTCCAAAAACCCTGTACCAGTATCAATGAACTATTTATGAGAGTTGTTGTACAATTAAGGAATACAAATTTTTGGCAATAGCTCTATCTATGCTCAAATGTCACGACATGCACACAGCCATCACACATATTTTCCAGACGCCGTTGCAGTACAGAAAAGGTTTCTCCAGCCTCTTTCCACACAACTCGCTTGCCAGTTTCCGACTGTTCGGCAAGATTCGGTTCTCCCTGAAGTCGATTGGCATACTCCAACAGCGCATCCAGCTCTGCAAGCTGCTTCCTTAGATCGTTGTCAACTGCGTTCTGATACTCAACCACCTTTTGATATTGCAGTTCAAGCGTCGCATCTTGTGTGCGTGATGCGAGAAAGTAGAGTGTTTCAGTACCGGTTTGATCGTCCAGGACAAAGGATTTTCCTTCCGCCGGAATATAATAGACTTCCCCGGCGCGGACAGGATTGACATTATTCAGAACCTGGTTTCCATAGCGCTCCATCGGGAAAAGCTGATAGATTTTATTGGTGCTGTCAATTTGAAAGACATGCACATACGCATCTTTATCCGACACAAATATAATTTTATAATGATCGCCGGAACGTAAAGAGCTGCCGTCTTCGAGTAATTTCCAGTCGCCTTGACCTCCCGGGCGATAGAGATAATTTACTGAAAATTGCAGAAAATTGACAACCTGTTTATCCAGGGAAGGCGGGTTGAACTCTTGTTCAAGGGTCGCATCTTTCGGGTTGGGCAGCACGGCATTGACAACACGGCAGGTTCCGAACTCTCCAAACCACACAATCAAACAAATAATGAGAACACGACACAATTTCATTCGGAGATCTCCTGTTCCGTATACGTCCAATTTTATATAAGAACTACAAGGATTTCAGAGATTCTGCCTGAAATCAGCTCTTGTTACGGAATAAAAATACGACCGGTTTCGTGCGAGTTATCAATAGCCAACGCAATTTCACGTAATCGTACTTTCTCTTGTTCTCGATACGCTCTTTCAAACATTCGCCTGACATTGCCAACGGTACAATCTCACTCAGACGATGAGCTTAAACGTTCTGCCAGAATTTTCTCATTCCAGAATATTCTTATCTCGTATTCTGGTGCTCCTGTCAAGCGTATTGCAGAACATTTTTCATGCCTCCATAATTTATCGCCGATAGTGAGTCAGCTCTTTCTTTATTGAAGAAGGGATCTGCAATACGCTTGGAGAAGACCGGTACAAAGTCCCAATTGAGAGCGACATGTGCTTCAAATGATCATACAGAATGTCATTACTCACCTTTCCTTTCCTTCATTGGACAATCACATAGCTGTAAATTTTACAAATTCGCCGGCGGGGATCATTTATCGGATATGGTGCGGAAACACCTTGTGGAATCAATTCCCCCTGTCCGATCACTTCTTCACGGAGTTCCATTTGATCGGAAAGTCGTCTTATCTCGGCAAGAAGCTGCTTAAAATCATCGCTGATACGCTGTGCCCGAAATTGCGAAAGGCGTTGATTAAGAAATTGACGTCGGGGGATTCCACGATCCGGAGTAAGGTGTTCGACTCCCTCTGTCAAATCTTTAATCAGAGTTGTGCCTTCTCGAAAAGACTGCTCGTCAGTATAGCCGACCACTTTGAGCTCCACCAGAATGGTTTTATCAGGGAAATCCCG
>PDWJ01000946.1_pt1 | contig 38718 bp, 39 predicted proteins | sample 1430881 | NCBI WGS metagenome assembly PDWJ01 (sample SAMN01162460, study PRJNA174530) | Oral metagenome, whole genome shotgun sequencing project. | biome: Marine environment; feature: Marine mammal; material: Swab sample of the gingival sulcus; isolation source: swab sample of gingival sulcus...
AAACCTTCCCGTTTTTTCATAAGATTGAAAGGTCGTTCACAGTTTTTCCGTATATCTACAGCCTCTTTCGCCTCTTCACAATCAATTGGCATTCTCTGGCCCGGTTGCCGCTGGGGTGGTATCTGTCAGGGCATCTATATAGCCTTCTGCTTTGCTGTATTTGGTGAGGTCGGCTTGTTCTAAATGAACAAGCTGCTGGATAATGCGGTTGGCGCGAGGTTGGTCTTTAAAGACGGAGGAGATATTGTTTATACCCAACAAATTTAACACGGTATCTCCACCAAAAACGAGACCTATAGCTTTTAAATGCAGAGCATTAACAGGATTTCCTCTCTTCATTTCACTAAAATAACTACTTTTTTTATTTACACTTTTAGCTAATTCAGATTGCACGCCCCGTCTTGAATTAAGCAATTCGATTACTTTTTCCCGAAGTTCATTTCTGAAACACTTGTTGTTTATAAACATTTTTTTCCTTGACACATGTTGGTTATAATGTATTTTGTGATTAAGTAAAAACAATAACCCACCCGGCAACAAAGAACTATAAAAAGAGGAGAGCACAATGGACGAGGGGCCTATGGCGGCAGCAGAGATTAAACAAGCGCTTTTAAACTTTTGATCTATCGTCGTTTTTCTTTTCATGTTTTGTGTTATTTATGTCACCTCACGGCCAACCCATATAACTTTGCCGATTAAACTGAAGTCTTCCCACAGGTCAATGGAATATGGATCATAAACTGCCTTGTTCTCAGAGATTGCTATTAATTTTTTACCCCGCCAAACTAGGCGTTTTACCATTACGCGGCTGTCTTCGCGGAAAGCGTAAACCTTGCCTTGCACAATCTCATCCAAATTGTTGCGTGAGCGGTCAACCATGACCACGTCACCCTCCCATATAAACGGTTCCATGGAATCACCAACGACTTCAAAAAGAGCCATATCTGCTTTGTTTCCGATGGTATTTATAAATTCTGTCCGGAATGCATAATTGGCTTCAATCTGGTCGGAATCGATGAGCGACCCGTGTCCACCAGAAAGTCGTGCTTTGTATTTTGGAACAAGCGTAAACGCTGCAAGCTCTTCTGGAACAACCACGGTGTTTGTTTTTAGCCAATATAATTTTTTGTCCCACTGCCCGTTTTTTATTTCCTGTTCCAGGTTTGGGGTTGGAGAGTCAGGCGTTTTCGGGTCCATGTAGATGCAAAGTTCTTCTCCAAGCTCAAGTAATTTTTCATAATTGACATTGAAAAAATCGCAGATTTTGCGCCTCACCTCCTCGTCACCAATAGCCCTTCGGCCTAACACATAATCCCCAAAGCTTTGAGGAGATATCCCGATCTCTTTCGCGACGTCTTTTCTCTTCCTGTCGTCAAACATTGAAGCCCATAAAACACATTGGATTGCGATACTAAATTTATCAGCGATGCTATACATAACCGTTACTCCGTAATTTTTCTTTAATTATATGCGATATGCATATTAAGTAAAGAGAGAAAACGCATTTTTTCGTTGCATTAAATATGCAAATCTCGTATTGTTTGGACATGGAAAAGATAACTCAAAAACAAATTGCATCTTGGGTTGGGGTTAGTGAGCAAATGGTATGCGATATAAAGAAGGAAAGGCGAACTTTTGGCAAAAAGAGCGCTTTGAGAATATCTGAATTGACCGGAATACCGTATAGCGAGCTCACTCTAAATAACGGTCAGCCAATGATCAGAAAGCTTTGTTTGGCATACTCTCAAAGGAGGTAACCCCTGTGAAAGCGCGAAGCATAAAGTATCTGAAATGCGCGTTTTAACTCCTGCAGAGAGAACTGCATCAAAATTACGGGAAATGGCCCGTGAGTTGATACTGCAAGCCGAGGCTTTGGAAGCCACAGCACCCAAACGGGCAAGACAAAAACGGATTGTGGACCCCATGGAAGCTTTGGGGCTGCACAAGTTGACGAGCACAAACAGGCCGAGAGACAAGAAACTGAATACGAGGGAAGTGAGATGAGAGCCATAAAAAGATATATGCTTGACGACGGACAAACAGTAACAGCTGGAGATGTTGCTAAAAAGGTTGGCATAACGATATCCAGCGCTCTTTACAGGCTGCGCAAATCAAGCGATCCACAGGTGGTGTTTCGACCTCCGGCGACGAAGGCGTGCATCCCTTTTGAGCGGGACGGATTAACTTACACAACAACTCAAATTATGAAAATTACCGGGTTGAAACGCAGCTCAGCACGCAGGCGGCTGATGCAATGGCAAAATTATACAATTTCAACGGAAAAGCTCGTCTCGCCCCCGCAGCTTCAAGCGCTGCAGACAAAAAAACGGGCAAGTGGTGCGCATGATCGGCCCAGACCAGGAAACCTGGCCAACATTCCTGGCCCAACGCCGTACGAACGAGAGCTACTGAGGAGCAGTGCTAAAACCCCGTATGAAACTTATATGGAGCGTTGAGTCGTTTTAATGGCGACACGTTGATATAGCAACCCGGGAGGATGGGTATGGAGTTTTGTAAACAAGTATTTATGATTTTTCTTTTTTCTGGCTGTGTGTTGCTTTTCATATATACGCTTGGTCAACAAATATCTGATAACGACGCGTTTCCGAAAGTCGATGCGCATGACCATGCGGCCTCCTTTTGTCAGAACAACCTCAACCCCGTGGCGGATAATCGACTGGTCGCGGGCAGTAAACATTAGAGGTGTTGAGGTGAAGGAAAAGAATAGACGAAAGAGTGTGCCGGTGGTGGTGAACGGCCGCACAATTTAACAGGAGTACAGAGAATGCGTATATGGTCTGCGGCACATCTTTTTCATCTAGAGTCACGACACAGAGAGATTGAGGAGTCAGAGCTGCCTGATATTAAAGCCAGAATGGAAACCCTGCTTGATCAATTTCAAGGATTGCTGGCAGAGCAGAAAACGCTCCGGGTTGATATTGATTCATGTCGACGCAATATGAATCTTTTTGAGAAGCAGAAATATCAGGAAAAGTTTGAGGTGGAATAGTTGAAACAACAATTCGTGATTCGTAGCAACCAAATTCGTAACCGGGCAATTGAATACCTGAAAGCGCTTTCAATTAATGAGCCGCATGTGGTTTCAATAAAACCCCACAAAAAGAACCGTACATCTTCTCAAAACAGCCTGTACTGGCTATGGGTAACGTGCATTGGCAACGAACTCGGCCTAACCAAAGATGAGTGTCACCACCAGCTCAAAGGCAGGTTTTTAGCCAAGATCTTTGAGCGTGACGACGAAGGTTATGGAGAAATGGTGCAGGCAATAAGAGAGGTGTGGAGAAAAGACCCGGCAGATGCGCGAGTACATGGAAGACATAAAACACCACGCCGGCGTCACTTTGGGAATAGTTTTACCAGTGCCGGAGGAATATGTATGGCTCGGCATTTAATAATAACAGCGTCCGATCAAGAGGCGCGGATAAAAAAGGAACAGTGCAATGGCAAAAGATAATCTTCAATTCTGGAAAGACGTAAGCACCCCAGATCCCAAGTATACTAAAAACTTTAATCGAGGCGGTGGATTTAAGGGTACGGCCACTAACACGCAATATCAAGTGATGAAGGCCACGGAGATGTTCGGCATGAACGGTGCCGGGTGGGGTTATGAAATTACCAAAGAAGAATATGTTACAGGAGGCCCGTTGAGAGCTGGCGGTAATGTCATTGTCCACGTTGTCCGGGGTTTTGTCTGGTATATAGACCCCGGGAGTGGAGAGAGGTTACAGACATCTGAACAGTATGGGCAAACCACGTTTGTAGGCGAAAATAAAAATGGTGTTTTTACAGACGAAGAGGCACCTAAAAAATCAACTACAGACATGCTGCTTAAGTGCCTTTCTCTGCTTGGCTTCTCTGCTGATATCTTTTTAGGGCTTTGGGATGACAACAAATACGTGGCAGAGATTAAGCAGCAATACGCACAAAGTTGCAAGTCCAGACCTGAAACTATTTCCGAAGAACAAGAGATAACGTTGAGGGAACTCTTGTTTACTTCTGATCAATACACAGTGCAAATGTTTTTGGCTGAAGCAAAGATAAAAAAGTTGTCTGACCTGCTGAAAACAAAATATAAAGGTGCTCTGGATTACATTACAAGGAGGGTTGAGGAATGCTCATCATAAATAACCTGCTGCAAGGATCTGAAGAGTGGTTGGCGGAGCGTGCAGGGAATGTTTCAGCCTCTAATTTCCATAAAATTATTACCCCGACAGGAAAGGTTACCACCGGCAAAACCCGCGAAACGTATCTTTACCAGCTTGCTGCTGAGCGTATCACCGGGAAACCGGAAACTACTTACAAAAACGCGGCAATGGAGCGTGGCAACGAGCTGGAAGACGAAGCACGGGAAGCTTTTGAGATTGAGCATGGGTTGTTTGTTGCCCAGGTGGGGCTTGTTTATTTAGATGATGCACGGCAAATCTCTTGCTCTCCAGATGGCTTAATCCTGGATCACTCTGGCCTGGAAATAAAATGTCCGCTTGCATCTACCCATGTTCGGTATTTGGAGAACCATAGCCTACCATCTACTTACAAGCCGCAGATCCAGGGGTCAATGTGGGTCACCGGGCGCAAGACATGGCGCTTTATGAGTTACCATCCTGATATGCCAGAAATGGTGGTTCTGGTGGATAGAGACGACGAATATATCAAAAAAATGGCGCGAGCTGTAACCGATTTTAACGACCAGGTGAACAAGCTGGTAGCTAAAATACAAAAGGTGGCGGCGTGATAAACAAGGAAAAAGAATGCCTTACCGTAACGACAAACAAAAATGTCCAATATTCCCTGGGGAATGGGCACCGGCTGAATGGTGCTCGTTTAATCAGCACAGGGCCCTGTGTGGCAAGTGTCCACGTTTTGAAGGCAGGGACATATCAGTATACCAGGAAAACCAAAGGAAGAGATCAGCAAAAAACAGAGATAAGCCCTAAAAGAGCCAGTGAGCATATCTGGATGGGTAAAAAAGCAGAAGGGTTCGGTTACTGAAAGGTAGGTTTCCGGGCTTGGTATGTATGGCCTCGTGTTTACGGTGCAATAAAAAGGTTCAGAATATGGCGTCTCCCAAAAAAAAAGGTTTGATATATTACAGCTCTGATACTGATCGTTACCAGGATATTAAAATAAAAAGGCTTAGAAAGGCTTTAGGTTGTGTTGGTCTTGCTGTCTGGGACTACATCCTTAACGAGATATACAGAGTTGAGGGCTGTTTTCTCTTTTTTGACGAAGATGTGGCTTTTGATATTGCTGATTATCTAGGTCTGGAAGAAGCCGAGATTTACAATGTGGTGGCTTTCTGCTGCAAGACAGGGCTTCTTGATAGCGACCTCTACAAGAGTGAAAAGGTTCTCACTTCAAGGGCTATTCAAGAGCGCTATGTCGCAATATGCAAACAGGCAAAAAGGCGAAATATAAACCTGCCAAAAGCATACACCCTGCTGTCTTTTTCTGCGTCGAAGATTCCGGAAGAAACCCCGATTCCTCCGGAAGAAACCCCGATTCCTCTGGAAGAAACCCCGATTCCTCCGGAAGAAACCCCGATTCCTCCGGTATTTGCCCCTAAAGTAAAGAAAAGTAAAGTAAAGGAAAGTAAAAGAAAAGAAAAGAAAAGAAAAGAAAAAATCACCCCCAACCCCCTCAAGGGGGCTATTGTGCAAGAGCAGGAGCAAGATGCTGCACCTGTGGATGACGGCAATTTGTATCGCACCAAGAAAGGCAAAGTTCTCAAGGGGGAAAAATTAGCTCGTTTCGAGGAACTTTGGGAGGCTTACGGGGTGAAACGCGGCAAAGCAGAGGCTGCTGACGCCTTCCTTGCTCAGTATCGACCCGACATCTGGGCGGAGATCGTCGCTGCAGCGAGACACCACGCTGAGATTCGGCCTGTGATGCATCCTGACGGGAAGGGCGTCAAGTTCTTGCAGGGCTGGTTGTCTGGGCGCAGGTGGGAGGATGACCTTACTGTTGCCCCTGAGACAAGAACTGTAAAGGATCAGCAAGAGCTGGAGCGCGAAAATATGGCAAGGAGATTACTTGATGAAAAACGCAACAGTAAAAGAGAAAACCGTGGCAATAGCTGTGGCTTCCTGGAACATTAGGTTCAGGCCTAAATATACGTTGAGCGAGCAAGAATTGTTGGCAAGAGAGTATCACGAAGACCTGGTTAGTGAAGGTGTAAGCGAAGAAGAATTTATTTTTGCTGAAAGAAGTGTCCGAAAGTCGTGCGCCTTCTTCCCTAAAATGTGCGAAATTCTTGGTTATATCAAGGATAAACGAGCCAGGCAGTCTACTTCTCCCGTTTTGGAACTTGAAGCCCCAAAAGATACGCCGAAAACACGAGCTTACCGGGCTGTGCTGAGTCAATTTTTACGAGGTGGGTTTGTTAATATTAAAGAATACCAGGCCCGGATTGACGAGATTGAGTCAGGGAAAAGTCTGATGGAAGGCGCGCCCATACAGTGAAAAAAACAAAAACAGGCAACAAGGAAAATGGTTAACAAAGTAATTCTTATCGGTAACCTGGGCGTAGAACCCAAAATCCGCTATACGCAACGCGGGGTTCCGGTTGCGTCGTTTAGTATTGCTACAACAGAAAGGTGGAAGGCCCAGAATGGACAAGTGCAAGAGCAAACCGAGTGGCACCGCATAGTCGCCTGGAAGCGGTTAGCTGAAATTTGCGGCGAATACCTTACCAAAGGATCACGGGTGTACGTTGAAGGAAAGCTGCAAACTCGCAAGTGGCAAGATCAAGGCGGTAATGATCGATACGCTACGGAGATTGTTGCCCGCGAGATGAAGATGCTTACACCAAAAAGAGAGGGTGGGGCAGAAAAAAACTTTGAAAATAATCCAGGGGCGCCGCCAATGATTGACGCCGATGTGCCGTTTTGATGCCTGGACGTGTATCTGACAATTTTGTTTTTTCAAGATATAACACACTACCTGAGATCAATAAAAATGAAAAAAACCTGTCCTCCGGAATCATGGGAACAAAAGCAACTTTTCACCTGGATTCGAGCAAATCAGGCTCGATACCCAAAACTGCAGATGGCATATTCAACGCTCAATGGCGTGCGGTTGTCTCCAAAGCTCAGGGCCGAAATGACAGCGCAGGGGAACCGAAAGGGCGTGCCCGACATCGTTATCCCTTGCCGTTCGGCTGACAACAAGTATTGTGGTCTATACCTGGAGTTGAAGCGAACAAAGGGAGGTGTAACAAGCAAAGAGCAGCGTGAGTATATTGCGATGTTGCAGAAAGAAGGCTACCTGGCTTTGGTAGTAAACGGTTGGGAAAGGGCTCAACAGGTCATCCTGGGGTATTTTAGGGAAAAGGGGCGTTGAAAAGATCAAGCTATCTCTCTAAAACAGCGTTAATCTCTCTAAAACAGCGTTATTTTGAAAAAAAAGCCTTTGTGTCGATTTTATACAGAACTACAAAGAGTTACGCCGACCTTTTCAACGCCCTTAACTAGCAAGTTTTAATAAAATTAGGTGGTTATTTGACAACGCGAGGGGTTAAAATTAGAAAAAAGACCGACAAGGCGAGCAGGGAAACCAGGCAGGTGCTTGACAGGCTTTTGGGTTTTATCGAAAACGAGCAGATAACCGGTGAGTCGTATATAGGGTTACCTGCCGTCAAGGGACACGTGAAAACTCCTTTTTGGGGTATAGAGAAAAACTATGGAGGGTGCAGTGCTCAAAGCGTCGGGAAAAACAGCAAGGAATGTTTGGTTGAAGCGTGTTTGAGCTTTCTGCTCTCAACGATGCAAGCGCAGGGTATTACAGGAGAAGGACGATTGATACTTAATTCATTAAATGGGGTTGTTTTGCAGGTGAGCTGGATGCTGCTTGCAAAAAATGTGGGAGGTGGTTTTCGCTGCAATTCTCTTGTAAATAAGGAAGCTGACTGTAGTGTTAAATAAAAACTTTGTTGCGTAAGACATAATGATGATATAAAATTATTGCAAAATTGAATATTAAAAACTGGTAACAGCAAAAGACTGCCTGGACTGCGAGGTGATGCCTCTTGGTCTGGGCTTTTTTATTTTATGGGAAAAGGCAAATCAAAAGATCAGGGCGGCAGACCGACAAGGTATAAAACCGAATATTGTGAACAAGCATTTAAATTATGCTTACTTGGGGCGACAGACGCACAACTATCTGATTTTTTTAAAATTTCCGAAAAGACATTGTGTAATTGGAAGAAGAAGTATCCCAAGTTTTTACAGGCCTTAAAAGACGGCAAGGCTGTGGCTGATGCAAAAGTAGCTGTAAGTTTATACGAAAGAGCGATTGGTTACAGTCACCCGGAAGATAAAATATTTAATAATAATGGCACGCCGCTTGTTGTTCCTACGGTTAAACATTATCCCCCTGACACAACAGCTGGAATCTTTTGGCTCAAAAATCGTAATCCAACTCAATGGCGAGATAAACGTGAGATAAAACACGGGGGAAGGATGGACGTTTTGAAGGAAATTGCGGAAGAGATTGATGGAACAAGTAAGGGGCTGCCGTCTCTGAAAAAAAATGATTAAAAGTGCTCCACGATCTTAAAGAGTTGAGAGATATTAAGCAGATAAGTGATAGATTGTCAGATAGAGAGTGGAGGATAGATAATCTTTATTACATAAAAGATAAAAAAGGCGAGAAAGTTCTTTTCCGGCGCAACCTGTCGCAACAGAGATTTTGGGAATCAATGTGGTTTTTAAACATAATTCTCAAAGATCGCCAGCGTGGTTTTTCCACGCTCATTGCAATTTTTATTTTAGATTATTGTCTTTTTAACTCAGGAACAGCCGCAGGGATAATTGACATCACGTTGTCTGACGCAAAATTAAAGCTAGCAAAGATTCAGTATGCGTATAACAACATGCCTGGATGGGTAAAAGAGATGTTCCCGCAAACAGTTGAAAATAAAGAGAGAATAGAGTGGGCAAACGGCTCTTCTGTGCAGGTCGGCACGTCGCACAGAGGAGGAACTCTACAAATTTTACACATTTCAGAAAAAGGAAAAATTTCAGTTCGATTCCCGGACAGAGCAAGAGAAATCAGAACAGGAGCTCTCAATACTGTTGTTCCTGGACAATTTATTTTTGAAGAGAGCACTGCGGAAGGAAGCGCGGGGGAGTTTTACGAGGACTGCGAGAGGGCAAGGAGAATACAGGCCTCTGGTGAGAAGTTGACAGAGCTAGATTTTAAATTTCATTTTTTTGGCTGGTGGATGGGTAAGGAAAATGAAATTGATCCGGATGGAATCTTTATCTCAATAGAGATGGAGAAGTATTTTGCCGAACTTGAGCAGAAAATTAAAGAGGAGCTTGAAATATCTGTCCAGCTTAGTGACAGAAAAAAGGCCTGGTACGTAAAAAAAGCAACTCAACAAAAAAAGGATATGAAACGGGAGTATCCGGGAACGCCTTCCGAGGCTTTTGAGGCATCAGTTGAAGGAGCATATTTATCCAGACAGATCAATAAAATCACGAAAGCAGGACAGATCGTTGATTTTATCCCTATTGAGCCAGGCGTGCCAGTTAATACAGGATGGGATTTTGGGTTAAGCGACACAATGACGATCTGGTTGCATCAACGTGTCAAATTTCAGGATCGCGTCGTGGGATACATATCCGGAACCGATGACGACCTCGGGTATTATTGGGAAAAGTTAAAAAACGACTATGACGTTAATTGGGGGTATCATTTTTTCCCGCATGATTTTGGGTACAGACGAGCAGGGACAGCAAAAGACCCCTCGTCACCGCCTCGAACGTTAGAAGAAATAGCAAAAGAAGCCGGGATGCGTAATACAATTATTGTTCCGCGCATTGATCGTAAAGAAGCGGCTATTGCAGAATCGAGGCTGTTTTTATTGAAATGTTATTTTTCAAAAAAACATGTCGAAGAGGGGTTGAAGTGTCTACAAAATTATCGGCGGGAATGGGATGAAAACAATGGCTGCTGGAAAAACCGGCCCAGGCACGATTGGGCATCTCATGGTTACGATGGTTTTGAGTCGCTGGCAAGAGGCTTGGCAGCATTTGGAGCAATGCCTATGGCCGAAGAAGAAAGAATGAAAAAGCAACGTCGCAAATTACCTCCAATTAACTGGAAAACAATATGAGTGCACACGTGGATTATTCATATCTCAACAGAGTGATGGGAGAGATAAACGATCAACCTGCGTGGCGCAAACAAGCTGATATCGAGATGGACTATTATGACGGTAATCAACTTGACACTCAGACGGTCTCAGAACTCAAGGAAAAGGGGGTGCCGCCAACTATAGAAAACCTGATTGCCCCAACTATTGATGACTTGATCGGTATAGAAGAAAACAACCGCACAGATTTAAGGGTGTTACCAGAATCGGTTGAAGATAATGAAGCAGAGGAAGTCGCCGAGGCTCTTGACAGAAAAATCAATGAGGCGGAAAAGCGAAGCGGCGCAGATACAGCATGCAGCGAGGCTTACGCAGACCAGGTTAAAGTAGGTATTGGCTGGTGCGAGGTGTCGCGTAACCCAGATCCATTTTCGTATCCGTACCGGGTTGAGCGAGTTTGCCGGAACGAGATATGGTGGGATTTTTCATCTAAACGCCCTGATTTATCTGATGCACGATGGTTGCTGCGCAGGCGCTGGTGTCATATAGACGTTGCGTGCCAGCTGTTCCCGGAAAAGAAAGAGATCATTCAACAAGCAGGAAAAGGCGGGTTGAACAGTATTGACGATTTGTCGTTTTTTTCGACCGACACTGGCGGTGACACGACCGGCTATGTTCAGTCTGATGATATTGAACGAGGATGGTCTGTAGAAGAACAAGAATGGCGCACTCCAGAAAACAACAGAGTGTGTTTATTTGAACTGCTTACCAGAGAGTTTGTAATTAAGCCAGTATTATTCACTCCCGACGGAAGGGTGGTTGAATTTGACATTAATAACCCCTTCCATGTTTTAGCAATATCAAGAAATTACAGGGTTGAAAAACGACCCATAAGCAAGATTCATAAACATTTTTTTATTGGTCCAATTCTCCTGCACAGTGAACAGATAGAATTTAAGCGTTTTAATTATGTGCCGTTTTGGGGCAAGAGGGAAGACAGGACAAATGTGCCCTATGGTGTTATCAGGCCGCTAATACCACTTCAGGATGAAATAAACGCTCGTGTTCGAAAAATGTACTGGTTATTGTCTGCTACTCGTACAATCAGGACAGAAGGTGCGCTGGGTATGGATGAGAATTATTTTAGGCAGGTTGTTGGCAGGCCAGACGCCGATATCATCCTGGATGACGATCATTTCAGGAGCAACCCTGGGGCGCAGTTCAAAATAGAGCATAACGAGAGAATGAATCAACAGCAATACGAAAGATTGCTAGATTTGCGGAAAGTGTTGCGACAGGCCGGGGGGTCAGGTGATGCTTTTGCTGGAGATGCCAGCCCCAACAACAGCGGCGCATTTGCTCAAGCTATTGACCAAACGATTCAGGGCTTTGCGAAAATGCGGCAAAATTTTCGTGCATCCAGGAGGCAAGTGGGGGATTTACTCTTAACTATGATTATAGGCGACATTGGTAGTAATCAAGAAGTTGTGGAGGTAAAAGGTAACCCACTCAAAGAAAATAAAACGATTATTCTTAATTGCCCCGGTTCGGAGGTCGAAGGTCGTCGCTTATCAAATGATGTACAACGCACTAAGTTAAAGGTTGATTTCAACGAAGTCCCAAGCAGCCCAACTTATAAAGCACAACAGTTAAAATCTATGTCTGAAGCGTTTAAGGCTGCGCCGCCACAATATCAGGCGGTAATGATGCCTCATCTAACAAATTTGATGGACGTGCCGGACAAGGATGTGATTGTTGAGGCAATACTGGAGATTAATCGGCAAGGTCAGTTAACTGAGGAACAGGTTGAGCAACAAGTTAAACAAGCTGTGGAACAGGCTAAAAAAGATTGGATGCTAGAGCAGAAAAATCGTGAGCTCGACATCAAGGAGCGCAAGACTGATGCGGAGATCAAAAAAATCATTAATGAGTCGGTTAACGCGGCTATTGAATCTATCTATTCGGCAACTCAGGCAGGGTTGCAGGTAATGACACAACCTGGGGTGGCTGGATCTGCTGACCAGGTGCTTAAGTCGGCTGGGTTTGAAGATCGTGATGAAGCGCCCATTGTTGCTCCAGTCAACGGTAGTATTGATCTTCTGGGGAGGCGGCAACGGCCTGGAACGCAACAGCCTGAAGTGCAACAGAATACCAGTCCGATGTTTCCCCCAAGAGTGCAGGTACCCCGTAGCGCCACGCAGGTTGACAACAAACAACCTGCTCCGTTACCGCAGGCTGACGTGGAATTAAATAAAGGGATTGAGGCCGAGGGAGCTCAATGATGATAGACAGTTGATCTTGAGTTGGCACGGAACGCTTTATGCAACTGTTTATAATATAAAAACATCTTAATTCTTGGCTACAGCGACAAGTGGCAGGAGGGTAAAGTAATGGCAAGAACGCAGGAGCAAATAGATCAGTTTTTTGAAAATTTTGCAAACGAGGATGGCAGCGTGGATGAAGAGACTATGTCGCGTTTCCTTGATGGCGAAGATATGGGTAAGGAGGATATAGCAGATAAGCCTGCCGCGGAGGAACCGGCTGCCTCTGAAGAAGAAACTGACGAAGAAGATAAGAAAATATCTGATCAAAAAGTTAATGAAGACGACGAAGAAGGAAAAGCGCAGGCGCCAGAGAAAGATCCCATGGTTTTAGCGAAGGACGGTGAACATACAATTCCGTTTTCTGTGGTCGAAGAGCTTCGACAAAATTTGCAATCAACAAGACAGGAAAAAGAAGAATTAAAACAAGCCCTCACTGCTTTACAGCAGGCGCAGGATCAAAACAAGGAGTCAGGAACAGATGAAGCAACAAGCGAGTTGCTGGAAGAACTTGAAGCTGATTACCCGGGTATTACTGAGCATTTGAAGAAAACGGCGCTGGCCGATATTCAGCCGACTCTTGACAGCATGAAAGCAGTTGTAGAGGAATTGAAATCTTCACATGATCAGCAAGTCCTGATTACAGAGCAGCAAGAGGCACAAACCAACTTTGATAAAGCGGTTACAGATATTGATGCTGATTATCCTGCAATTATAAACGACGATCATTTTTGGGAGTGGTTTGAAAAACAGCCGGGTTTTGTCCAAGCGGTGAGAACTTCTGGCGATCCTCAGCAAGTAGCAGATGTTCTTCAGTTGTACAAAGACGCTGTTGGCGGCGATACAGCCAAGAAAGAAGAACAGGTACAGTCAAAAGAGGATAAAAAAGAAGACTTGAATAAAAAAGCGAAGGAACTGGTTGAAAAAATTGACAATAAGGCGACTATTCAAACGCTTTCGGACATCCCGGGCAGCGGTAATCCGGCTCACGACGAGTTGGCTGCCTTGGAAAATCTAGATGGCGCGGAACTATTGGCAAAGATGGAAGGCTGGGATGCTCAAAGAATAGAAAATTATCTGAACAAGGTTTTGTAAAGATGGAGAAAATAACAGCACAAGATGTTTTGTTGCTTTTGATGCGATGTGCTGCTCAGTTTTTGGGGAATGCCTGGGCGTTACTCGGTCAAAATAAAAAAATTGTTAACCTTGACAAGGTGATAGTGAGACCGAAATAACCAATTATTATCACTTCCCTCCCCTCTCCGAAATGGACACGGGAGTAAGGTGCTTTTTAACTGCCACGCCGCAACCCGGCCTCGCAGAGAACCAAACTTTAGCGAGGCTTTATTATGGCTACAAATATACCATATGGCAGTGACCAAGCGCTGGTAAAACAAGCGGTTGGACTTTTTACAACAACAATGCAACGCCAGACTACTCTTAACAGGCTAGTCGGCTCTTTTCCAAAACAATCTAACGCAGAAAGCAAGCTACGCAATCAAACCAGCTCGGATTATCCTATTGTCCGTAATCGTGATCTTACTAAGGGCGCAGGTGACGAGATTACTTTTGACCTGATAAATCATGTAAACGGCAAGCCCATAATGGGTGGAAAAACAGCTGAGGGCAAAGGTGTGCCTCTTAGTTTGGATACTGACAAGCTGCGTATCAATCAGACCCGATTCCCCATCAGCGCCGGTGACACCATGACGCAGCAGCGCACTCCGCATGTAATGCGGAAACTTGCGCGTGCTGCTGGTTACGGATATATGTCTCGCCTGGAAGACCAACTCTCCCTAGTCCATTTAGCTGGTGCCCGTGGTTTTCACGATAACATCGAATGGGCAGTGCCTCTGACTTCTGATCCTGATTTCAGTTCAATTGTGGTGAACCCTGTCAAGGCTCCCTCGTATAATCGTCACTACTTGGCAGCGGGCGGGTATCTGGAAAAAGTCAACGCTACCGGTAATGAGATAGGAATTGCGACTACTGATGTTATGACTCTTAGCCTGGTCGATGCGCTCAAAGCGGAGATTGACTCTATGCCGCTGCCACCCGCACCGTGCAAGTTTGAGGGAGATGAGATGGCAGACGATGATCCTATTCGGGTGCTTTTGGTCTCTCCGCAACAGTACAGCGCATTCCTACAGTCTGGCTCATTTCGTACCCTGCAGGCTCAGGCTATGGCCAGGGCATCTGTCGCAAAAAACAATCCTGTGTTTAAAGGGTCTGCAGGACTTTGGAACAATATCTTGATTGTAAAAATGCCTAAGCCCATTCGCTTTTATGCTGGCAATCCTGTCAATTGGTGCGCTGTCGCTGGTAGCGAGGCAGAGACTACGACTGACCTGGTGCCTGCCTCTTTTAACACCACTCATGCGGTTGACAGGGCTTTATTGCTTGGCGCTCAGGCTCTTGGCGAAGGGCAGGGAAAACACAGAAAATCTGGTATACCCTATTTCTGGTCTGAAAAAGAACTTGATCATGGCGATAAGCTGGAAGTGCTGTGCGGAATGATCAATGGTCGTTCAAAGATTCGGTTTGATATCGATTTCGGCAATGGCAAACAACCAACTGATTTCGGTGTAATCGCTATTGATACAGCGGTTAAGCTGTAAGCGTAAAATGTTACATAAGGCCGCTTACCAGCGGCTTTAAAGGAGGTAAGCAAATGGCTACTATTACAAAAAATAAAGCTCACCGGGATTTTGGCGGCATGACCGGAACTGCTCCATATGGAAATCTTGCCGTTTTTAATTATCAGTTTATCACAACTGCAACAGGAGCGGTCGCAGGCGGCAATTCAACGGCTGCGGCTGCTTTGGGCGATATGGTTGTGCTGGGAACTATCCCTGGTGGGACAAAGCTACTAGATATGAAAGCCGTTATCTCTGAAGCATTCACGGCATCCACCAATTTTAACCTTGGTTTTATGTATGTGGATGGCGTTAACGACATTGATGTCCCGCATGATGCAATGTTTTTTGCTGATACCTTGAGCTCTGCCTCTACAGCGGTACAGCGCATGGCCAGCCAAAAAGTTCCTGTTACCCTGCCTAAAGACGCGTATCTTATTTTGACCGTTGGCGGGGCTTCCCATGCCTCAAGCGGCAGGATGGATATTTCTATCTTTGGTGAGATAATTGGGCTTGCAGGTTAATTTATAGTAACGGAGTGGCGGCGTCCAATGTCTTTACTCCAACATAAGATAAGCTCCTACAGAAGAAAAAACAGATGCAAGTAACTGAGACAATACGACAGTCTATTCACGATAAAGTAGTTGAAACACTGAATATGCACGCAAAGGATGAGGATGTTGATAGGCACTTAACCCTCGCTTTCGTTGGGTTTTTAAAAGAGTTAGACATGCTGACCAGTATGAAAAACGGTTTTGTCCTTGTCCAATATAAAGGCCACAGGCAGTACTACGAAGATGTTTTGTATGGTTCCGGCGTCTGGCGAAAGAACCAGGTTAAAAGCGTACCTTTTGATGTCGCAGAAAAAATGATGAGACACGCTGATGTATATATAGAAGCTGACGATGATTTAGCGGAAGAAGCGATTGAGATGGACAGGCAGGAATCAGACAAAGAATTATCTGATGAATCAGAAGAGCTGCAAAGTGTTCGTGATTCAATCCAGAATATGACTCGCAAAAAGGCGGTGATTGATTTTGTGGATGAAAATTTTCCAGGCATGAAGCTGGACGTAACAGAGAAAAACACTTTGGCTGAATATAAAAAAGCGGCAATTTTGCTCGTTGACCTTTATCGAACGCCTGAAACTATTTAGATGGCAACGGGACAAAACATTATAAATGCTGCGCTAAACAGGGTGTTACCTGGGAGCGACAGCTTTGATGAGCCAACATTGGTGTCTCTGTTTAATCAAGGCATACAACGTGTCGCCAGGCACAGAGGAGTTTATCTGCCTGCCCTGGAAACGAGCAGCACGGTTGTAACGATAGTTGATGACAGCGAAGTAAGCCTCCCTGTCAACTATATGAAGGGACTGTATAAGTGCCAAGGCGAGGCTGATGCGCATCCGTCTGTCCTGTCAAGCAGGGTTGCGGTGATGAATAAGTTTCGGGGCAAAATACACGACGACATGTCAGCCAACAACGTAAAGTATGTTGCCGCAGCTTACCCCCATCTTGTTTATGGTCCTATACCTGCTGAACAGGAAACATTAACACTGTTTTACTATAGAAAGCCTGATATGGTGATCGAACGAGGAGTCGCCGCTGGACAGGGAGAAATAGGTCTTGACGACGAAATAAACCTCGTCCCTACAGGGTTCGACAATATATTTGAATATTATCTCTGTTGGCAAATGCATTCGATGTTAGAAATGGGCGTTGAGGGACAAAAGATAGATACCAGATATTATTTCGATCTGTTTACCTCTATGTTGCAAGATTTGGCCAGCGAAACAAGTGTCACAGCATCCAGGCCGGACGTTCCGTTTAACAAGCTGTGGTAATGAAGGCCATTCCTTTATATAGAGCGTCTACAGGGTTAAAAACTTCTGTGGATCCTGTCAGGCTTCATGAAACCCCGGAAGCTATCCCCCTTGCCGCTGCGGTGAATGTTGATATTGACGATACTGGCAAGATAACCAGACGCAAGGGGTATGTGAAAAAACTCTCGATTCCTGTTCATTCGTTATTTGCCAGTGATAACATGTTTCTTTGCGGCAGTGGGGATTCGCTCGTCTCTGTGGCTAGCGGGTATTTTGTTCAAAAACTAGCCTCAATCACTCCAGAGGGGGGTATTAATTATGTCAAAGTTAACGGAGATGTTTACTGGTCGAGCGGCTATGAAAAAGGGATAATCCGCAGAGGAATGAATATCCCCTGGGTACGAGGCACGTATGTGGGGCCTAACACGTCCAGGGTGTATAATGACCCGCCTTTGGGGGGGGTGATGACTCATTATAAAGGGCGGGTTTATATCGCGCAGGGACAGGTATTATGGTTTTCTGAGCCCTTTAATTTCGGTGCGTTTGACCTGGCAAGAAATGTCATTTCTTTTCCAGCAAACATTACCATGCTTCATGCTGTAGAGGGGGGGATATGGGTTTCCGATCAAACGGCAACGTATTTTCTCCGTGGTGATAACCCTCAAAATTTCACATTACAATTTCGATCAAACGATCCGGCCGTACAGGGGACATCTATTGAGGTGCAAGGGCTGGCGTTCCCAAGGCAAGAAGGAGGATATAGCTTTATTCAGTCGCATGGGCACTTTTCAATATTGTGGGTATCAACTGCGGGGATATGTTGCGGAAGTCCTGACGGCCAAATGGTCAACATTACGCGTGATGATGTTGATATCCCAGCTGCGACCTCCGGTTCAGCCAGTGTTATCAGCGGGAAATATATTGCGACGCTCAATATGGGTGAAGCGTCAATAGGGATAGCGCTTAACTTACAGAGATCAGCTCTGACTCAATATTCCCAATATAATTTCAACTCTTTGACTGTGCTGAACGAGCAATGCCTGGGAGGGAGTGACACTGGACTTTTTCTTCTGCAATATGGTGACACAGATAACGGTGATAATATAGACGCATTTTTTGAATTGCCTACAGCGAGCTTTGGATCACGCGCAGAGAAGCGGGTTAGGATGGTATATGTTGGGTGCCGTGGAGACGGACAAATAACATGTTCTTTCCAGGGAGACGAAACCGATGAGTCTTTTGGCGTCATTACCTGCTCTCAAAATATTTCAAGCAAACGAGTTCCAGGTAATCGAATCAACAGGGCTGTGTATTGGCGCTTCAGGCTTAACAATGTTAATGGCTCAGATTTTTCAATAGACAGTATTGATGCATTAATCAACGTCCTGCACACAGGGCATCGATAGGAAGAGGAAAACAAAATGATAAGATATTCTACAGGATTACGTAACATGTTGCTATCTAAGCAAGCTGTGGTAAAGGCTGCGATGTCAGGCGCTGAAACGTCATTGGCGTTGGTTGATGGAGGTAGTGATGATGATCAACTTACTGATTCTGGAAACGGATTTATAACGGCCGGTTTTGCCCCAAATGATGTTTTATTTTTGAAAGGCGCCACGACTGCAGCAAACGACACCGCAATCACAGGTGTACAGATAAAAAATGTTGAAGCTGGGGTAATATACCTGCCTACAGGAACCATTGATACTGCGGAGCCTCTCCCTGACACTGCTATTCTCGCTGTTGCCTCGGGCGGTAGTCTGCGAGACATTATGAAGGATGGTAAGATACAGTTTTATTCCGGCACTCAAGCATCTTCTCCAGATAACTCGCCAAACGGCACCTTGCTTGCCGAATTTACTCGCAATGGTGGCGCCTGGGCAGCGGGTGCATTTGACAATGGGTTGGAATTTGGGGCCGCTGTAAACGCCGTGTTAGGAATATTGGCCGGCGAAACCTGGCAAGCTACAGGGCTTGCAGCTGCAGGGAGCAGCGGAACAGCAGCTTCATCTTTTCGATTTGTGGGTAACGAGGCTGACGGTGGTGGTTCGAGCACAGACCTGCCACGGATTGACGGCTCTATTGGCACCAGTGGGACCGACTTTGTTGTCAGTTCCTCAGTTATCGTTGCTGGCAACACATATACGATTGATCAGTTTAATTTAACTCTGCCTATGCAATACGGCGCGTAATCTGGCCCAATGGCTTTTTCGTGCAGCGGTAATCTGCCAATTCCGACATCAGGCGATGGCGACCTGTCTTTAAAAGGCGGCCTGCTTTGTGGGGGGGTTGTTCCGACACTTTCTTTTTCGGGAAGTGTTCGGTCAGGATTAAGCCTTAATGATGGACATGTTCCAATACCGTTTTTTTCAGGTAGTATTCGGGCAGGTTTTAGTCTTGATGACGGATATGTCCCCATTGCTTCAATGAGAGGGGAACTGCTTAGACAGATACATCTGTCTTTGTCAGGAAAAATTCCTTGCGTGAGGATGTCTACACCCACTCTTGGGTTTAGAGTTGATGCGGTTGTTCCTGCGATCTCATTTAATGGGCGATATTTGAGCGAACAACGATTTAAGTTGTCACGCAAGACGTCCTTCCCGACCGTCGCAGGTCATTTTTTTGTGAGCAAGCAGCGTTTGGTTTTAGAGAGGAACGTTGCACTGCCCAGGTTAAAGGTGTCATGGCGGACGCCTGACGATTGTTTTTCTTTGTCGAATTATGCCATATTTCCAAAAAAGGAACAATTATTATTCCGCGCTGATGTTTATCAAAAATTTATGCTTGCGGGTAAACTGTTCCCCATGCCTGATCTTGAAGCAGACCTTAACCAAAAGAGTTTCTCTCTGACTGGGAACGCCTCAATTCCTTTAATGCGTAACTACGGCACAGGGGATGGCGGCACATTGCGCCCGTCCGTCTTTTTTTCTAATAAATATGAAAGGTTTGTTTTGAGGTATCATGGAGATTAAATCAGAAAAACATACCTTTAATTTATGGGGAGTTCAATTTAAAACCAATTTTCCACCCATTGACAGGTATATGCAGTTTGTGCATCAGGGTAGGATGCTCTTTAACCGCATGGCGTTGAGTCAACAGGGTAAACCGGTCAAGCAATTGCGACATATTGGTGTTAACGGCTCTGTGGTCTGTAAAAGTATTGCTATGTTGGCAGCTGGGTTTCCCCAGATTAACACCACCGAGATATTCGTTGAGCCTGATGTGGTGGAGCAGATTGAATGGGCACGTAAAGCTGAGAAAGCAAAGCAGATTGTAGCGAGCAAAAAGAAGTTACCTATAGCTGCTGGAGAACAAGCGTACTCTCTCTATACATCTACTCACAACTATTCTACTAATGGTCAAACGCAGATTTCTCCATTAGCTGGGTCAATTATTGAGAAAGACGAAAACAGTGGAGACTACGTAGAAGTTGCAAGTGTTAATGTGATTGAAAGAGACCCCATAGAAATTACGTGTGAAAATGATATATTTGATCAGCGTGTTGTTGCAATAGAGACGGCAACAGATGAATACGGGAGAGAGATTGTTTTTTATCTGGAATTCATTAGACATAAAGTCAACTACTTTCCATGGTATGCATGTGAAGTAAAACTTTATTGTCGTTACGCAAAAAATTCCACTGAGGTGGATGGAGAGGAAGACGTATACACAACAGAACCGGTGCTGATTGGCACTACAGTTCAGCTCGATGTTGGTTTTGAAACAAGAGGAGGTTCTATAAAAATAGTACCACACAAAAGACTTGTTCTTGTGAGCTTTGGGACTCTTCTTTTTGGCGTTTCATATACACCGGTTAATGAGTTTGATTACAGGTCGAAGGCTCTTAGGTTCAAAACAGATGAAAAAGGGAAAGAAGTTGGTATAGATAAGCTGTTCGGTTCTCCTGTCAGCTATTATAGCGCACCTATAATGGAGGCTCGTGGCGGAATAACCAGTATTGTTGTGTACTATGAAGACATATTGTCAAAAGAAGATCAAGATAAAGAGGAGCAGCCTGTCGGGACGGGCGAGGCTGTATTTTTTTTGCAACTTGCCAGCGTTAATGAAACTGACGGGTATTTTAAAATATATAAACTAAATGAAGAAGATTATTCGTCCAATGAGCTTATTTCTATCACAAGCCTGGCTCTTGATGATATTAACTGCTATTTGATAGACGCTGCCATGGTAAAAATGGTTGCAGACCTTAGAGATGGGTTGTGGATTGTTTACTCAGGTAGAGTCCCAAGCTCACAATATTTTGCAACACTGCTTCAGCGACAGGCAAATTGGCTCAGCAATCCCTCTCAATTTTCTCTCTCGACAACACCAACAGCTATCACAGAATCGTCCTTTTCCATGTATGACGCATGCGTTGATTACTACTCTGGCGATATCTATTTAGCGGGTAGCGAGTTTTTTTTTCAAGCCTCTGCCGGTGAAGTAAAGAAAGTTGATATAGATACACACTCAATAGTAGATGTCATTAATCTTTGGGCAGATCAGTCCCCTTTTTCTTCTATAGCTTCTTCAATGACAAAGACTGGTAACGACTCTCTAAAAGAAATCTATGGGGAAGAATTACTGGAATTGTTTCGGAGATTACTAGGCAAAGAGGAAGGCGAAGAGATTACGGCTGCAGATATACAGATAATAGAAAATATTCCCATAGAAAGCATACTTGATGCTTTTGGGGTTGAAATTTGAGAGGTTATTAAATGTCGTATAAACCAGGATTTAAAACAAGGCAAAACCGAACAGATCGGATTAATGACGTTAGACTCACTGCCGACTGGTCGGGCTCAACCGTTTTATCCCGTTTTATGGCGTCATCATCCTATGCTTCCGATGCATGGGACACCTCCCTTTCGTATCTTCAGAAATTCGCAAACACCGGTTATTCGATAAACTGGAAGCCTATATTGATTGGTGACGTAGAGTCAGGGATAGGGGCATTGTCTCTTGACAAACCGTCAAAACCCAATATTAATGTCGGCTCAATCAAAGTGCCAACCTACACAGAAAGCGTTTCTGGAATAGCATCAGAGATAGAAGATGCTGCGGTTGTAGCGCCGGAAGACTTGCCGGATTACAATATAGAAACGCTTTCCGTAACAATTCCGCCAGCCCCAGACATTGATTGGCCTACATTGACCGCCACTGCGCCGGTATATCAGGAGGTGACTGTGCCATCAGCGCCTCATTACTCTCTCCCTGAATTGTCAGAAAAAATTAACGACCCTGTGTCTATTCCGGTGATGCCGGAATGGACAGCAATGTCTTTTAATGAAGCTGTGCCAACGATTATTCTTGATGAGCCGGGGGCTTTATGTGTTTTCGCAGAAGAGGCTTATAACACGAATGTTTTAACAACTCTTCGAGAAAAGTTTGAAACAGAGCTGTTACGAGGTGGCACAGGGCTTGACATTGACACAGAGCAGGCAATGTGGGACCGGGCTATATCGAGAGATGACGAACAGGCAGAACAGGCTTTTAATGAGGCTTTGAATTTTTGGGCAAGTCGTGGGTTCAGTATGCCTCCCGGTATGCTGAACGGGGCAATCCTGGAAGCACGGGACAGGGCGTCAAGGCGGCGGGAGGACTTAAATAACGACATTCTTGTTCAGCAAAGCAAGTTGGCGCAGGATAACTCTCATTTTATTGTTACGCAGGCAATTGCTTTTGAACAGGCATTGATGAATCATGCAAACAACGTTAATACCAGGGCGTTTGAATCAGCAAAGCATGTTGCCGAGTTTGGCTTAAGAGTTTTTCAAAGCAAGGTTGAGCGTTACAATTTGCTACTGAGCGCCTACAAAATAAAGAGTGAAATTTTTGACCTCAATCTTAAAGCAGAACTGGCAAAGGTCGAATTTTTTAAAAACGCACTGGAAGGGGTAAGGCTGGAAACTGAAACAAAAAAGATGTTGGTAGATATTTATCAATCACAATTGAACGCCACGTCAACACTATTTGAGCTGTATAAAACGGAAATGGAAGGGGCAAAGCTTCGTTCTAGCATAGAAAAAGACAAAATCGACGTGTTTAAAGCGCACATTGACGCTTACGTGGCAGAAATAAACGCAGGTGCATCAAGACTGAATGCTTATCAGGCTGAGGTAGCAGGGGAGAGCGAAAAAACCAAGGTTTTTATCGCCCAGAACGAAGCGTATGGCAAGCAGGTGGACGCCGCGAAGAAAAAGTCAGATGTGCTTCTGGCTAATGCGCAGATGCAAACCGAAGTGATAAAAGCACGGGCCACACAACTTACATCTCTGGTTGACAAATATAAGGCTGATGTTTCGGCGGCGGTGTCATCTGTTGAGGCGCGGGTTGAGGGCGAAAGACTTGAAGTGTCACTATATGCTGAGCAGATTAAAGAGCTGCAGGCGAAAATAGACGCCAGGATAAAAGACTTTCTGGGCAGGATAGAATTGATGAAAACCAAGGGTGACCTGAGCGCAAAAGAAGCAGAAGTGTCTGTAAAGGCGCTTCTTGGAGAATGCTCACTAAGACAGGAGGCATCGCAAGGAGCTGCGCAAATTGCATCTTCACTGGCGGTTGGGGCTCTTTCTTCTTGCAGCGCTTCGGCAAGTATAGGTTCTAGCCACAGCAATTCTGCCTCCATTTCCAGATCAGATGGCGTATCTCATCAATTGTCTGATTCCACCAGCAACTCAACGTCAAATAGTCACAGTGACGGCTTCTCAAGTTCGGAAAGCTACAGTGAGACGACAATTAAATCATCATGATACCCAAAAGACCAGAGAGAGGGCAAAGAAATGTCTAAAGACAAATTACCATTGACAATATTTGGAGCTGCGCAACGTTTGCATGACGCTGCGAATAACATCAGATCCCAGCCGAGTCAAACTGAGAGCGTTCCCGATAGAAACTTTACAGCTCAACCGAATAGGGTAGGGGTACCGCAAGATGAACCTGTCAGGGCGGATTCTCCGGTGAACATTGAGGGGCCTGCTCCGTCTTTGAATAAGGCTGAAAACAATGTACTTGATAATAACGGACGTGTGGCTGTCAGTTTAACGTCACAGATAAAAGATAAAATACCACCGCCAAATGAAGCTGAAATTGACGGCGCCCCGCAAACTCTTGCTGCAAATAATTTGCAAAACAACGCGACAGCAAACAGGCAATTTGCACCACCATCTTCAGCTATGAGTTCTGGCGGAAAAGGCGCGGAGCCTGACCCTCAGCCCAGCGAGTCACAAAGAGTGGACTCCCTTGCTCTCAAACACAAGAAAGAACGTCAATTTACGCCGGAAAACCGGTCAAATAAAAAGAATCAAGCGAATAAAAAAACAACTACAAAGATCCCTGAATTGATACAGATCCCTGGATGGATTCGGATGGGTATATCACGAGCAGAGTATTGCGCTAAATATGGAAAGACAGACAGAGATTGTTCAAACTATGACGACGTGGCAGGTAGACAACTTTTTCAAGAACAAATGCAAGAGAGGGCAATGGCCTTGAACGAGCGAAAAATGAGGCTAGATGAACTGCGAGCTGAACAAGCTGATGATGCGCAATTCTTCCAGGAGTATTTAGCAAAAAGGGAGCTCGCAGGAGCCGACAGGGAAGATAATCAACGGAAAATGATCCCTTATAGCCAGTCAAAAGAATATTTGAATGATGTGCTGCAGCAACAGTCGGCGAGGTTTGATATGGAGGCAGAGGCACGTCAAAGGTCAGATATAATATCTTTGGCAAGAGCTATATTTGAGAACTCAGTAGGCGAAGATGGAAGACCTTCTATTACCTGGAGAGAAGCTATAAGGCAGGCGTCCGTGTATGCAGGTGGAGTTGTTCGCAGAGGTAGCCTGTAATAGTTGGAAAGAAAGGAGGTGAAGCAATATGCCTGGTTCAGCCGAAATGACTACCTTATCTCAACCATCACCAATCAAAAAATCCAGGTTATTGGAGTATTACGATAATAATCGTGACTTTTATGGACACGATGCCAGTCTGGATGATGTTGCCAGAGACGCTTATACCCACTTTGGACACGACAAAAACAACGCGAGCTATGAGGACTGGCTAAAGAAAACCGGGTATGACCGTGATATCCAGGCACAAAAAAGAGAAAGGGAAGAAGCTGAAGCTTCCGCGCCTGTCGCGGAGCGAGGTTTTATTGGAGACACGGCTTCTCACCTCGCCAGAGGGGTCACCTCTCTTATGGATACAACCTATAATCTGGTGGATGTCCTGTCACCGAAAGACAGCAGGCTGGGAGAGGCCGCAAGGCTGTCATCTGATTATATAACCAAAGACGCGCCTCGACGCTTCAGTATATTGCGCCCGGACGAGTCAGAGGCGAGGGGAAAGGAAGGAATTTTTAAGCGTGGGTTCTCCTCTGCCACAGAGTCGCTGCCCGAATCACTAGCACCTTTTGGTGCGGGTGCGGCTTCTGGGGCGCTTGCAGCCTCATGGATACCTTTACCTGGAGCGAGAGTTGTGGGTGGTTTGGTAGGTGGGACGGCCGCAACGCTTGGCCTTTTTGGCGCGGGTATGTATGGAAAAAGGAAGAAGGAGGTGCGCAGAGAATTACAACAAACCAGACCAGATCTGTCTGACGAGCAGATTAATCAGATGGCGCATGATAATGCGCTTACACATGCAAAAGCAGAGGTCGGCGGGGAGTTGGCTGGTAATCTGGCTGCATATATGATTTTTAACAGGCTTCCCGGCGGAAGTGCGGCTTACAAAGGCGGCAAAGCTTTACTGAAAGAACTGGCCGCACCAGGTGCAGTTAAAACTATCGCAAAGAGTGTGGCCAAAGATGTCCCTTTCGAGATCGGTTCTGAAGTTGCCACAGCATATTTTCAAAACGAAGCTGACAAGAAGATCGGTTTAAACAGGATGTCAACCGGTGAGGCAATGGTAGAATCAATTTTGCCTGCAGTTTTTCTTTCAACCGGTTTGGGGGTTTCTGTTGGTGGATACTCCGCACACCATCGAAATGTGGCTTATAACGGTTTGAACCAGGGCACGCAAGAAGAACGGCTGACGAATGCTCAGGCGGTGGCAGGCTCTTTGGCGCAATCCACCGGAGACAAAGGTGTCGCACAAAGATGGTATGAAACGGCTAAGGATTATATTGATAACGAGCTGGATATTCCTCTTGATGTCAATATTGCAGAAATGGCTGCTACTAATGCTGATACATATACTGATATCAAGGACTCTAAAGGCCCCGTCGACAAGGTTGCAGCTGCATCAGCAAAAGAGCAGTCGAGGAGACAGTTTACAGCCCCCGTCTCGGGGACAACCCAGGACGAGAAGCAAGAACAAGGCAAAAAAAAGAATCTGTTTGCTCTTCAGGGTGAACAACAACAGGCAGAATACTCGCGGCCAGTTTCAATCGACAAGAAGATTGTTTCAGAAACAGGGACAGTGATTGACGCCGCAACGGGGGAAGAGGTCGTGCCTGATATGGAAAAGGTTGCAGCCACCCTTGAACATATCAAAAATATCAAGACACAGGAAGAGCTTGATGATGTTTTTGCGCGAACGAAAACCTTTCTTCCTGAAAATCCGGAATATATGCCATATCGTGCAGCGTTTTTGCAAGAACTTTACGCAAAGCAGGATAAGCTGAAAAGGGATGACGTTGCTAAGGATGGGGTGAAGGCTGCTGGAACTGGTCAACCAGCGCAAGAATTGGAGGTGCCGCAAGATGAGCGTGAGTTAATTTCTAACTATTCAGATCAAGAACAGGGAAGGCAAACAAATGTCCCTGTGAGCCAAAATGCTGTGGTACCGCAACGTGAAGACCCTGAACCGAGAGAAGGCGAAAGCGCAGTTGATTATTTGGTTAGGTTGAAAAGTGAGCAGGAGATATCTGGGGATCAGCGGGTTGCTGGTTTTGCCGAAGCGAAAAAAAATGACATCTATTCTTCAAACATTGGTGGAGAAGAAAAATTTGCTATTCGCGGTGATCATCCTCGCGGAACCAGTGACGAGGTGTTTTCGTCTTACGATGAAGCCGTTACGTATCGAGATCAGAGAACAACAGGGAAAAAGACTGACACTGATTTTCAGCCCAGGCAGGAAGCACAGTTGGCCGAACAGGGCAAAGTAGACACAGCCAAAAAAGTAGACGAACACATTTGGGGGTTTGCTGACAGTTTTAAACCCAGGCGCAAAGCGAAGGTTCTCAAGACGTTAAACAAACAGACACGGGTGAATGGGGAAATTAAGACTCGTAAGAAGATGATTGAGGACCTTGTTGCTGAGGGCGTGGAAATCAGCACCAGGCGGGAGAATAAAGTAAAGCCCCTGTCCCGCCAGGCTTCATTTAAAGCCAGCCAGCAAGAACAGGATGCGCATGAGGCAAAGATAAAGGCCGCTGGTAAAAAAACTGTATACAGTGTTGGTGGTTATGATGTTACCAAAACTGAGTATGATTACGCGCAGTTTTTACAACAATCTTCTGGCTCACTATCCAGTAAAAATGAGCCACAAACTGAGTTGCTGTCAACAGGCGAACCTCAACAACAGCAAGAAGCGTTGGTTAAGGAGACGGCAGGCAAAATTCAGACTGAAAAGGCGGGAACAACCTCAGAGACCATTATTAACCCTGCATCAATAGCCTACGGAAAGGACGTAAACACTTCCCCAACCAACGCGCAAAAAAAGGCTGAAAACTACAAAACTGCCAAAGTAAACGTTGATGGGCTCAGTTTTTCCATAGAAAATCCTGTCGGTTCTACTCGCTCTGGGACAGACCCATCTGGCAAGAAATGGTCAGTAGAGATGCAGAGTGATTATGGCCGTATTCTTAACAGCGTAGGTCATGACAAAGACCATGTCGATATTTTTGTTTCACCTGGATACAAGGGGGGGGCATCCCATGCCTATGTCGTTAATCAGCACAATCAGGATGGGTCTTTTGATGAACATAAGGTTGTTCTTGGTGTTGGCAGCGCTCAAGAAGCCATGGATCTTTATAACTCTAACTATGAAGAAGGATGGGACGGCGGCAAATCTATTACCCGTATGGGGATGAAGGCCTTTAAAAGGTGGGTTGCGGGAAAAGGCCCTAGCCAGGGAGAGTTGAAACGAAAAAGGACTATAAAAGTCGACCGATCAAACGCAGAGACAGTGGCAAAGGCAACGGGCAACAAAATTTCAAGCAAGGATAAGGAGTCCGAAGGCACCATTAACAAAAAAATACCAGCAAAGACGAATGCAGCTTTTGGCAAACAGAACCTTCCGACTCAAACATCCAAAACGCTTCGCAAGAGCCAATCACATCCAGATACAGAAAGCATAAAGAAAGCACAGGAAGAAGGCAAGATAGAAGATTTTGGAGAAAAAACAAGTGGTGCCAGTTTTAATATCCATCAAGAGTTGTTTGCTGTATTGGGTCGTAAAATTGACACCTTACTTCGCGGTATGGTTCGGATTATTAGCCAGGAAGAGGCACAGAAGATTTTGAGCAGGTATGATAGCGGCCCAAAATTTAGTAGTAAGGGCGATGGTGTTTTTTCTGAAGATGACATTGTCAATGCTAGGCCTGAAATAAAATATTCCCAAGATGGTCGTGTTCAGGGGTTCACCACTTCAGACGGAAAAGTCTACCTTGTTCAGGGCGGTATTAAAAAAGGCAAAGCAATGTCTGTCCTTGCCCATGAACTCGGAGTTCACGCTAAAAGTCTTGGATTTAAGAACGCTGCTCAATATCAACGGTTGCTTCGCATCCTCAACAATCACATTGGCAAAGATACCAGGCTTGGCAGAGAGCTTGCCCTGGCAGCGGAACGTATACCTGAAGATACAAATGCGCAAGACAGAGCAGAGGAGTTGTTGGCGTATCTTGTTGAGAATCATCCAGAGACTTCTGTTGTCCGCAGGTTTATTGCGGCAGTTAAAAAGTTCCTGGTTGAGCATTTGAAAATTAACCCTGATATTTTTAGCGCTGCAGACCTTCACGCTTTAGCCTTGGCTGCTATTGATCGTGAAGCTGGTATAGCTGTCGGTGAGCGGGTGAAGAAGAGCGTACGGGAAAAGTTTAAATCGGTTGATGTGAATAGTCCTGAGTTTAAGCGGTGGTTTGGGGATTGGGAGAAATTTGGCAACTACAATTTTGTTATGGGTGTGCCCGTAGCGAAGATGGCAAATAACGTTATGCCAAAGTTTAAAAAGACTTCGCAGATTGTGCGGTGGGCCGGGGATTATTTTGCAACTTTCGGTAATAAAGTTGACCGGGAAGATATTGGAGAAGTTGTTCTTAACAGGAGGAGCGCTAAGGACTCTCTTGCTCACGGGTATAGCCAGGACAAAGCGCAATCTCTTTATCTGCTTCCAGACGTAATAAAGAAAGGGAAAATACTCGCACAGCGTCCTTTTAAACGTGACGGGACTGCCTTTTTTATAGCGGCTCCTGTAAGTGTTGGTAAAAAAAATATGGTGGCTATAGCTGTCATTAGAAAAGATCACAATAACCAGCGAGCCTATGTTCATGAGGTGATTTTAAAAGAAAAACTCCTGAGTGAAACATCGGCCTTCATAACCGGGGCTGATACCGCAAAAGCGGGGGAGCTACCCGGGGCGGATGATCGATCAGGAGTTATTAAAACTATACTGTTTAAAGGATTAAATGTCAATGAGTCTGAAGTGTCAAAAGTAACCGACGACACGGGCGCTCCACTTCCCGTTTATCACGGGTCAACCACTTTTGGTATGCAGGATAATGAACCGTGGACATTTGGGGCTAAGAAAGGCGATAACAGCACTACTTCTCCCATGGCCGGGCTGGGGCATTTTTTTGCGACTGAGCGTAACGTCGCGGCAGGTTATGCCGGGGGAGGCGCAGGTAAGGTTTACACTGTTTTTTTGAATATCAGGAATCCTTACAATATTAATTCATGGGAACTGCCCCGTTTTAATGACAGAGAAGAAGCACAGGCTTTCGCCAGACGTCGGGAATTGGACGGGTACGATGGAATCTATATTAAAGATGAAGCGTATTATGTTGCTTTTCGTCCTGAACAGGTGAAGTCAGCTGAGCAAAATACAGGCGCGTTTGATTCAGGTAATCCTGACATCAGGTATTCCAAGGAAAACCCCTCTTCAATTAAAGGCGCTGCCAAACTTGTTGGCGATACTTTACGTGATGGATCAGGAACGGCGTACATGAAAAAAAGGCCTGCTGACGTTACTTTTCTGGAAAAGATGCTTTCCAGCCCTGATTACATTTTCAGAAAATCTCCTGCGGCTTGGCGAGTTCTGCAGACACAGTATGATAGAGCTACGCAAAAGTTCAAACTTGAAAAAGAGGTGTTGGGCAACTTTGTTAAAGTGATGGATGATGCAAAGAAAAATTATAACAATGCATACAAAAAAGCCAATCGCTACTTACTTGATGTTGATAGAACAGGTAAAGCACCGACCATACAGCGGAAGATAAAGTACAAGGTAAGCTACCCGGACGGAAGCGCTGCTGGATTTGCCGAAACAGAGGTCAAGGCAAGGTCCCTTGCGCAAAATGTACATGCTTTTGACAGGGAGCTTGAATTTAAAGATTGGGTTGAAGAGCAGGAGCAGAAAAACAAAAACTTTAAGCCGCCAAAACTGCGGCAGTGGGAAGGCTTTTTTAATGTCCCAATTAATGATTATAAAGTCGAGGAGGGGGAATGGTGGGTTATTCGCAACAAGAATAATGAAATAGTCAAAGAGTTTGATAACGAACAGGACGCTGTTATTGCTATGATTGCAGAAGAGCAGCAAGACCTTGTCAGTCAGGGAGTGTCTTCTAAAGCGAGAGAGTTGGTCAGAGTTTATCGAGAAATGACCAATCGCGCTTTTGACAAAATGATTGCTGATCTCAGATACATTATTGAAGAAGCAAATAAGGCAGGACTGGACGAGCCAAGCGTTTCTGTGGTGGATGAAACGAAACGGTGGGTGGTTACCAGGGGTGGCCGAAAAGCGTATTTTTCAACAAAAGAAGACGCTCAACAGGCGGCTGGCTCAACCTGGAAAATTAAGGAGCAAAAAGATGATGAAATTAGGAAAGAGTTAAGCCTTTCCGAGGTTATAGCGCAGATGGCAGACTTGCGCGGTTCGTATTTTGCCCGGCAGCGCAATAGAGGGGCAATAGTCTTGAAGGCGCAAAAGGGAGACAAAAAAATACTTGAGAAGTTCGACTTTCACCTAATAGAAGATGAATATATCGACATTACAACTGGTGAAAAGTTTGATCGCCCAATATTTAACTGGGCAAAAAGAGCTTTTAATTATTCTGCACAGGTTATTCCCGGCTCTCTTGCGAGAAGAATGCGGACGTTGAAAAAAGACGGATGGACTATTCTTGCCGTAGATAGAGAAATCCGTACCCCTGAATCTGTATTTGACGCAGTGAAACTGGTTGCATCTATGGACGCGGTGCTGAAGGCTGCTAAAGAGAAAGGTAAAAAAAATGGTGTTGACAAGGCGGCAACAGCGGAGTTGCACAAGATTCTGACAGCAAGTGTCGCAGACATTTTTAAGCAACGTGGCTACATGTCTTCCCGGTTGAAGCGAAGCAAGGAATACTGGCAGGGCTTTGAAGAAGATATGCTTATTTCCGGCACGCAATATGTTCAGGGCCTCTCTGCGGGTATTGCCAAGCGCGACGCCGCAAAAAAAATGTTGTTGCACGTGGCGGGCAGGGGCATCAGCTACAGTGATTGGCTTGTGAACAACCCAGGGGGGACAAGAAAAGAGTATGAGGAATATGTTGACGCAGAACGGCTTGATCCTTTAAAGCAACCTGATTTATATGCTGAAACAATGGGTTTTATCAAGGATGTACTTAGAAACGAAGAGAGAGTTGACAGAGTTATTGGTACCCTGCAAGGGTTGGCTGTTCAGAAGTTTCTCGCCTTTAGAGTGAGTTCTGCTGCGGTGAACGCCACCAATATGGTACAGGCTGTACCTGCTACTATTTCCCATCACACTGGAGGGAGTCTGCGTAGCGCTTTTAAATCTGTTACTGGAGCAGCAAAACAATATTACAAATATCGATCAGGCAAGGATGGTATTTCTGAATATGATCGGGCAATATTTCAGGAAATAACTGATAATGGGTGGGATGAAGCCCAGTTTAACCAGGAGGCGGCTGAAGTGCTTATGTCAAAAATTGGTCACTCCTGGAACAGATATTGCGAGTTGTCAATGAAGGCCTTTGGGTCGGTTGAGAAAACCAACAGAGCTGTTACAATATTTGCGGCGTATAAAGAGTTCAGAAAAAATACTGGTTTTTCTCACGAAGAGGCCATGCAAGCGGCAAAACATGCATGTGATCGAGCGCATCAAGTTTATGGCAAGGCTACTCTTCCTGCCTGGGCAAGAGGTGCCTGGAATCCGGCCAGGTTATTATTTACTTTTGCCAAGTTTTCCCAAGGATACGCGTTGAACATGGCTGAAATGGGACTAAAGGGGGATGTTAAAAATGCTGGGTACATGCTTCTGTCCCCGGCCATTCTTGCCGGGGCAGGAGCAAGCGCCGCAACCCCCGTGGTTGCGGCGCTTGCAAGCGCTCTCGGTGTTGGCGGTGATGATCCCGAAGAAGCAATGTACCAGTGGTTTGAAGACAACTTCGGCTCAGACAGATTTGCGCGACACGGTTTGGCTGGGTTGCTGGGAGTAAACCTGAAAGGCAGTATCCAGATGAACAACCCAATGCCAACTAAACTGTCAGAGGTGTTTGGGGCTCCCGGAGCAATTGCCGTTGATATCTGGCGAGGGGTTACTCATGCACGAAAAAGTGAATACCTTAAAGGGGCCGAGGCTATGCTCCCCACTGCATTTGGCTCCGCTTTTAAAGCTGTACGAGAGTCCACTGAAGGAGTGTCAACAGGGTCTTATAGTCCTGTATATTATGGCAATGAACCTATTAAAGCTAACGGGCTGGACACAACCTTGCGTTTTCTTTCTTTCAACCCTGCCCGTATTTCTGGGATTAGGGAAAAACAGTGGCGCGAAAAGGTTGTATCCAGGAAGTATAACAAGCGCAGGAATGAGATAAATACCAAGATTAAACGTTATTACTTGTATGGTAAGGGCAGTTGGCCAGAGATAGCAAAGGAAATTTCTCGCTACAACGACCTGGTTAAAGGTTCCGGCAGAAAAGATATTCCTTACATTACGAGAAGAAGCATAAAAAAACTTTTGCGCAGAAACATGCGGGCAAATAAAACAGAAAGGCTACGCGCAAGGCGGATGAGAGAGGCTGCCTGAAACTCTCTTGATCTTGTCTCAAAAACGTGCGATAATTATACGAGAAAATATAGACGTTGTTTTTTCTTGCCGGAGCGCGGATTGAAGCAAGCAAGAAAGCAAAACAACTGATCGGCAAGCTGACAAAATATTTAAAAATTTTAATTTCAGCCCGGACTTTAAGGGGGAAACTCCCTGAGTTCGGGTTTTTTTATTGGGAGACTGCCATGAACATACCTTATCTACCCTTGCTTAATGGTGCCCCGGTTCAAATATTTCCGTTGATATATGAGGGCGTCAATAAAACTGCAGGTGATACAGTGACAGGTATAACAATGATTTCCTGCGTAGAAGATGGTGATATTGTCGTGACGTTTCCTGAAGGAAATAAAACGATATCATGCGTTGAAGGTGATCAATTTGGTTTTATTCAAAAGATTGATATTGCTATATCAACCGGCACCTTTCATGTAGCGTGACGACATGCTGAATTTTGGTTTATTAAAAAGCAGAGCACTTGCAGTTCGCCTGCCCCAAGATGGCCTAATAGCTTATTATAAGGGGAATTGGCCTGGTGGGACTTCTACTGACAAAGTAGGTCAGACGGTTCCTCTACGAACTTCCTCAGTAACTCCCCCTGAATTAACTCCCCTAACCCTTGGCACAGGAGCAACTTACTACGTCGACAGTAGTGTTCTTGATGATTCCGGGGCTGGAACTATTGACTCCCCTTGGAAATATATTCCAGGGCAACAACAAAGCACACATACAAATACTGTTTCCTATGGAGATACTATTTTTGTTAAGAAAGGATCAAGCTGGGAAGAAGGTATTACAGCCATAAATGGCTTATCTGTATTTACTTATGGAACTGGCTCTGCTCCTATGATTGATCTATCAGGAGCCTTAGTTTCTGGTGAAGATTGCTTTTATGGTAATAATGTTGCTACTTATATAGTTCAGGGATTTAAGTGCATGGGATCAGGGCAGGGTCGTTGTTTACGTTTTGTAGGAAATAGTGGTGCAGGTGGGTATTTAATACGTTTTTTTAATTGTGAGTGTAATAATGATTCTGATGCCGGGGCAGACAATCAACATGATGGAATTAGCACAGATGGTACTGCTGAATTATACCTAAAAAACTGTATAGTTAGCAATTGTTATCAACAATCTGGCTCCTCTTTTCATCAAGCTTATACTGCACACAACAATAGTAAATTGTTTGTTGAGGGTGGGAGCGCTACTGGTAATTCCATCATAGCTCAAAATGCTGCTACGGGGAAACTTTATTTATACAATGTAGCTATCTCAAACACTCGTAACAGGGTAGTAGATATTGCAGGAAGCGGGGCAGTTAGTATTACTTTAGACAGCTGCAACATTGAATGTAATGTACCTAATGCTCGCTTAATTCACTCTTCTTCAAATACTAACCAAAACAATACTTGCATTTTCCATAGTTGTGATATCAATGTCATAGCTCCTACAGGTACAGCCTTCTTACGAGGATTTACCTTAAGCCTTTGGCATAATACTATCACTGTTAACACTTCTTCAGGATCCTCTAACTGGGAATCATTTGGTAATCCTCAAGTTATTGATAGTTTTAACAATACTTATAACATAACTAATAGCAGTAGCACAGGTTTATTTGAATCTAAAGTTAATAATGATAATTTTAACTTTGTAGGGGATGCTATAACTTGTAAAGATGATTTTATTGTTATGTCTAATAGACAAGGAAACCTTCTAGTATCCTTCTGCAACCTTACTAACTGTAAAGGTACAGTATTACAGTTTAATTCAGGATATGGAGGAAAAGCCTTTGTTGCAAACAATAATATCTATAGTTGCACTGCTCAAGTTGTCAGAAATGCTATGGCATCTTCTGGTTCTGGTCACCTTACCTTGACCAACAATGCTTGCCATACTGTTAATGATTTACTTTATGGCTCTAACAACGCCTTGGTATCTCATAACTGTTATTACAATACTAATGATGAGGGAGGAGTTGGAAGTATTACAGACGATCCAATGTTTACTAACCCTGATCAAGGTAACTTTGTCCCTCAATCTGGTTCTCCTCTATTGCTGGCCGGCACTAATCCTTTTTCAGAAGGTGAAGATAAGTTTAATAGCAAGGGAGAAAAAGTCTGGTCTAGTGCTACAAAACAACTTGATTATTATATAGCAAAGGGGATTAACATTGGCGCTCATGTTGAAGGTGTTGGAAAATATTATCCTGTTATTATTTCTAATGCTCTTCCCTATTCTGAACAACTTTTAGCTGTTGATATAAACAACACTTTGTATACTCCAGATGGTACACCTAATGATTTATCTAGCTTTACTGGAAATGCTGGCAATCATATCTTTAAAGGTAATGGGCACTTTCTTATTTATAATGAGGAAAAGTCTGGAGAAGAATTAGATATTATACTATCCTTAATAAACGGTTAAACTTTATGCCTTACTTAAAACTTTTATTTTCTTTAGTTATAGCCTTTATACTTTCTTTCCTTGCTTCAGTAGTTCAAGCAAAAGAAATGAAGCTTACGGTTATTTTTGATTATGGAGATGATCCTGATTTCTTCCGTCTTCATGAAAGGTTAGTAGATGGAAAGGAAGTAGTAGCTGAGTCAGAGGGTGGAGACCTTCGCACTCTAGACTTTATTACTGAGGTAGAAACTGAGTGTCATACTTACTTTCTAGTAGCTGTAACTGAAGATATTGAATCACTTCCCTCAAATGGTGTTACTTGGTGTCCGGAAGTGCCTTTACCACAGTACAAATCTCGCCCTATACGAGTAACTGGGGATATTATACTTAAGGTAAAAGGAAATGTAATTATTAACCCAAGTGAGGAGGATAACTAATGCAACCATTTATAGCTATCTTGGCGGTTTTAGTATTGCTTACAGGCTGCTCTTCCAAAAATGATGTCTACATTCATGAAAGTTACAATAAGATGCTTAAGAAGCATATTGAGGAACAAGTAGTGTTGGGAAAAGCTAAGGCTACAGCTATTCAGAAAGTTTTTTTGTTTGACTGTCCGCCTAATGAAAAAGGTACAGAATCCTGCGGTGTGATGCAAGCTCTCTCTGCTGTCTTAGCTGCTGACCGCATAGCTTCAATTCAGACCAGTGAATTTAAAGGGACTGCTCCTAAAACAGGTATTGACGCTCAGATAGCTGGGCTAAATGCTCTGGGAAAAGGTATTCCTTTTGGTACAATGGCTATTGTTAGTTACAAAGCCATTGATAAAGACAAGGGTTCAACTACAGTAAGTACTTCTGGAGAGGGAAACACAGTAAGTATTTCCCAAGATGAAAACCACGCTACTGCAATAACTACAGAAGGTAACCCTACTGCTACAAATAGCCCGGGGCAGAGTAAACTTAGTAAAGAGGAGAAAGAAGAGGAAGGGGAAGAAGAGGAAGGAGAAAAAGAGGAAGTAACTTATCCTAACTCTGAATGGTATTCTGAGGGATGCTCCATGTCTAGCCATGAGGAGGGGCGGTGTTAATGAAGAAAAATAACCTTGCACTCTCTTTCTGCCTTGTAGCTTATGTAGGGCTTGTAGGTGGGGTTTGGGCCTATACCTCGTGCCAAGCTGGGGCTATGCTTCCCCTGCCTGAAGATGTTCTTTATATAGGAATGGTCTTAGTAGGAGCCCAAACTGGAGAATCAGTATTTACAAAACACCGGCTAAAAGAGGGTAAAGAAGCTTAATGGAGCCTCAACCTACTAATTATTTAGATTGGTTAATTAGGATTCTTGTTTTTATATCTGGATGGATTACAGGTGTTATTCTTTTCACATGGAATGCGGGTCGAAAATATAACGCTATTGAAACAAGCCTAACAGCTCTTGCAGAAGCTGTTAATAATATTCAACAAAATTTAGTAGATCGCACTACTTGTAAGGTACATAGGGAGTTACTTGAAGAACGTAGTCGGCGACATTATGGTGAAGAAGTACATAAAGTAAAAGATGAACTTAAAGAAGATATAGGTAGTGTGAAACGGGAGATTATTGCTATGCGAACCGATCTTAAACATTGTAAGAAAATTGAGGTTGAAGATGACTCGCATACCTAAGCTCTTTCCAGGAGACGTCTTTTGTGTAGCCTCGAACTCCTGGATATCTAAATCCATCATGTGGGCAGAGAATCTACAATCTAAAGATGGAAGGGTGGATTATAGCCACGCTGGAATCATCACGCACTCTGATGGTACTACTTTTGAGGCTGGTTGGCATGTAGGGTATGGCCATCTTGACTGTTACATTAACAAAAAGGTTCTTATTGCCCGACCGCTCAGTTCTCTCTTTACAAATAAACCTATCGGGGAAAAGCTGAAAAAAGAAAAAATCGATTCTATTGTCCGTAAGCACCTGAATAACTCCTATCCCTGGTGGAGGATTCCTCTTCATTTTTTCCCCCTTCTTAAAAGAGCCGGAAATAAAAATCACGTTGTCTGCTCAGAGCTTGTTGCTGAGTATTTATTTTTAATTGGGGCCAGGTACACTCGTTATCTCGGCGTAAATCCCGACACTCTTGCTGATGAGTGGAAAGTTTGGGCTAATTTTACGGTGTTATTCGAAGAGATCTGGGGACTAGAAAAACAGGGATAATCAAAAAACAAGCGAGGATAACATGGATTCAATAATTTGTATGAACGAAGTGGTAAAAAACGCCGATAGAAGATTTGGTGCGAATCTTGAATACTATCCGTGTTACATTGAGACAGAAGACGGAGAGCGCGCTCCGGCACTATTCACCTTAAATGATCTGGAGACAGCCATGGAACGAGCCGAGCGTAATCCTGAAGATATCCCGCACGAACGTAGCTTTTGGGATTTTTTGCTCGGCGGATGACAATCACGTCAACTGGTTAACTGCAATGCACAAAGCTATAGAGCTGCTCAAAAAACATGAGGGATACCGCCGTTTTCCTTACTATTGTTCCGCAGGGAAACTCACCATCGGTTATGGTTACAACCTTGACGCAGGAATGCCAGAAAAAGAGGCTGCGCTGCTGCTGGCATTTCGCGTCAACTCTCTGCATGCAAGGGCAGCTCGTACCTGGCCGTGGTATCTCTATCAACCTGAGCCGGTACAATCAGTACTCATCAATATGGCGTACAACCTGGGGCCATCTAGGCTGCTCGGCTTCCGCCGCATGTTAGCCGCCCTAAAAAACAATAATTATTCCCTGGCCGCTGTCGAGCTTCTTGACAGTAAATATGCGACTCAGGTTAAGGGAAGGGCGGACGATCTCGCAGCCATGCTGCGTAATGTCTGTGAAGAAGTAAATCCTCGCGAGAAAAATTAAAGAAGTTTATTGGTATAGGGGGGCAGATAATCGAAGAAAATTGAATATCCTGGGCCGGGCGAGACTTTTATGATACTTTTCTTAGACTTTATGGGGCTTAGAGAAGAATCAAAAGGGTAAAAAGGTTAAAAAAAAGCTATTTCAGAAAATTTGGCTAATCTACCTTAAAGAGATCAATATTTTGCAGATAAGCTCAGAAATTTAAAACTGTTTTTAAAAGGAAAAGTAAGGGTACTGGTGCCAAACTTTACCTTGGAGC
>PDWJ01001095.1_pt1 | contig 38669 bp, 37 predicted proteins | sample 1430881 | NCBI WGS metagenome assembly PDWJ01 (sample SAMN01162460, study PRJNA174530) | Oral metagenome, whole genome shotgun sequencing project. | biome: Marine environment; feature: Marine mammal; material: Swab sample of the gingival sulcus; isolation source: swab sample of gingival sulcus...
ATTGTAAATTACGACAACAGTCCTTGAATGATTAATTCGACCGTTTCATCTTCTGTCAAGCCTCGTGCTATTAATGTCTCGAACTGCTTATTATCCATGCTGTCGATTGCGGCCTCATGCGTGACATGGGGCTGGGAATGATTGACTTCGACGATCGGAATCGCTTTGTTAAGCCCATTACCCTGGATAATTGCGCTGCAATCCACATGACCGCGAGTATAGACGGCATACGACTTCAGCGTATTATAGACTTCTGCCTTTGCGTCATCGCGAACCGCCCATGCGGGACGTCAACACTCCCCACTCCCCTTCTCCGACGAATCGACGGTCAAATTATTAAGAATGTCCTTACCCCTGGCGAGAGGGTGACATGTTTTGCTTGTAATAATCCCCTGGTCTTTTTTTCTTAAAACTCTAGGAATCGAGTATAAACAAGCATGAAATATGTACTGGCTGTTCCACAAGTGAACGATGCGTGCTTATACCTGAATTCTTATAGTTTTCTATCTCACAAAATGTTTTTCATCTTTGACGAGGTTCTCTTCCAGGAGCCCCATGCCTTTCGAGATGTTTAGAGACACGCCGAAATGCTTAAAACTCATTCCCATAGCATAAAGGACCCGGAAGAGGTTATACGAGCGGCATTGTTCGCCCATTTGTCCGATTCGTACAATGTTTAACCCAAAGGCTCCCGAAATTTCGACATGAAAGGTTTTTGTCATATAGGAGCGCATGTCATGACTGTCGATGCCTTTTGGGATATCGATGGCGACAACTGAATTGAGCCGATAGGCTTTAGGAATAAATAGCCGAAGTCCCATGGCCTCGATTCCGGCTTGAAGAGCTAATGAGCTCATTTCATGACGCTCGAAGCGCTGAGGCAGAGTTTCCTCGCAGATGATGCGCAATGCTTCATGTAAGGCCAAAATGCCCGGGACCGGCGCAGTATAATGATATTGCTGAAATTGCCAGAATTTTCTGGCGCGCCGGGCGTCTAGACACCAATGGGGGCAACTGGTTGGGCGAGATTCGATTTGGCGCCAGGCATCCTCGGAAAATGCGATCAGAGAAACCCCCGGAATCGAAGAAAGGCCTTTTTGCCCTCCGGTCACCACAACATCGATATCCCAACCGTCCATATCCAACGGCATCGTCGTCAATGTGCAGACTGCATCGACGACGGCAAGTGCGCCGTGGGCTTTAACCAGCTTGACAATCTGTGGAAGTTCCGTATTATGAATGCCGCAAGAGGTTTCTCCCTGGACCATTGTGACGACATCAAATTGTTCCCGTTTGAGAATTTCCTCAACCATATCCGCAGGAATCGGCTGGAGTCCTTCTGGTTCGAGATAATGACATTCTGCTCCAACTGCTTCGGCCATTTCTCCGAATCGTTTGCTGAAGGTTCCAATATTCAGAACGAGGATTTTTCGTCCCTCCCACAGCAGATTGGTGACGGCCATTTCCATTGCTGCAGAGGAAGGGCCTGCAATGCCGAAGATGTTATTGCTTGCCGTCTGAAACACATATTGCGCCATTGTTTTGACACGCTCGATCACGACATTCATCGTCTGGCCCAGATGATTAATGATTAGACCATTGGCATCGGCAACTGCCGGAGGAATGGGGACTGGTCCGGCTCCCATTAATAAAAGCGGTTCTGTCGGTAATATCGAGGATAATGGGATTGTTTCAGGAACGGCCACAGGGTTTTTCATGAGATGTGTTAACCTCCTTTGTTTGTGTTATTCGTATGATCGTTTCAGGAATTTCACATTGTCGAAAGAAAGAGTGCTTGACTTTTTCTCTGCAGTTTTGGGTATACTCGTATATCACAGCCGTTTCGAATGAAACGGAATCAATGATCGTAGAACATTCGAAGCAGAATAATCTTGTCAAGAGAAATAACAATTGTAGAGGATAGGGATTATGAGTATTACAGAAAATTTTCGGAAGCTTCGCCAGGAAATCCCTGAGCATGTGACGATCGTGTTGGCCGCGAAAACTCGGACGCCGGAAGAAGTCGAAGAAGCGATCGCGGCCGGGGCGACGGATATCGGGGAAAATTATGTACAGGAAGCTGAGGCGATGTTTCAGGCCTTGGGCGAGAAGGCTAAACAGGTAAAGTGGCACATGATCGGGACGCTGCAGAAGAATAAAATTAATAAAGCATTACCGATGTTTGATATTTTCCAGACCGTCGATTCGCTGGATAAAGCTGTGGCCCTGAATAAACGCGCTGCACGGCTGAATAAAGAGCTGCCAGTGTACATTGAAGTTAACATCGGCGGAGAAGCGTCGAAGAGCGGCATGCCGCCAGAATATGCGTCGATCGAACAGCTTGTACGCGATATGGCAGAGTTGGAATACATTCGAGTCGAAGGACTCATGACGATGGGGCCCATGTCTCCCGATCCTGAGGAGAGCCGACCTTACTACCGCGACACCAAAAAGATCTTCGACAAACTCACCGAATTACATATTCCGAACATTTCGATGAACACTCTGTCGATGGGTATGTCCGGTTCTTATAAAGTGGCTGTCGAAGAAGGTTCGACAATGGTCAGGCTGGGAACGATCGTGTTTGGATCCAGGCAGTATACGTAATTCACCGTTTTCTAGCTCAAGGCGACGTTCGCCACATGGAACGATCGATTCCTACTCGGCGTTTAAAGAGTAGGTTTCCCCCAATTTTAGAAACGTAAGCAAGCAATTTCGTTCTGTTGACCTTTGAAAGCATCACGTGGGGCCTTCGACAAGCCCAGGGTGAACGTCCTCCTTCTTACGTTTCTGACGTTGTCCCACTCCGTTAAACGTTGAGTTCTCATGCGAGTTTCAGTGTAAATCCCCCGTCAACAACCAGCACTTCACCTGTTACAGAGTTTGCAGTTGCAAGATACAGGAATGCGTCGGCAATCTCGTCAACATCGATGAATCGGCGAATCGGCGTGGCTGCCATGAATGCTTCTTTCAATTCCTGTGGAAAATCGTCATAGTTCGGGGTATAGACAAAGCCTGGCGCAACCGCATTCACGGTGATGTTAGGCGCAAGATCTTTGGCCAGGGTTTTGGTGAAATTAATCATCGCTGCTTTTGCGGAAGAATAGGGCATCAATCCTTCACGACCTCCGTGAGGAAGGCCACGTACCGATGAGGTGTTGATAATTTTCCCCTCGCCTTTTTTCAGCATGATTTTCGCTGCTGCCTGCGCGCATAAAACAGCACTGAAAAAGTTATGATTAAAGGCTTCGAGCCAATCGTCCTTCGTAGTTTCAAGAAAGGCTTTGCCAGAGGCGACTCCCGCATTATTGATCAAAATATCTATAGTTCCAAAGGTGTTGAGAGTTGTGTCAAACAAGACTTTTACTGTTTCAGGATTAGACAAATCGCCTTGAACGAAGATAGATTCACGACCGAGTTGTTCAATTGCCTGTACGAGGTTTTCTCCACCAGCAACGTTTGATTTCGCATGTACCACAACATTTGCTCCGGCGTTGGCGAATTTTACTGCCGCTGCCTGACCGATTCCACTACCTGAACCGGTAATAATCACCACTTTATTTTTTAACATAAGCTCTCCTTTGAAAATAACCCTGACAGGGTTTTAAGCCCTGTCAGGGTTGAACTCCATGTTCATCATGCCGGGTGAACGTTCCGCTCATGACAACTCCTGTAAAAATAACGAACCGGATGATCCCAACACGGCTGTTCGAAGGTATTCGTTTTATGATACTCGTGCTCTGTACCGTTCATGTTTCATTGTCTTGTCATGTCGATCTCAACTTGGAATTATGGAAAGATGTGAAAGAACTGTCAATGCTTTTTGTGGAGGTAATTATTCCTACGTTGTGACACTCTCTGGGAATCCGCCGTTCGTGGTAAATTTGTCGAACAATGAGCAACCTTCTGACACACTCATGACGGACGCACTCAAGTTAATGTAATAAAGTAGGACTAATATTTCGTGACTTGGGTTTGAAGGTATGAAAAAATATTACGTAATTTTTTTTCATAAAGAAAAATTCCTACGAAAATTTCCTTGACATATTTTATGCTGAAAGGGAAAAAATGTCCTGTTGTTGTGCTGCTGAAGAAGGCAGTATCACTGTATGTGTCGAGATGTGAGGAAGGTTTTAAAAAACAATCAACACAAGGAGAAGTGGTATGAAAAAAGCTGTTTTGTTCGCATTGTGTGTCGTCATGATGTCTTCGTTCGCCTGGGCCGACGTCACGATCGAGTTTATCCAATGGTGGGAGCCGGAACTGCCTGAAGGGTCGCTTCGTGCCATTATGGATGATTTCGAGGCTCAGAACCCTGGCATCAAGGTTGAGTTGATCAGTGGCCCGTATGCGAATACCCGTGACCAAGTTGTTACTGGTGCTGCGACCGGTACACTTAGTGATGTCGTGGGTTTAGACGGTGCCTGGGTAAACGATCTGGCAAAACAGGGCGCTATTGCTCCCCTTGATGCTCTGATGGCTTCGGCTGATTATGACTCCAGCCAGGTTGCCGCGATCATCAAGTTGGATGGCAAAAGTTATATGTTTCCGGTGGCCTCATTCGTCTATCCTCTCTTTATCAACCTTGACTTGCTCGAGGCCGCCGGCATCGAGAGTCTTCCGACAAACAGAAGCGAGTTTGTTGAAGCGGCCAAAAAACTGACCGACGCAGATAAAAATCAGTACGGCTGGGTGCTTCCGCTTTCCCTGCAGCTTCCTAATGGTGTCAAAAACGACATTATGTCCTGGGTTTGGGCCTCCGGAGGGAAGATGCTCAAAGACGGCAAACCGGATCTGACAAATGATGACGTGGTCGGCGCTCTGAAGTTTGTCAAATCACTGTATGATGAAGGTGTGATTTCCCCGGGAGCTTTTGCAAAGCAAGAGCCGGACAAGGTCGAGGAATTTGTGAATAACCGCATTGGTATCATGGTCGATACATTCGCTCATATCAACATGATCCGCGATCGGAATCCGGATCTGAACTTCACCATTTCTGCTGTTCCGGCTGTTGATGGCTATGAGGGAAAGCGAGGCCTGACATACGCTTCCTGGGGCATCGGTATCAGCGAAAGCAGCGAACATAAAGAAGAAGCCTGGAAACTGGTTGCCTATCTCATGAGCCCCGAAGTCAACAGCAAGCTCGTCTCCATTGCCAATGCCTTCCCAGGCAATGTCCATGCGATGCCTGACTTCATTACTGCCGATGAACTGTTTGGAAAAGGGTTTGAAATTTTCCAGGCCGGATATCTTGCTAATGAATTTGACGGCCTGCCTGTCGCCGTCGAACTCATGAGAATGTTCGACGAAGAGATTCAGAAAATGCTCGAAGGTCAGCAGACTGCTGAAGAGGCCGCCGCAAAGGCGCAAGCCAAGTGGGAAGCTGAATTCTAACACCGTCGAGTCCTACAGCATGAGCGGCGCAATAGGTTTTGTATTGCGCCGCTTTTGTTCAGTAATTACAAGGATTTTCTATAAGAAGGAAATTCTGAAATTTTGCCTCATAATAAACAACCTATGGCATTTCTTAACAAGAATACACTGCACCCTCTCACTTCATACAAGACCAGGCGGTCTATCGCACCATATATGTATCTGGCCCCCACCATTTTTCTGCTGGCGATACTTATGGTTTTACCTATGATCATCGTTGTCCGCTATTCTTTGTTAGACAACGTGATTATGAACAAACACCCGGTATTCGTCGGCCTTCAGAATTACAAGTCCGTCTTTGCAAACGAGACCTTCAGGCTCTCCGTGGGAAATACGATGTATTTTACCATTATGAGCGTCACTTTCCACTTACTCCTCGGGTTGTCTTTTGCTTTACTTTTGAATTCAAAGCTCATCAACCATACCGCAAGAAGTATCCTGAGGGTGTTTTACATCATGCCCTGGGTGTTTACGGCAACGATTATCGCGATTATCTGGCGTCTGTTATTGAATCCCGTCGGAATTATAAATTATATCTTAACGACCTTGAGTATCACGAGCAGCAATATAGAATGGCTCTCATCGTCGAACACTGCGATTCATGCTGTAACCTTCATCAATATCTGGGCCGGGTACCCATTCTATATGGTAAGCCTGCTTGCAGGTCTTCAGGGGGTCCCCGGAGAACTGTATGAGGCTGCAGTGATTGACGGGGCCAATGACGTGCAGAAATTTCGGCATATCACGATTCCCCATCTCGTGCCGATCATTGTCAGTATCGCTATGCTCGATTTTATTTGGACCATGCAGGTGTTTCCGCTGATCTGGATGACGACGGGAGGCGGCCCCATCCATGCCACCGAGATGTTGAGCACCTTTACGTATAAATTGGCATTCAGCCGGTACCAATTTTCACTGGCATCCGCAAGCGCGGTGATCGTCCTGATACTATCCATGGGGGTGGCACTGTTCTACGTCAGGCACCAGAAAGTGAGAGACTAGCACATGATAACATCGAGCAAACGCAAAAAGAGTATTCTTGCCGTTTTGACCTACGCAGGACTTGCAATCGGACTGGTGTATGCATGCTTTCCCGTCTTATGGATGCTGTCCTGTTCCTTCAAATCAAATACGGAAATTTTCTCTGTCCCACCGAAAATTTTGCCGAAGATCATCACCCTGAAAGCCTATGATGCGATTTTCAGCAGCCCGATGAAGGTACGATTTTTCCTCAATAGTTATTTTGTGGCGATTGTCGTTACCCTTCTGACGCTGCTTGTTTCCATTCTGGCAGGCTACAGCTTCAGTCGCTATTCCTTCAAGCTGAAGAAACCGTTGAACCTCTTCATTATCAGCACCCAGTCGGTTCCGAGGATCTCTCTTATGATTCCGTATTTCGGGCTTGTGGTGGCCTTTAAAATGTACGACACCTATTTTGCGTTGATTTTTACCTATATGGTGTTCACACTGCCCTACGCGATTCTGATGATGACCGGCTACTTCAATACGCTGCCCAAGGAACTCGACGAAGCGGTCATGGTTGACGGAGGATCGAGTTTCTGTGCTCTCTGGCGTGTCCTGGTTCCTGTTTCGCTTCCCGGTATTGTCGCCACTGGTGTCTATACCTTTCTCCTGTGCTGGAATGAATTTCTGTTTGCCCTGACGCTGACCAAAACGACCAAGATGAGGACGGTTCCGATCGGTATTCAGCAATTGATGGGACAGCATGCCTATGAATGGAATGAAATGATGGCGATGAGTTTGCTGGGATCGCTGCCGATCTTGATTCTTTTTCTGGTGGCTCAACGACATTTCCTGGCAGGAATGACTGCCGGTTCGGTGAAGAGTTGATAGAAGGTGTATGTATTTACTACAGAGAACGCAGAGAGGAGCAGAGGACTGGTGATGCAGACTGTTTTTCTCTGGGTTCCCCTGCGAGCCCTTTGCGGTAAGGTAAAAAACGTCAGGTTCTAACATGGACAATACGACAATACGAGGCCGTCCACTTTTTTCAACCATTAAGAGTCATTATCCCACATTCCATGCTGCGGAAAAAAAAGTTGCCGACTACATTCTGGAACACGGCGATGATGTGACGAAAATTACGGTGTCGGAATTAGCAGAACGTAGTCAGGTCAGCGATGCTACGGTGGTCAGGTTCTGTCAGAAAATCGGATATAAGGGCTTTTACCAGATGAAAATCGCCCTGGCCCAGGATGTTGTTCATCCAATGAGCGAATTTCAACCGTCGGTGGCGCAGGACAAAATCGATGAGTCTATTCAGAATATTTTTCGTCTGACGATTCAGAATTTGCGTGAAACAGCGTATGCTATTCAATCGGAAAATGTCCACCAGTGTGTGCAATTGCTGAATCATTGTCACAATTTGTATCTGTTTGCGGCAGGCAATTCGTGTCCGATTGCTGCTGATGCTGCGTATAAATTCACAAAGCTCGGTATCCCGACCGTGCATTCGTTGACCCCGGAAATGCAGGTTTCCAGCGCTCATCTCATGACAGACCGTGATGTGGCCCTCGCAATTTCCCATTCCGGCGGATCGAAGCAGGTCTTGATCTGCCTCAAAATCGCCAAAGAACGAGGCGCAAAAACGATCTGTATCACCAATTTTATCAAATCGCCGATTGGGAAAATTTCTGATTACCATATCACAACCAGTGCCCACGACAGCGTGTTTTATGATGAGATTACCCGGATTTGCGAAATGGCGGTGATCGATACATTGTTTTTTTTTCTGGCAGATGTGAGGCGTGATGATTTTCTGGAGCGTTTTAAACGCACGGAATTGATGCTGTCCGATTATAAATTTTAAGCGGTTCATGCATGGTATCTTTCTTCTCGCGCAGAGACGCTGAGAATGCCGGTTCACGGTGTTTCTCTGCGCTTCGACGTGAATATACAGCACTATTCACTTGCTCTGATACCAGCGAACTCTAACAGAGTTTCACACCCTGCCAGGATTGTGTCAATGCTGATGAATGATGCTGTGAACTATGAAGGTGGAACGACTAACCAGAAAGAGTCGATATGGAAAACCATATGACAGCAGAACATCTTGACACACTTTTGAAGCAGCGTCTCAAAAGCAATCGCTGGTACTGCACCGGACTCGGAAATAATGTGGACGAAGAGATCGAGTGGGAGCGGGACGTTGTGCAGGATTTACTTGCCGAATATTTCCCCTCTGCCAACCTTCCGACACGCATCCCGGAAGAAATTGCCACCCCCGAAGATTTCTTAATTCTTGTCGTAGCGTTGTTTCGCCAGGGAAAAGGGATGGAACTACCTTTGGTTAATGAAGGTGTCTGCCGTTTTCTCGAACAGCATTTCCAGTGCCAGCGGACGCTTGGAGGGACTGGAGCGCGGTCGGCCAGGGCTCTGGCGACTCTCGGTCTTCGGGTGTTTGTCAATTTGAACATCTTGTCGGAGACGGTTCGCCGATTGTTGGACCTGCCGACTTTATACACCATTGTCGGCTCAGAGATGATTCGGCTGCGCGATGCTGCAGATTTAGGAGAAGAAAGTTACGCGCCGCATTTTATCGTGCAATACTCCGAAGGCGACGAACTACAGATAGGCCGGGAAACGATTTGCTGCCCGCAATCGAATCGGATTATTCTGCCGTATGATGAAATTAATACAATTTTTACCTTGAATTCATCATATTTTCATCATGTCTCGGATATGGGGAATCATGTGGCTTCAATCGTGATTTCGGGATTTAATTCTATGTCTGATGAAGCATTATTGCTGTCCCGTCTTCAAGAGGTCGAGAGTGGCTTAAACTCAATACGAGCGCAGAACATCCCGATCTATCTCGAAGATGCCGGGTATCATAAGCCAGCATATAAACAGCATGTCCTGCGCCAATTAGGACCGATGTCCACTATTTTCGGCATGAATGAAGATGAGTTGGCAGACATTGTTCGCCTGCATCATCACCGCGTTGATATCAACGATTTACAGTCTGTTTTAAACGGGCTGGAATGTGTGTTCGAGCAATATCCTGTGAGAAATATTGTTGTGCATACGAAAGATTTCGCTCTCTATTACGGGCACGATCGCCGTCAACACGACATTGCAGCCGGATTGGTCTTTGCTAATGCCTTAGCCTCCACACGAGCCAGAATTGGCCGTGATGGCACATGTGATGATCTACATCAAACTCTTGCACTCCCAGAGAGTTCGCAAGGAAAACTTTTTCAACAACAAGCTCAAAAAACGATTTCGAACCGGTACCTTGTGGTCTCTCCTGCCAGATGTCTGGATCAGCCTGCCTGTACTATCGGCCTGGGAGATACGTTTGTTGCCGGATTCCAGATCGGTTTTTCACATCCATAATGGAAATTGTCAATTCAGCCGAACTGTTACAAGATGCCTTTGCCAATCATTACGCTGTCGGAGCCTTTAATGTCAGCGATATGGAGAATATTCAGAGCGTGATGGACGCTGCCGAAGAACTGCAATCGCCGGCGTTAATCCAGGGTGCGCAGGAGGAAGTCGAATATGCTGACGGTGAGTGTTTTGTCGAAATGATCAAAGCGCTTGCCAGACACAGAAAAGGCGTAGTCGGCATTCACCTCGATCATTGTCAGCATTTTGATTTCGAAGTAAAGTGTATCCGCTACGGCTTTAGCTCAATTATGTTCGATGGTTCGCTGTTAAGTTTTGAAGAGAATATCGCTATGACGCGCAAAGTGGTCGAAGTCGCCCATGCTGCCGGAGTCGCTGTCGAGGGAGAACTCGGCACGATCGGCCAGACCACGGAGTTTGGGGAAAAGATCGAAAGCAGCGGCTTGACCGATCCGGAGGATGCCCTTAAATTCGCAAAAGAAACCGGTGTCGATTTTTTAGCGACATCATTCGGTACGGCTCATGGCCTGTACAAAGCGGAGCCAAAGTTAGATTTCGAGCGCCTGCAAAAAATTGCCGAATTGACAAACCTGCCGTTGGTCATGCACGGTGGAACCGGTGTGCCGGAAGACCAGATCAAAAAAGCGATTGGTCTGGGCATCAGCAAAATCAATTTTAGCACGATTTTGCGTAAGTCGTTCATTGACCGCATGAAAGCCTATCTTACTGAGAATCCTGACGATTTGATGACGATGAATATTATTGGTGAGGCATCGAAAGCTATGACCCAAAGTGTCAAGGATATGATGCAGATGTGTGGCTCGGTCGGGAAAGTGTAAATAGAGAGAAAACACACTCATTCCCGGAGTGTTGAAGCGTGGCTTTGACACTCCGGGTGTTTAAGGGAGGCAGAGAGAAATTCAAGAGTAAAACTGTCATTGTTTTGGAAACTCACAAATTTGTGAGTTTTAAAACTTGACATATATACCCCCTATCGTGTGTTTTAGCTGATAGTTTTGGAGATGTAAGCGAGCAATCAATGATGTGACTCTTGTGGTACGTAGTATAAGGATGGTGATTGTGGAAAAATCGGAATTGCTTCGAGTTGAGAAATTAACAAAACTTTTTGGCGGTATTACAGCCCTGACAGATTACGACATCACGATACAATCCGGCGAATTAGTAGGACTGATCGGGCCTAATGGGGCAGGAAAAACAACTGTCTTCAATCTGCTTTCAGGGGTGCTGAAGCCGACAAGCGGTCGTATTCTCTTCAATTCTCACAATATTAGCTCTTCACGTCCGGATCAAAATGCAGCTCTCGGTCTTGCCCGGACTTTCCAAAATATCCGACTTTTTCATGGGCTTTCGGTGATCGACAACATCAAAGCCGCCTTCCATATGCACCTTGGGAAAGGTTTCTGGCATACATTTTTCCATACCTCGGCTTTTAGACGCTCTGAGCATCTAATGACTCAGAAAGTTCACGAGTTTATCGAACTGCTCGATTTGCGAGATGCGCAGCATGAACCCGCCGAAAACCTTCCCTACGGAGTTCAGCGTCGGGTAGAGATCGCCAGGGCAATGGCAGCATCGCCCAAATTATTGCTGCTCGATGAGCCGGCGGCCGGTATGAACCCTCATGAATCCGAGCATCTTATTGAAATTATTCGAAGAATTCATGACAATTATCAACTGACGATTTTCCTCGTGGAGCATGATATGAAGGTTGTGATGGCGCTTTGTCAGCGAATTCAAGTGCTTGATCGGGGAACCACGCTGCTCATTGGAACTCCGCAGGAAATCCGCAATCATCCGGAAGTGATCGAGGCCTATTTAGGGAAACCGAAAGGGAGGCATCATGCTTCGAATTGACGATATTCATGTCTATCGTGGGCATACCTACGTATTGAAAGGTGTAAGTTTAGACATTCGTGACGGAGAGATTGTCGCACTCATCGGAGCTAATGGTGCCGGTAAAACCACTTTACTCCGAACGATTTCCGGTTTGTTACGTCCAGGAAAGGGATCGATTCGGTATGAAAATCCCGAAACAGATCAGGTATGCGATCTTGTGCAATTCGGGTCGGAACAGATCGTGCAGATGGGAATTTCCCATTGTCCTGAAGGACGAGGTATTTTTTCCGAACTTTCCGTGCGGGAAAATTTGTTGGTTGGGGCCTATCTACGTCGGGATAAAGAGGAGATTCAAGTCGATTATCAGAAGATTTGTTCGATCTTTCCTATTCTGGAAGAACGGGAGAATCAGGCTGGTGGAAGCCTTTCCGGGGGCGAACAAGAGATGTTGGCCGTTGGACGGGCCTTGATGAGCCGGCCGAAACTTCTCCTGCTGGATGAGCCGTCACTGGGGCTCAGTCCGATTATTGTCGAAACCTTGTTTGATGTGCTGGAAGAGATTAGCGCTCAAGGTGTGACGATTTTACTCGTTGAACAGAATGCTGTGATGGCACTTGACCTTGCTGATCGAGCATACGTTCTGGAAACCGGGCAGATCACCTTAACCGGTACTGGTGAGGAACTCGCGCATAACGATGCTGTTCGTCAGGCCTATTTGGGAGGTGTATAGTGGGAGCAGGCTATCTCGCACAACAAATTATCAATGGATTAATTCTCGGGAGTATGTATGCTCTGGTAGCGATAGGGTTTTCACTGATTTACGGAATAATTCGGCTGATTAATTTTGCCCATGGCGATGTCGTCATGATCGGAGCCTTTGCGACACTGGCATTCATGCAGCTTGCCGGAGTGCCCTTTTGGGTGATCGCCCTGGCGGTTTTAGCGGTCGGTGCTCTGGTCGGACTTTTGATCGAGCGCATTGCGTTTCGTCCTATGCGCGGGGCTCCGCAGGTGACAGGCTTTATCGCGTCTCTCGCCATCTCTATCATGATTCAGAATCTCGGCATTCTGACCTTGACGGCGCAGCCTCGAAATTTTTTCTTCCCGGAGTACCTGCAAAGGGTGATCAATGTCGGCGCGGTCAGTTTTCGTGCGGTCGATCTCATGATTATGGGGACCGCATGTCTGCTGCTGATCGTGTTATTACTGATTGTCAAGAAGACTCGTCTGGGGATTGCTATGCGGGCGACGGCTGAAGATCTCGATGTGGCCCGACTCATGGGCATTAATATCAATCGGACGATTATGGCGACCTTTGCTATTGGTAGTGGTTTGGCGGGGATTGCCGGTTTAATGTGGGGGGGGAGATTCGGCCAGATCGACCCGCTGCTGGGCTACATTCCCGGCCTGAAATCCTTTGTCGCAGCCGTGATTGGCGGAGTCGGCTCGATTCCAGGCGCGATTGTCGGAGGGCTGATTTTGGGATTGTCTGAGGTGCTTTTTGTCGGACTGCTACCACCTATTTACTCAGCCTATCGCGATGCCTTTGTGTTTTCGACATTGATCCTTATTCTGCTGATCCTGCCGAATGGCTTGTTTGGCAAGCATACGGAGGAACGTGCATGAAAACGTTGCATTCGAACCGTTTGATTTTTTTGGGGCTTATTCTTGCAGGATTTGTGTTGGTGGCTCTCTCGAACCACTTATTGAACGACTACATCTTGTCGATTGTCACATTTGTCGGAATTTACAGTATTTTGGCTCTCAGTCTGAATATTACGAACGGGTTTACCGGGCTTTTTTCCCTGGGACATCCGGCATTTATGGCGATTGGGGGATATACCACAGCCATTCTCACCTTGCCGATCAGACGAAAGGCGATGTTTCTGCCGGATCTCTTCCCCTGGTTGGCACAACTTGAACTCCCGTTTCTCCCTGCAATGTTGATCGGCGGCATTCTGGCCGCTTTGACCGCGCTGGTGATCGGATTTCCGGTCTTACGGTTGCGAGGGCATTACCTGGCGGTGGCGACGATGGGATTTTTGATCATTGTCCAGGTCTTGATTACCAATTGGGATAGTGTTACCAGAGGGCCTTTAGGACTGAACGGCTTACCCGCGCTGACAAACCTGTGGTGGGTGTATCTCTGGGTGATCATCACATTCTATACGGGATGGAAAATCAAATTCTCTTCATTCGGGCGCAGCATGTTTGCGATCCGTGAGGATGAAATGGCTGCGCAATGCGCCGGTATCAATCTCTTTTTCACTCGCATTGCGGCCCTTGTTATCGGAGCATTTTTTGCGGGAATTGCCGGGGGCTTGTGGGCCCATCTCATCACGGCGATTACGCCTGGTTCATTTTCCCTGCTTATGGCCTTCAATATCGTTGTCATGGTGGTGGTCGGAGGCATGGGCAGCATGACAGGCTCATTGCTCGCTGCGTTTTTGTTTTCGACATTAACAGAATTTTTCCGTCCGCTGGAAGAACAATTTGGAGTGTATGGAGTTGGTGAAATTGTGATGGCTCTGGTGCTGGTCCTGATCTTAATCTATCGTCCAAAAGGCATGTTCGGGACTGGTGAATCGAAAATTTTAGTTGGAGGGAGAGCTGAAGTACATTAGAGGAGGTGATGGCTGGCAGAATTGTGACTGTTTGTGTTTAGAGCCTTATTGGCGGTTCTGAACTGTTTGTGTCAATTTGTGGGAAGAACAAAACTGGTCGGAGCTGATTTCGATCGCATTTGAATGAAGGAGAGTCATACGTGAGGCGCACCCAGTCGTATGAAACTGGACTGAGCGATTCTTGCTTATACTCAATTCCTGTCATTCCATAGGAGATGACAACTATGCGTAAACATATCTTGACTTTGGGCGTGATTATATTAACTGTATGCATGGTGGTCCCTGCTTTTTCAGAGGATACTTTGAAAATCGGAGGACTCTATAATTTGACAGGGGGCATGTCTTCCATTGATGCTCCGGCCTTGAACGGGGCTAAGCTGAAAGCCAAACTGATCAATGAAGCTGGCGGTGTTTTAGGCGGTAAAAAGTTGGAAGTGGTCGGGATCGACACGAAAACCGATCAGAAAGCAGCGGCGACAGGCGCCAAAAAAGCGTTGTCCGATGGCGTGATCGCTGGAATCGGTTATGGCGATACCACGTTCGTTATGGCAGCCGCTCCTTTGTTCCAGGAAAAAGGCGTACCGTTCGTGACGTCCGGAGCAACACATCCGATGCTGCCACAGTGGGTTGGAGACTATATGTTCATGACGCCGTTCGGTGATGACGATCAATCGTTCGCAATCGCTGACTACACCGTGAAAAAGTTAGGCGCTAAAAATATCGTGGTGTGGACTAATAATTCGATGGATTTCACCAAAGCCCTGTCAAAATTTTTCAAACAACGCGTCGAAGAACTCGGTTCGACAATTATACTGGAAGATTTTTTTATGATCAATGATAAAGATTTTTCGGCCCAGATCTCCCGTTTGAAAAATACAGACCCGAAAGCCGATGTTGTGTTTATTTCGTCCATCCCGAATGAAGCCGGTTTAACGGTCAAGCAGATTCGCGAAGCCGGCCTGACACTGCCGATCGTCAGCGGCGACGGTTTCGACACGGAACTTGTGACTACTGTTCCTGGCCCTGAATTGGCAAATGACGTCTATTTTTCGACTCATACGTATCGTGAAGATACCAGGCCCGAAGTGTTGGATTTTATCGCTCTGTATGAAGCAGAATATGGCCGCCCGCCGGAAAATGCCTTTGCTGCTCTTGGTTTCGACGCTGTCGGCCTGGTTGCAGATGGCCTGGAACGAGCTGGAAGTGCCGAAGGCGCAGCTTTACGCGATGCATTGGCTGCCACAAAAGGCTATAAAGCTGTAACCGGTGAAATCACCTATTCTCGTCCGACCGGTGTACCGGTAAAAGGCGTGTCGATTATCAGTGTGCATGACGGCAAATACGCTGTTGAAGAAGTCTGGATGCCGACAGTCGAGTAATTTTAGCCGCTATTGAGACTTACTTCCGGGGGGCAACCCCGAAAGTCGTTTTTTTTTATAACGAAAGGGAGTAGATAATGAAAAAAGTAAGATTAGAAGAGTATAATGAGCGTTCCTTTACCGAAGCAGGCATTGAATTAGCAATTTTTCCCGTCGGCTCGACAGAAAGTCATGGCGGACATCTGCCGTTCGGCTGCGACACCTATGTCAGCCATGGGCTGGCTTTGGAAGTGGCTCAACAGCTCGATAAAACAGTCGTCGTGCCGCCGATGTGGTATGGCATGAGCGGGCATTACAGCCACAAACCGATGTGCATCACCCTGAGCAGCCAGACCCTGATATCGGTCTATACCGAAGTGTTGGAATCTCTCCTGCGATGGGGCGTGAAAAAAGTGCTGGTGATCATAGGGCATGACGGCAATATTTCACCGATGGACGTTGCCGCACGCGACGTCAAAATCAAATATCCTGATATGGGATTGGCGGTCTTGGATGCCTGGTGGATCACTGCTGGTAGTTTACTACCAAAAGACACATTCGAAGTTTGGAATGGATTGGGACATGGCGGTGAAGGTGAAACATCTATCGCTCTGTCATTTTTCCCTGACTTGTGCGATATGAGCCAGGCAAAAGGGATGCTGCCCGATATGGACCCCAATGTCAAATTGGTCTGGAATTTTCAGGAGTTGACCGATTACGGCGCGACTGGCGCTCCGGAAAAAGCGACTGTCGAAAAAGGCGATAAGATGAAAAAAGTGCTGGTCGATTATCTGGTCGACTTCATCAAAAGGATGGACGAGCAGGGCTGGCGATATGCAACAAAATAAGTCTGGCGAAATCCTGATTTTTTTCACCGGCGGCACCATTTGTATGCGCCCGAGGGACGGCAGTCATGATGTCGTCCCGAGCGGGGATTTTCAACAGTTTTTTGGTGAAGTCAGCCCTCATATTCGAGACGTGAGGCTGAAGCCCGTCGAATGGTCGGATTTGCCAAGTCCACACATGAGCCCTGAGCGAATGTTGAGGCTGGCAAAAGATATCGAATCAGCGCTCGAAGCTCCTGAAACACTCGGAGCCGTTGTTATTCATGGAACCGATGTGCTCGTCGAATCGGCGTTTATGGCTGATTTGGTCCTGAATACGACAAAGCCAATCATTTATACCGGCTCCATGCGCTATTATAGTGAATCCGGCTATGATGGCATTCGAAATTTGCTGAACAGCATTAAGGCTTGTTTACTTCCTCTCCCTCCTGAGACAGGCGTGGTGCTGCTCATGACGGATCGGCTGTTTGCGGCTCGTGAGGTCATGAAAGTCAATGCCCTCAATATCGATGCCTTTGAAGCCCCTGAAAGCGGACCTCTCGGCTATATTGCCGGCGAAGATGTCATTTGGGGGCATTATCGCAGGAATCAGCCATTTCCTCGTCCGATCGTTCGAACTGAAACACTCGAAACCAACGTTCCGTTACTTTCCTGTTATGCAGGAATGGATGGGAGCCTTGTTGATTTTTTGCGGCAGCAACGAATTGCAGGATTGGTTGTCGAAGGTTTTGGAGCCGGAAATGTGCCTCCTGGCCTTGTTCCGGCATTGGAAACATTGGTGCGTGACGACATCCCGGTTGTGCTCACGACGCAATGCCCGCAGGGACGAGTCTGGCCGATCTATGCGTATCCCGGTGGTGCGGCTGACCTCCAAAAGAAAGGTGTTATTTTAGGAGGCAGGCTCTCCGGTGCAAAAGCAAGAATTCAGCTTATGGCGGTCCTCGGAGCTAAACTCCCCCTGGAAGCTATCCGAAAACTGTATCAACTATGACGTCTCGTGTAACCTCTGCTCCTCCAGTGAGCTGCAAGTGAGAAGCCGTTTGCTCGTTGCAGGGCTGCATTTCAATTTTAATAACTCTTGTCCTGACCTCTATGCCTCTTTGATTGGTATGCCAGCGGGCAATACTGAATAAGTTGCTTGTTTCGTGGATAAGCCGTGGTTTCGTGACAAAGGTCCCTTTTTCTGCTTTCCTGCTTTGATTTTCGGACATGTTGTTGGTCGGACGAAATTTTAGGCGCTGTGGAAGTACCTGAAACATATTTTCCGCAAGCCGTGCCTTCTGGGACGATTGTTGGGGAAGTTCCTCATGATGTGGCGATTGGACTTGGACTTCCCGACGGTGTAAAAGTCGTGGCTGGCGGAATGGATCAGGCCTGTAGCTTTCTCGGTTCCGGGACGCTCAGAGACGGTGATATTCAGGATTCGATGGGAACGGTAGAAGCGATTTCGATTACATGTGACACACGTCGTATTCAAGAACAGCATTGTCAGGATCTTTTGCGCGGGTATTATTCGTTCAACTGCCATGTGCTGCCGGGAAAATCGTTTGTGATGGCCATTGTCTTGAGGGCCGGAACGATTTTGAAATGGTTCAAAGATTCGTTTCTGCTGAGGACGCTGTATCGCTTCTGGTGAAAACGGATGTCTGCTTTGCCCCAGACAACACGTATCAGCATTTTTATGAGGCGCAACATCAGCTCTATCAAAAATTATATCCCGCGCTTTGGACGATTTTTTCGGATTTTCAAAGGTTATCCGGATGATGAAAATGAGGCAGGCAATGTACCTGCCAATATCCTTCGTTGGTAGTGTGTATCGGTGAAAATGGATGTCTGTCGACACATGCATTGTTAAAAGAGTGATTCAGGGGCTAGCCCCTGCCTCTGTCATCAAAAGGAAACAGGAATACAAACCAGTGCTTGCAGAAGGGCGACGCCCCTCAATGTCGCGGCTTTGCCACGAAGCAAACGCTTATTTGCACTCCTGAGTTTTTTAGGAGAAAGGATATGCATATTACAGATTTAACAGATGAGAGTATTGAAACCTAGGAGCGTGCATCGTAAACAGTCTCACTCAGATATGCATATTACAGATTTAACAGATGAGAGTATTGTATGGAAAACCCCGTCAGGTAAGAAGATTCATTGGCTGATTTCCGCCGAAGCAGGTGCGCCGAATTTTGAATTACGTTATGTCGAAATTCCACCTGACGTGCCAAAATCGAGTTCTGCCAGCCATCCCCATGAGGACGAAGTCTTTGTTGTAAAAGGCCGAGGTATTCTTCAGGGCATAAAAGACGGACAGCCCTGTGAAATAGAGCTGTGCCCGGGGCAGGCAGTTTTTATCCCTGGCGATGAAGAACACCAGTGGTTGACGCCCTATGGCGAGTCATTGGGAATTATCTGCGTTGTTCCCAAAGGCGCAGAATCCGAAGTCAAGCCTCCCTCGCTCAAAACTGTTGAATAAGGGAATTGCGCTATGGATGAATATCGATTAGCACAGATTTCCATACATGAAAATAAGCTGCCATGTGCCTCAGTGATTTGCAGAAAAAGTGTCGATAATTTGAGCAGACAGATCTCACCTCACAACCTGCGTTTCTTTCTCTTTTCAGCAAATATCCTTATAACTGTTCCCAGGACGATGACAATAAAATTTTTGGAAAAAAATTGACAATTTTTTATGTGATACTTACTGATAGGATCATTAGGCATATTAAAGATCATGCTAATAGTCATACATTCCTAATGTAACAATCATAAGCCTATTCGATTGCCTGAGCAAGGGTGAAAAACAACTGTGAACAGTAAAATGACCTTAAGCGAGCAGACTTACGAGTCAATCCTGGATAAGATTATGCGTAATGAGTTCCAATGGATCGTTTTCTGTCAGAAGCATTCTTAGTGGACCTTTTGGCGCAAGCCGGGCACCGGTTCGTGAAGCCCTTTTCAAACTCTGTAATGAGAACATCTTGCGATCTATTCCTCGTACCGGATATCAAATTATTCAATTGAATATGAAAGATATCAATGATGCGATCAGAACTCGTGTCATTCTTGAGATCGGGAGAGTAAAAAAGCTACTATCTAATGTCACTCCCGACATCATTCAGCAGCTTGAAGAATGGTGGAAAAATAATACAGATTTCCACGTCAGAATTTCTTCATGTGCCGGTAATACCCTTCTTAAAAAGATGAAGAGCAACTCGTTTCAGTTATTACAGAAGACGTTGTCTCGTTAAAGCAGCTTTTTGATCTATCATAAACGAACATCGGGGATTCTGTATGATCTCGAGAAAACGAATGGCTGTGCCGGCGCCCGATGTGCCAACAGGGTGATTGGCACGTACAGATGAGTCCTATCAACATCGAGATATGGGGTGAGAGTAGGTGGTTATGCAGAAAAAAGAACGAGTACGGGCAGCAATTTCAGGAAACGAGGTCGATTACGTTCCATCGGGGTTTTGGTTTCACTTTCCCAAAGTTCAGTTTTTTGGAGATGAGGCCGTCAAAGCCCATCTCGATTTTTATCGGCAAACCGATGTAGATATTCTCAAGATCATGAATGAACATCTTTACGAATTGGAGATCAACATCGAAAAAGCCTCTGATTGGTTGAAAGTGAAACCGATGAGTGTGAGAAGCCCGTTTTATCAAAGCGAGCTGGATATTGTGAAAAGAATTCTCGATCGGATCGGTGATGAAGTCTACACCTTGATCACCGTGCATGGTGTCTATGCATCGGCATTTCACTCTCTTGGACATCCGGATAAATGGTTTGCTGCAAACAATATGGTTGAAGCGCATATCATGGAGAATCCGGAAGCTGTGACGCAGGGATTAGAGACGATTGCCGAAAGCCTGACGGCATTCTCCGAGGAATGCCGTCGTATCGGGGTCGATGGGATTTATTATGCCGCGTTGGGTGGGGAACGCTATCGGAGTTTTGCAGGGGAACTCTTTGAGCAGGTTATCAAACCCAACGATCTCGCTGTATTAAAGGCTCTGCAAAAAGAAAAAGGAGAGGTGTTTGTCCATATTTGTAAGGATCAGGTCGATTTCCAACCATACGCGGATTATCCGGGGGATGTGTTTAATTGGGCAATCTACGATAATGAGTTCTCGTTAGAGCAAGGGAGGATGCTGTTCAAGAAAGCCATTCTGGGCGGACTGGATGATCGCAGCGGGGTGATGGTGGATGGAACGAAAGAGGAAATTCAGGAAGCGGTCAAAAACATGATTCGCCGTTTTGGAAAGAAGGGATTTCTGTTAGGTGCTGATTGCACGTTGCCTACGGATATTCCGATTAAAAACGTCTGCGCTGCTATTGAGGCCGCCAGATCGATATAGAACATTTTTTCTGCTCATGCATCCAGAAAACAACATGTACAGCATCATGCAGGGGCGTTGACACAAGGAGAATCGATGCTGATGAATGATGCTGTGAATGGGGAGCGTGAAAAGGAGGGAAGGTCGTTATTATAGTTCATAGTTGTTGGTGTTGAGTACTTTGATGTGCTTCAGAAAAAATTTTGGAGGATGATTACTTACTAACTATATAGTCAGGAGGTTAACTATGGGCACCTTTAAGAGATTATGGAATGTCAGCACAATGATTGGTTTGATGCTCGTGTTTGGATTGTTTGTACTCCCCGTATCCTCTGTTGTGGCTGAAGAGGAAATCTATGTCGGTGTTTCGGCTCCTTTGACTGGGGATAATGCGGAATATGGCGAATATTTTCGAAGCGCTGTGTTATTGGGAATGGAGCATATTAACGCCAAAGGCGGTATCAATGGCGCCTCGTTAAAACTCCTCATTGAAGATAGTAAGGCAGAGCCGAAAGAGGGGGTGTTGATTGCCCAAAAGTTTATTTCGGATTCTCGTATTCTGGCTGTTGTCGGGGATTTTAACAGTTCTACCTCAATGGCTGCGGCGGAGATCTATAGTCCGGGGGGATTGGTCCAGATCTCACCAACGGCTTCTCATCCTGATTTTACTACAATCGGCGAATATATCTTCAGGGCTGGAACTACCCAGGCGATGGAAGGTCCTTTTTTAGCTAAATGGGCTGTCGAGGATCTCGGTTACCAGAAGATTGCCACGATCTATATCAACAACGACTGGGGTCTGGTAGCAAACAAATATTTTGTCGAAAAAGCCAAGGAACTCGGAGCGACGATCACCAACGAAGAGTCTTTTATCGTTGGTGATAAGGATTTTACTGCGATTATCACCAAAATCAAGCAGCAGAATCCTGATATGGTCTTTTTCGCCACGACCTGGGCTGATGCTGCCGCTATTGCGATCCAAATGCGAAAGTTGGATTTTTCTCCTGCCCTTATGGGACCCGGAGCGCTTAGCACGGATAAGTTGATTGAAATGGCTGGCCCGGCCGTCGAGGGCATTAAGGCGAATGCGATCTATTTCATCCATGATACTCGCCCGGTTTCTGCAAACTTTACGGCTGATTACAGGAAGAAATACGGGAAATATCCTCACGATCATTGCGGCCTGGCATACGACGCTTTAATGCTTCTCGCAAATGCCATTGAAAAGGCCGGAACCGACCGGGCAGCGATTCGCGATACACTTGCTGCAACCGAAGGATATGAAGGAGTTACCGGAGTTTTCCGTTTTGATGAACAACGAAACCCGATTAAAGAATTCATTAAAATTGAAGTAAGAGATGGAAAGTGGCAAATTGCCGAGAAATAATATCATCAGGAATGCGGACCATGCTCCGCATTCCTCTTTTTAGACCGGAGGCCAATTATGTATAATTTCTACAAATGGTGTAACGTAAGTAAAATCGTTGGTGTGATGCTTGTAGTAGGGTTACTTATGTTTTCTGGTTCATCGGTACGTGCCGATGAAGAAATTTATATCGGTGTCTCTGCTCCACTAACCGGTGATAATGCAGAATATGGAGAATATTTTCGTACTTCAACTCTATTAGCGCAAGAATTTATTAATTCGCAAGGGGGCATCCGCGGTGCTCAACTTAAGCTGATTATAGAAGACAGCAAAGCCGAGCCAAAAGAAGCTGTACTGGTTGCTCAGCGCTTCGTCTCGGATTCGCGAATTCTTGCTGTCGTCGGTGACTTTAGCAGTTCTGCCTCAATGGCGGCGGCGGAGATCTACAATCCGGCCGGTTTAGTTCAGATATCGCCCACTGCCTCCCATCCTGAGTTTACGAAAATCGGGAAGTATATTTTTCGCTCTGGGACCACACAGGCTCAAGAAGCGCCTTTTTTGGCAGAATGGGTTGTGAAAGACTTAGGTATGAAAAAGGTAGCCACGATCTACGTGAATAATGACTGGGGACTTGTCTCCAATAGCAATTTTGTTCGACGGGCAAAAGAGTTAGGGGCGACGGTGACAAATGAAGAGTCTTTCATTCCCGGAGACAAGGATTTCACCGCGATCATCACGAAAATGAAACAAAATCAGCCTGAGCTTGTTTTTTTAGGAACTATGTGGACTGATGGCGGTCTTTTTGCGACACAAATGCAAAAACTTGGGTTAAAGGCCGATCTTATCAGCCATGGCGGTTTGACGACAGAAAAGCTTATTGAAATGGCTGGAAACGCTGTAGACGGACTACGTGTCAGTTCTTTTTACTTTCAAGATGATCCGAATCCGATTGTCGTTGATTTTACGAAGCGCTATACAGAACGGTACAATAAATTGCCCCACACCCATTGTGTCCTGGCGTATGACGCGTTAATGCTTTTAGCCAGGGCTATTGAAGAGGCCGGATTCGACCGGGCAGCCATTCGAGATGCCTTAGCAGCCACTGAGGGATACGAAGGAGTGAGTGGCACCTTTAATTTCGATGAAAACGGAGATCCGGTAAAGTCATTTTTAAAACTCCGTTTGCAAGGCGATCAGTGGGGTTTGGTAGAGGACTGATGCCCAAACAAATGCTACATCGAATCATAAATACTGAGTATTATCATCCTCCTCATGTATGGTAAGGAGAGGCAGGTCTAAGACCTGTCTCTCTTCGGTGTTCTCACGAATGATATTAATCAGCAATCTGCTTATAATTTCATACTGCTTATGCTTCTAGAACAATTATTAAATGGATTAGCTCAGGGAAGTACGTATGCCTTAGTTGCCGTTGGTTTTGCTCTGATTTTTGGAACGTTACGATTGGTCACGTTTGCGCATGGCGAAGTCTTTATGATGGGCGCGTTCGTTGCATATACCTTAATGAGCGTTCTTCATGCAAACATGATTATCGCTTTTGTGCTGGCTTTTTTGGTCACAGCTGTGTTGGGTGTCGTTATTGAATTTGTTGGATTCAGATTATTACGTAACGCTCCGCATATCTCTTCACTCCTCGTCACCATTGGATTTTCTATTGTGCTGCTCAACGTGGCCCAATTGCTCTGGGGGGCAGAAACAAAATCATTTCCTCTCAGTCTCGATTTCGGGCAAATCAAGCTCTTTGGCTTGAACATGCCGATCATGCAATGTGTGGTCTATGTTATGACTATCGGGCTGATTGTCGGACTTCAAGTCTTGCTTAATTATACCAAAATAGGTCGGACAATACGCGCCACTGCGCAGGATCATGAAGCTGCCTTTGTGTTAGGCGTTGATATCAATAAGATTTATTCACTGACATTTGCCCTTGGATCATCACTCGGTGGGCTGGCTGGCGTATTAGTCGGCATGTATTATAATGCTGTGTATCCCACAATGGGGGCCATGATGGGGCTCAAAGCCTTCAGTGCGTGCATTCTCGGAGGGTTAACCAGTATTCCCGGCGCTGTTGTGGCGGGTATCTTTCTTGGTGAGGTAGAAAACCTGTCTGTAGCGTATCTCTCTTCTGGCTACCGACATGTCTTTTCTTTTGTGATTCTGATCCTCATTTTGTTGTTAAAACCTTCCGGTTTATTTGGTAAAAAGACTGCGTGACAAGGAGAATATGATATGGCGACATCTTTCCGTCCCCTTGCTAATCTGATTATTCGTTATTCTATTATCATCGGGATTATTTTGGTTCTCCTCCTGGTCCCGCTTTTTCTTCAGAACCATTATTATTTACGAATCCTTGTTTTGATAGGAATCTATGTAATCCTGACCTCGAGTTTGAATTTGGTGAATGGGTATACCGGTTTATTCTCACTCGGACACGCAGCGTTTTATGGCATTGGAGCCTATACGTCAGCTATTCTTGTGAAGCAGGCGGGATGGCCTGTCTGGGGAGGCATGATTCTGGCCGCGTGCGTCGCTGGAATATGCGGCTATCTTATTGCGAAACCAACTATCCGACTTACCGGGATCTTTCTCACATTAGTCACGCTTGGTTTCACGATTATTGTGATGCTGATCCTGCTGAACTGGACCTCATTGACCAAAGGACCTCTGGGAATTGCCGGAGTTCCTGCTCCTTCTTTTCGAGGGAAGCCGTTTTTAACTCCAGTGCCTTATTATTATCTGATCCTTATACTCGATATTGTCGTTCTTTTTTCTCTATCACGGCTTGCCCATTCGCGGTTTGGGAGAGCCTTGAAAGCGATCAGGGAAGATGATGCCGCAGCGGATATGTGTGGCGTCAATCTGGCCCATTATAAAATTGCGGCTTTTGTGATTGCTGCGGCCATGGCAGGTATTGCTGGAAGTTTTTACAGCCACTATATGCGTTATATTTCCCCTGATGCGTTTAGCCATCTGGAGACCTTTGCGATTCTGACCATGCTCGCTTTTGGGGGCCCCGGGAACTTACTCGGGCCGATTGTCGGCTCAGTCGTGTTAATCAGCCTTACAGAGGTGTTTCGAATGTTTGCCGATTATCGTATGATTATTTACGGCTTGCTGCTTATCTTTATGATGCTATTCCGACGAGAGGGGCTTCTGGGCGGTAAGGAATATTCATTCGTTCTTGATTGGCCTCGTAGAAAAGCCAAAGAGTATGCCACAGGTGATAAATTTCTTGCCTCAGAGGAAGCAAATGAATAAGGGAGGGTGATCATTCTAAAAATGGGTTTACTTGAGATTAGAGATATAGAAAAAGATTTCGGCGGACTTATTGCCCTTCATAATGTTTCCTTCGACGTGAACGAAGGTGAGATCGTGAGTGTTATTGGACCTAATGGCGCTGGAAAAACGACGCTTTTTAACTGTATTACCGGTTATATTAAGCCTGACAAAGGACAGATCCACTTTTTAGGAAAGAACATCACGGGATTTGACCCATATGAAGTCAATGATCTTGGTATGGCTCGGACATTTCAGCAAATCCGTCTTTTTATGGAGCTGACTATCATGGAGAATGTCCTGATCGGGATGCATTCTCGAATCAAGGCCGGAGTATTCCATGCTCTGCTGAAACCCCGTTGGGTTCGGGATGAGGAAGCCGCTGCGCGTGCAAAAGCGCTTGAAATTTTGGGACTTTTTCAGGAAAGACTGCTGCCCCGGCTTGATCAAAGAGCGAAGATGTTATCGTACGCCAACCGCCGCCGCTTAGAAATTGCCAGGGCCCTCGCCTCTGAGCCTAAACTTATGCTATTAGACGAACCGGCAGCCGGCATGAATCCTCGGGAAACTCAATTAGCAACCGACTTGATCGGTCAACTGCGAAATATGGGGCATACGATTCTGCTGATCGAACATGACATGCGTTTAGTGATGTCTATTTCTGATCGGGTGATTGTGCTTGATCATGGGGAGAAAATCGCCGAAGGCACACCTGTAGAGATCCAAAACAATGAACAGGTGATCGAAGCCTATATGGGGAGGGCTGCGAAAAATGCTTAAACTCAACACGGTATCCACACGATACGGACAAATCCAGATTCTCCGACAAGTGAATCTGGAGGTTCATGAAGGCGAATTGGTCTGCCTCTTAGGTGGCAATGCTTGTGGGAAAACCACCACGATGAAAACTATCTTGGGCCTGGTCAAACCCTTTGAAGGGACGGTTGAATTTATGGGAGAAAAGATTAATGGTATGAAACCAGCCGCGATCAGCCATCGGGGGATTGTGCCCGTTTTGGAAGGACGAAGAATCTTCCCTGACTTGTCAGTGGAGGATAATTTGCTGATGGGAGCCTATCTGCGTAAAGATAAAGCAGAGATTTCGTCTGACGTGCAGAGAATGTATACGATGTTTCCCATCCTGAAGGAACGTAAAAAACAGGCTGGTGGCACCCTATCCGGAGGAGAACAGCAAATGTTGGCGATGGCCCGTGCTTTAATGGCTCGACCTAAATTATTGGTCATGGACGAGCCTTCTATGGGACTGGCTCCTATTTACGTCGAGAAAAGTTTTGAACTCATTCAACGCATTCACCGCGAGGGAATCGCAATCCTCCTGGTCGAACAAAATGCGAACATGGCCCTTTCAATCGCTGATCGGGGCTATGTCTTGCAAGTTGGTGAAATTGTACTTTCCGGGAAAGCAGAGAAGCTGAAAAACCATCCGGGCATGAAGAGGGCGTATCTTAATACTACAATTAACGAATAAAAAGGAGAACAACAGTGAATAAAAAAGAAAGAGTGCTCGCCGCAATTCATGGAAAAGAAGTCGACTATATACCCTATACGATGTGGTACCACTTTGGCACACAGTTTATGCCAGGAGAAAAAGCCGCAGAAGTGGTCATCGCATTTTATGAACGTTTCGATCTCGATCTGGCCAAGGTCATGAATGACTATGCCTATCCATTGCCGGATGGAATCGATCGCATCAACAGTATCGAGGATTGGAAACAGATGAAACCACTTAAAGCATCTGAAGGAGGATTTGCCGAACAACTGAAATTACTGAAAGTGGTCGCGGATCATGTGAAAGATGACGCTTTTTTTGTCGATACGATCTTCGATCCGTTTTATGTGGCTCAACGCACAGGCAAAAACATCATCTTCGATCTGATGCGGGAGCACCCTGAAGACTTCAAATTGGGGCTGGAAGCGATTACCGAAAGCCTGAGAAATTATGTGAAAGCCCTGCTTGACCTGGGAGCAGCGGGTATCTTTCTGGCCGTGAACGGGGCCAGCACAGATGTCTTAACCCCGGATGAGTTCAAAGAGTTCGTGAAGCCTTACAGCCTCAGGGTTTTGGATGCTGTCAAGGACCGGTCGGCGTTCAATATTACTCATATTCATGGGGAGCACATCATGTTCGAGGAATTTCTCGACTATCCGGTGCAGGTCTTGAGCTGGGAACAGGCGTATGTGCCTCCTTCATTGGCTGAAGCCCGTAAGATGACCGATTGTTGTCTGATGGGAGGGCTTGACGAACGCATGCCGAATTTTGTCCATGCCAATGATTTGGAGGCACAGGTTGAACAGGCATGCCAGGAAACACAGGGCCGAAAATTTATCTTTGCGCCTGGATGTTCCCTCCCCCCTGATATGCCGGTTGAACAGATTGAAATTATCCGAAATGCCGTTCGAAAAGGGCGTTAATGTCTTAAGGAAATAACCTGTTGGCCTATCCTGCACAGTCAAATTCTTCAGGTGTACAACATCCCCTCGACTGGATCGAAGAGGCTCAATTGATGAGATGGGATTGCGGGTGCATCCGTTCCCACGAACAAACTTGATTTAAGCACATGGAAACCGCATAAGGTTTTATCGACTAAAGCGCTGAAAACTAAAGCATTGTTCATGGAACACGTTAGAAATAATTTTGTGTAGGGTGTACCTGCTTTTCGGCCCACCAAAAGCAAGTTTGAAAAATCTTTGTGTTCTCTGTGCCTTTGTGGTGAGAAACACAAATTTACGCTGAACCTGAAAAAACTACTTGACAAGAAGTGCCAGGTTTCTAACAGAATACCCACTCGTATATTTGTACCCGTTCACAGGGAGAAGCTCACAAGAGCTTAAGTGTTTGAATGTAACACATGACTCTTATAAATGACTGGAGAAGAGCATGGTTTTGTGGCTCTGGCTTGTGAACATCTTGTTGCGCCGTCGTAGGCGTGTGAATTGAAATAAACAAACGAATGTCGTCAGCGAATTGTGGACCATGAATATCCCAATGTACGTTCCTGTTGCGTATCAGGAACCGCTGCATCATAAGTAGAACAAACGTGAAATAAAGGAGATACGTAATTATGCCTATCGGAATTTTAGGGAGAAAATTAGGGATGACGCAGATGTTTGACGAGGATAACAATGCGATTCCCGTCACCGTTATCGAAGCCGGCCCCTGCCCGGTTGTTCAGAAAAAGACCGTCGAAACCGATCGATATAATGCCATTCAAGTCGGTTTCCTTGATCAGAAACGCCAGCGGGTCAATAAGCCTAAACTTGGACATTACGATAAGGCCAATGTGCCGCCCAAGCGCTATTTACGCGAAATTCGGATGACCGATGAAGAAATTCAAACCTATGAAGTCGGCCAGGAATTGAAAGTCGACCTGTTCGAAGCCGGTGATTATGTCGATGTGACCGGAAAGACAAAAGGCAGAGGATTTACCGGTGTCATGAAACGTTGGGGATTTCATGGCGCTGCCACTCAGACGCATGGAACACATGAATATTTTCGTCATGGTGGTTCGATCGGATGTTCTGCCTGGCCGGCAAAAGTCTTCAAAGGGCGTAAAATGCCAGGGCAAAAAGGGAATGACCGCGTGACAATCCAGAATCTTCAGGTCATCGACGTGCGCCCCGAACAGAATGTGATTCTTGTAAAAGGTTCCATCCCTGGACCGCCGAATCGTCTGGTCCTAGTGAAAAAAGCGAAAAAGAAAAGCAAAAAAGCGTAATGTTTGAGTAGAGCAATCCTACATGAAATATGACTTTGTGAAACACAGACAAGAATGTCTGTGCCACCATCACAACTGACAGAGGATTGCTATAGACGTTTTTGACTGCTTGAACGTGACGTTTTTGCAGTGCTCTTCTCCCGCACTGCGGATATTCTTCCGCAGTGCGACTGTGCCATTCAGGCGAACCTTTTGTAAAAATACGACAAACAATGTAAGCAAAACATTCCCATGAACGTTCAAACGATCGTACGCAATCAGTGTCGTTCTCTCCATGTGCTCACATGGATGGGGTTTGTCGTTGTCTTGCTGATTTTTGGGGGATATGCCGCCATCCTGACCCGCAAAGAGTTTAGCAATCAGGAATTACTCCGGAACGAGCTCCGAGAACTCCGGCAAGAAAACCAATTGCTTTTTGAACAAAACCAGCAGCTTGAAGCCTCTTGCTTAACTACGGCAGCCGAACCGGAAGACGAGAGAATTACCCCTCCTCCAAACGCTGAGATTTCAAAAACTATAGAAGGAGCCCTCGAACGAAGTTTTGTATATACGGTCAGAAAGGGGGATACGATTTGGGATATTGCGGCAGTTTACCAGATTGACGCTCAGGATTTGATGCGATGGAACCACCTTACCTCTCGTTCTCAAATCTTTCCCGGTGATCAATTAACCATTATCTTCGATGAATAATTGTACTGTGAAAATACGGCTCGTGCTGTTCAGTCTTGTAGGCGTCATTATTCTGCTCGATCAAATCATCAAAGCCTGGGTCGAGCAGGTCCGTCCCTATATTGAAATAATTCCGGGCTTTTTTCATCTGATTTACGTCCGCAACGCTGGCGCGGCGTTTGGTATCTTACAGGGGAAACAATATCTTCTGGCTGTTGTCAGTGCGATAGCGATTGTTGTGCTGGGATACCTTCTTCTGAAGGAGAGCACTGAGAGAAAAGGCTTACTTCTGGCGCTCTCGCTGATTCTTGGGGGAACGATCGGAAATTTTATCGATCGTGTCCGTTTGAAATATGTGATCGATTTTCTTGACTTCCATATCAAAACCCACCACTGGCCGGCGTTTAACGTCGCCGATTCCGCGATCAGCATCGGCGTAGCCCTGCTCGTGCTCCTGACCGTTCGGGAGGAATTTCTGGCAAAGCACTCTCAGGAATAGGAAAGAATGGGACGATAGATCGTCTAAATTATCTTGACTGTCTAATACTCGCAATTTTTTAACACCCATCCGATCCAGGCTTTCATGGTCAAGGCCCTCCGCAGCGCCGTCCCTTCATTTAGCGAAGTATGTGCCTGAATTGTCCGGCCCAGTTTATACTTGTCAAGCTCATTGGCCGCAACGTAGTCTTTGAAAAGGCGTAAATGAGACGTTTCCTCTGTGAACATTCGTTGAAAGACATCGCGAAACGTCGGTTTTTTGATGAGTTGAATCACCAGGCTCTCCGTTCGTTCTGTTCTGGAACGCGTTTCTGTAAAATGCTGTCCCAAAGCTGTTACCGTAAATTCCCTGCCTGTTCGTTCAAGATACCCTAAATAGGTAGCCGCATTGAGATAGTAATCTCCCTGTCGTTCGTCAAAATCAAAATATTCGGCGATGTCCGCTTTTGTGTGCATGCCGCCTGCGAGTAACTGCACGCAATCAACAACTTTATCGAGGTCGTCTGCCTGGGGATATGGAATTGACGGCTCGCTTTCATCAACTGGTATCTCATGCAGGAGCTGAGAAAAAGAAATGGCTGCCCTCGGTGACTCGTTGACGGAGTAGCACGCTTTTTTCGTGATTGTCAGCTCTCCGAATATGCGGCTGAGTCGAAATTGAAGCAGATAATATTGGGCATTCGAATAGATCAGAAAGATCGGAACGATCTCTTTTCGGGAACGCTGCGACCATTCCAGATAGGGGTAAAATAGTTGGCGGATATGGAAATCATCGCGTTTTCCAACTTTGGCTTCAATGAGATAAATTTTCTTGTGACTTTCGTAGCCCGAATCGACTTCGATTTGCACGCCTGAAACATTTATATTCGCCTGCGAGTCAGGGAGCGTAAAATGAAAATTTCCGGAGCGCAAGCGTCCTCGAAGGGTGAGATGCAGTTGCTCCTCCTTGAGGAATGTGTGCAGTAACAAAGATACGTATGAAAAATCGATAGCCTGGGATTCGCTGAGACGCTGGTTTGAAGGGTATGTATCGAAACTATACAGATCGTGGGCCGAGGTATACAGCTCTTTTGGCATGTCGTCGAGCACTGAGGTGAGGTTAAAATAGCTTTTGTGAGCGCGATCCCGGAAGATAACATACTGTCCGTTCTCGACCGGGAGGATCGCGAGTTGATGTTGTCGAAAGATGGCAGGGCGGGAGTGGAGCGTGTCCTGCTTGGCCATCAGGCGTGGCTCTCGCTGGCCAAAAGTTTTTAACTCATGGGCAGAAATATAGGCATAACCAGTCGTTTCAAGTTGTGAAAGGAGGGATGTTCGTTCAAACACCTGTTGCCAGGCTCGATCGTGCTTCGACTGTTTGCTCATGGGATTGAATAATTCGTGATCAGAAGTTCCGTAATATGTCCGCGTTTTTTGGCGTCGGAGTTGATGATACGTCTGGCATATACCCGTTTGATGTTGTGATCTGGGTATAATTCTTCGAAAAAATGGTCATCAGGGGCATAATTTTTCGGATCGGAGTTGCTGAGCATTAATTTTGCGCCAGTTTCTTGGGCGAGGGTCTGATAAAATGCGGCCAATCGCCGCTGTTCATTGTCATCAAACACATCTTTCGAATACGATGTGAAGCTAGAGGTTTTGCTGATCGGACGATAGGGAGGATCGAAATAGACAAACGTGTTTTTATTCACAAGATCTTGGCAATCCATAAAATCACCGACTCGAATGTCGGCAATATCTAAGATTTTTGAAACGTTACGGATGTTATCGGCATCGGCAATTTTGGGATGTTTATAGCGTCCGAAGGGCACATTGAATTGCCCCTGGCGGTTCATTCTGAATAGACCGTTATAGCAGGTTTTATTCAGGAAGATCATGCGGGCGGCTCGGGGAATCCACTCTTTTGAGAATGAACTATAATTCACATGACACCGTTGCTCGTTATAGGAAACTCGAATCTTATAATAATAGTCTTTACGGGCTTCCTCAGAAAGGTCATAGTAATGCCGTGATAAATCTTCAAGCTGTTTGATAAGTTGTTCGGGCTCACGTTGAATGACTCGATAGGTAAGAATCAACTCTTTATTAATGTCATATAAAAAGGCCGACTTGATTTCGTAATGTTGTACCACATCGAGGAATACCGCGCCGCCCCCGATAAACGGTTCGATGTACGTATCGATTTCTCCGGCCTTGAGTCCCGGGGGGTAGTAATCTTCAAACTGAGTGAGCAGTTGGACCTTGCCGCCAGCCCATTTAAGGAAGGGCTTTGCCTTGTTTGCCTTCGTGTGTGCTGAAAGTGTTTGCTGCGTTTTTGGCATGGAATCTATTTCCAGCTTGTCGTTCGATGAGTTGTCCGGGTTCTCTCTGAATGGTCGTATCGTGTCCGGTCGCCTTTTTCATGGTTGCTCGCCTTGTGTCACCGGTCATATGATGTATCATCAAGGCTCCTTATTTTGTCAATAAAAACTCTGCTTGCTCTTGGGGGAATGGTCTTTTAAAAGCAATAATGCACTGGAGATTATCAGAAAATTCAGGCAGAAGAGAAATTTTCTTGACAAAAGTGGTAAACGATTACCCTGTGTGGGGTAATCGTTTACCATAATTTGCTGCCAGATAGCAAAATTCGTATGAAAAAAGTGACCATCAAAGACATCGCCGCTCTGGTAGGGACATCCCCGAAAACAGTATCAAAGGCGCTCAATAATAAGCCGGGAGTGAGTCAAGAACTGCGGCAGAAGATTAAAGAAACCGCTGAGAAGTTGAATTATGTCCCGAATGCATTTGGCAGAGGGTTGAGCGGCAAGCCGTTGCGGACAATTGGGATTATCATTCCGGAAAATAGCAATCCCTTCTATTCATTTGTGCTCAAAGGGGTGGAGCAGCAGGCCACAGAAGCCGGATATGCCATCATTCTCTGCAATTCGAATGAAGATCTTGAACGCGAACAGCATTTAATTCAGGTGCTGATGGGAAAGCATGTCGATGGCATGATTATCAGCCCTGCACAACCGGGCATTAACCATAACATTGAACGCTTACAGCGTTTAAAAATTCCGTACACCCTAATCAATCGGACGATTTCCAACCAGTGCCATCCCTGTGTAAAAGCCAGAAATGCAGACGGAGCTTATCTGGCCGGGCAATATCTCATCCGGAAAGGGCATAGGAATGTCGTGTGTCTGACACGGCAGTATTCGGTCACGGCAGTTGAAGAACGGCTTCAGGGCTTTCGACGGGCATTCGAAGAGCAGAATATTTTCTTCGATGAAGAGGGCAATGTGTATCGACGCTGCCAGGATATAAATGTCGAGAGCGCGTATGTGGCAATGTGTAGCATTCTCAAAGAACGGAAGAATTTCAGTGCCGTGTTTGCATTTAACGATATTATTGCATTCGGGGCGATGAAGGCGATTCAGGAATACCATCTTCGCATCCCTTATGATATTGCTGTCATGGGGTTTGATAATATTATGTTCTCAGATATTAGTCTGGTCCCCCTGACGACGGTCAATCAGAACCTGCCGGAAATCGGGATCAGCGCGGTAGAAGTACTTTTACAGCAGATTCATGGAGAATTTATCGGGCACTATCGCCTGATGCCGGAGCCTTACATCGTCGAAAGAAAATCGGTGTGATGTCCGGCGGCATACCTCGGCCCGGGTTCTTTTATCCCCTGGCTGGATTGACGCGCAATATGGCCCATCAACGTAACCTTGACAGAGCACTAGCCCTCTGACAAAAGGCCATTCTTTGCATAAGGGTTAACGCTTCATGTTTACTTTTGTTTCGTGCCTTGTTGAAATCACGGGGTGTGCTGCCGGATAGCCCAGCGGTGTGACTGTGGCAATATAGTGATGCTGCGGAATATCGAGAGCTTCTTTGGCGGTTTCGCGATCCATGTCGGCGATCCAGCATGTCCCCAGTCCCAACAGTTTGCCCGCCAGCATGAAATGGTACGCCGCGATACAGCCATCTTGCACAAAACGATTTGAAATGTCCGGGTCCGCACAAATTGCGACCGCCATTGGCGCTCGGGCAATAGGGCTGCTGGATTTCCCACGCAATTCCGCCAATCGTTTCAGAATGTCGCGGTTGTTCGTCTGTACAAAGTAACAGGGTTGACTATTCCTCGCGCTCGGCGCATAGCGGCACAAGTCGAAAAGCTGCTGGAGCAGTTCATCAGCAACCGGAGTCTCTTTGAATTGACGAATACTGCGGCGAGTCAGCAGCAGATCGTCTCCGGCCAGATAGGGCGCTACGGAAAGGAGAAACGCCTGGAATTCCAGAGCTCGGCCTTCAGGATCGCGGGCAAAGAATTGATAGATATTGTATCGCTCATTAATCACAGGTTTCCCGGTCGCCCGTGATTGCATCGCTCTGTACATGTCGTCCACTTCTGACGGCGTTTCATAAAACAGCGTGATCATTCCGTTCGTTTCAGCTTCTTCTCCCTGGCAAAATCCTACCAAGAGATTCCCTTGCTTTAGAATCACGCATTCTGCCTGCTCCAGCCATACTATCATGCCGAGCTGTGAGGTGTAAAAGTCTTGTATCTGTTTAAGATCTCTGGTTCTGAAAAATATGATGCCGGCCATAAGTCCTCCTGAATCATTTTGTCTTGTGTGTCAATTAAAGAGGCGTTTTTTCCCATTCGTGTATGTATCACAAGCGAGAGATGCTCGTGATACAAAACTTTTGACCTTCGTTCTTAACAAGGGCAAGCGATCTCGTCGAGACTGTGCACGATAAACAGAGCGGGAGATTATGACGATGGCAGGCAGTCTATTTGATCCGCATGGTATGAACTTCTTACCAGCGGTCCCGCTTCAACGTGCTTAAATCCCAGTTTTGTCCCCTCGTCGGCCAACTGTTGAAATTCTTCAGGCGTCCAATATCGCTCAACCGGAAGATGCTGGGGAGTCGGCTGCAAATATTGTCCTAAGGTCAGAATATCACACTCGACATGACGCAAATCTTCCATTGCAATGTGTATTTCTTGCAACGTTTCCCCCATTCCAAGCATGATGCCGGATTTTGTCAACAGCCCATATTCTTTTGCATAGCGTAAGACAGCAAGAGACTGCTCATAATCTGCTTGTGGGCGGGCATCCAGGTAAAGGCGCGAAACCGTTTCAAGATTATGTCCTAAGATATCGGGATTTTCCTGAAAAATGCTGCGCAGTGCAACTCGGCTTCCCTGGAGATCGGGGATTAACACTTCAATACGACACTCAGGATTCAACGCTCGGATCTGCTGAATCGTTGCGGCCCATATTCCGGATCCATTATCGGGCAGGTCATCACGCGTGACTGATGTGATCACGGCATGTTTCAGCCCAAGGGTGTGAATGGCTTCGGCGACCCGCTGTGGTTCTTCGTGATCGACTGGAGCCATCTTGCCAGAACGCACGTCACAGAACCGACAATCCCGCGTGCAGATTCCCCCCAAAATCATAAATGTTGCAGTCCCTCGACCCCAGCACTCTCCGATATTCGGACAGCTGGCGCTTTCACAGACCGTATGCAGTTGACGGGAGTTTACAAGCTGCCGCATCCGAACAAATTTTTCATCCGACGAAACTCGTACTTTAATCCAGGGAGGATGTTTTCGGGCCATTCTTCTTAACCACCGCAGAGGCGCAAAGAGGCAAAGAAAAATAAGGAGGAACGAAGAAGGTATTGAAGAGAAGAGTCTCAGGCTTACGGGCTCCATTTGCTTATCGCTTTAATACTGTTTTTCTCCGTGTCTTTGCGTCTTTGCGGCAGGTTGGCTACTCCTCGGCTTCAAGAAATTTTTCGACTTCCAGGGCGGCTATGCAGCCTGTCCCTGCCGCTGTAATTGCTTGCCGGTACTTTGAATCCTGTACATCACCGGCTGCGAACACACCAGAAACACTTGTTGCTGTGCTTTTGGGCTGTGTGACGACGTAGCCCTGCCCGTCCAATTCAACCTGGCCCTTTACGAGCTCTGTATTCGGGATGTGGCCGATTGCCAGAAAAAATCCTTTACACGGCAGATCGCTGATTTCATCGGTCTTCACATTTTTCAAGCGTACTCCTTCGACTTTCTCTTCTCCGAGTATATCGACCACGATACTGTTCCAGACAAATTCAATTTTTTCGTTTTTCAAGGCACGCTCCTGCATGATTTTCGAAGCGCGTAGTTCATCGCGACGGTGTACCACCGTGACTTTGGTCGCAAATCGTGTCAGGAAAATGGCTTCTTCCATCGCAGAATCTCCTCCGCCAACCATCACAATTTCTTTACCGTTGAAGAAAAATCCATCGCAGGTGGCACATGTTGAAAGGCCATGTCCCAGCAGCCTATTTTCTGCGTCAAGCCCCAACATTCTGGCATTCGCGCCGGTCGCAAAAATCAGCGTTTTCGTTTCGTAGACCTCCCCCTCAACCGTTACCTTGAACGGACGTTGAGAGAGATTCACCGTTTCGACATCTTTTTGCACCAAATTGGCTTGGAAGCGTTTGGCCTGTTCACGCATCTCATTCATCAAATCGGCGCCGTTGATGCCGTCCTCAAATCCGGGGAAATTTTCGATATCCGTCGTGTTCATGAGCTGCCCCCCATACTGGTAGCCTTCGAATACAAGGGGATTTAAATTCGCGCGGGCCGTATAAATCGCTGCTGTTAATCCTGCGGGTCCTGAACCGATAATAATGACATTTTCCATAACATGATCACGATAAATTACTGATTGGAGTGTTCAACTCTTTTGATCGCATCGGACAAACCAATCAGCAAATTACGAAATTATTGTATACTGTCCTTCATATTATTCTTGATAGAGTTGAAACTTTCCGTCTTTTACAACCATTTTACGGTATTCTTTGACAACATCACCGACCTCTGAGAACGTGATTTTTCCTGTCACTCCGGGAAAATCTTTCACGCTCGCAAGCGCCTTGCAAATTGCTTGTCGATCTGTACCTGCCTGCCGGATGGCCGCAATCACCAATCTGGCAGAATCATAGGCGACCGCTGCAAACACATTCGGTGTTTGGTCATACTGTTTTTCAAATCCACTGACGAATTGTTGCACTTCCGGACGCCCTTCTCCTGGAAAGAAGACACAGCTTGTGAAAACACCCTCCACAGCTTTGCCTCCGAGGTCGATGAATTTTGGTGAATAAAGAGAACCGGCCCCCATCACCGTCACATCATCCCAACCAAGTTTTTGCCGCTGATTGCTGATCAACGCGCCGTCATTATACATTGAGGTCAGATAGAGCAAATCGGGATTCAGAGATTGAAATTTTGTCAGAATGGCCGTAAAATCAGTTGTCCCATCAAAATACGCCTCTTGAGCAATAATTTCAGCTCCAAGACTTTCCGATTCACGAATGAAGTGATCGCGCATCGCGATCCCCCAATCATTATTCACATAGAGAAAAGCGATTTTTTTCTTTCCAAGCGTATTGATAGCAAACCGTGCCATAAATGGCCCCTCTTCAGTCTGTTTTCCGGCAATACTAAAACTGTACGGGCTGCCTGGTGCAAAATCAGGATGGGTTGAGGTTGGCGTGAGCTGAACCATTTTAGCTCTTTGATAAATGGGTTGTGCAGCCAGACTGCATGTGCTGGTGAAATCTCCGATTTGCGCCACAATTCGTGAATCTGAGACAAATTTCTGCGCGAGTGTTGCCGATTCTTTCGGAGTCCCTTTACTATCACCGATGACAAGTTCAATCGGGCGGCCATGGATGCCTCCTTTAGAGTTGGCCTCATTGATGGCCAACTCTACGGCTCGTTTTATATTGGAGCCGTACTCAGCATAATTGCCAGTGATCGGCACTGAGAGCGCAATATAAACCGGTTCTTCAGCCAAAATAGTCCCTGCACTTAACAACAAACCAACACACATCATAAAACGAAACGCTGTTAACAATATTTTCATGCTTTGTACACGATCAGACATGAACACCGGCGCAAAATTCTCTCAATTCCGACACCGCGCTTCATAGGTCTCTCGCTTCTTTCGTTACGAGGATAGTATTAAAGACATGTAAAAAAAAGGAGGTTCTCGCGAAGATGTCTTCCTCGTCATCATGCAGACTATATACATTGTCGAACGTCCAGGATTGTCAAGATATTTTACCAGAGGAAAAATGTCCTTGTGAAATACTGTATTCCGGCCATCCTTCATTTTTCCGTATGGCTATCTATCTCATAAGATGCCAAATATTTGAAAGAATATGATGAAAACGATGCTACAGGAACACAAAAAGCACAAAGAAAACCTACTGAACATTTTCTTTGTGCTTTTTGT
>PDWJ01001079.1_pt1 | contig 38653 bp, 33 predicted proteins | sample 1430881 | NCBI WGS metagenome assembly PDWJ01 (sample SAMN01162460, study PRJNA174530) | Oral metagenome, whole genome shotgun sequencing project. | biome: Marine environment; feature: Marine mammal; material: Swab sample of the gingival sulcus; isolation source: swab sample of gingival sulcus...
GGTGATCGTCATGGACAATGCCACGTTCCACAAACGACAGGACATCAAGGACGCGCCGGGCAACGCCGGCCATCGCCTCGAATACCTGCCTGCCTATTCACCGGACCTCAATCTGATCGAAAATCAATGGGCATACGCCAAAGCCGTCCGTAAACAACGCTATTGCTCCATTGATGCACTCTTCATCAATGATGTCCCAGGGAGGGATTTCAATAGATTTCCCTGATACAAAATCAGACCAATTATGGATGCACATTGGTGTCAATTTGACTGTGGTCAAAATCAATAATAACTTTCTGTTCCTGTCTATTAACTTTTACAGTAAACCCTCTATTTATATAACCACTTGCAGAAATAGTTTGCCTAAAAATTTTTCAGATTCAGGGTATTTTACTCATTGGGTTATGGCAGATTTTTTCTTCAATACCTAATAAGTATTCGAGTGTATTTATTGCCAACCCCACCATCATTATTTTTTCTACCTGTAGGTATCCAGCCTTGCTCACGAACATCCTGTTAATGATTGAATAAGAATTTCTTTTGTGTAAGTTTTCATTTTATTTCCATATAATCAAGTAGAGTTCCCTGATTTACTTTCATTTTTCTTAATTTTTTTGCTTAATAACAGACATTGAATTAGTAAGACGTTCTTTTGCCATTTCACAGTATTCGGGAGAAATATCTATTCCGACAAATTGCCTATCAAGGTTTTTTGCTGCTAGTGCAGTTGCTCCTGACCCCATAAAAGGATCTAAAATAACATCAGCATCAGTTGATGAAATGATTCTTTCTATTAACTTAACGGGAAATGGTGCCGGATGTTTGTTTTGACTTTCCTGCCTAAATTCCTATATATCACCATGTGCATTCACTTTTTTTGCAAGTTTAAATTTTGGCCTGGCTATTAAGTAAATAACTTCATTATGTTGGGAGAAAGTATCCCGGGTTAAAGTTTATTCCCCTTTCCGCCTCCAAATTATAATTTGACGAACAGGAAAACCCGCAACAATATCATATTCCATCTTGTAGTAAGCCTGCTTGAATTCGCCATTTATGGTTGTAGAAAACGGCTCCATTTTCAGGAATTATCCTCAACATTTCTGTTAAGCATTCCCGCTGCCACTCGACATAATCATCATATGGCATATTGTCATTGTAATGTGAATAGCCATTTATCAGGGCTGCATTTTACCACTTACCGCCTCTTCCATCTTTCATTCCGTTTCCGGTAGAGTTTTTAAGATTATAGGGTGGTGAAGTAACGACCAAATCAATACTGCCGTCTGGTGTTTGCTTCATTACATCCACAGTATTACCACAAATAAACTTGTTCAGAAAATCTTTAGGATATTTCATTTGTCCTTTTTACACATTTTGCAATCTTATAGCATCGTAAACCTACCTTACACATAATCGCGGAGCTGAGCCGCGAGGCTGTTGAAGCGGAGCAAGCTTGCTTGCGAGGCCGAAACGCCGCAGTCGGCTCCAGTGACGTGTTGCGGCGCAAGCCGCCAGGTGACTTGAGCGTAGGCCCAGCTCCACGATTACCGGCGGCGCAGCCGCCGGCAACAATAGAATGTATTACCATAAGCAACACGACTTAAAACAGAACCCATTAATGAGATCAACAACGCCCCAATGCCAGATTTCACCGTTATGATTTGTGATGGCCTTTTGCGTTTTCCGCTCTTAATTTATCTTTTTCCAACAGTTTGCGAAAATCAGCCAATGGCATAGGACGACCAAAGAAAAAACCCTGCCCTTCATCACACTGCAACGCTTTTAAATAGTCACACTGTTCGAGAGTTTCAATACCTTCTGCCACCACTCCCAACCCTAAACCGTGCGCTAGCATAATAACGGCTTTAACAATAGCAGCGTCACTACTGCTGGAAAGAATATTAGTGATAAAAACACGATCAATCTTGAGCTCATCTACCGGAAAGCGCTGTAAATAAATCAGGGATGAATAGCCCGTGCCAAAATCATCAATGGCTAATCGTAACCCCAAATCCTTGAATGCTTCGAGTATTGCAATACTTTCACCCGAGTACTGCATCAAAATACTTTCTGTTAACTCCAGTTCCAAACAAGCTGGATTAAACTTGAATTTTCGTAGCAAGGCCTCCATCAGACCAGGCAAATTCGCGTGGTGAAATTGTCGGCCTGACAGGTTAACTGCAATCCGCAAACCTTCAAAACCCTCTTGATGTAACTGCCCGATTTCACGCATCGCAGTACACAACACCCATTCTCCTATAGGCAATATCAACCCGCTATCCTCAGCAATGGGAATGAATTTTTCAGGTGATAATCGCCCTCGGTAAGGATGAACCCAACGCACTAAAGCCTCAGCACTAGTAAATGCTCCGACCCGATAGTCCCATTTGGGCTGATAGTACAAAACCAGCTCATGTTGTTCGATGGCATGTCGCAAACTGTTCTCCAGCTCCAGTCGATCACGAGCGACCTGGGTCGCACCGGACTGGTAAAACTCGTAACGATCACGTCCCAAATCCTTGGCGCGGTATAATGCAATGTCAGCATTCTTCAACAGTACTTCTGCGCTCTTGCCATCACGGGGATAAAGACTAATACCCAGACTACAGGTAATATAAAGCTCGTGTTGATCCAGATAAAAAGGATCCATCATCACATCTAAAATCCGCCGTGCAATATAATTTGCCTCCTCATTAGTGGTCATATCAGGCAACAGAACAGCAAACTCATCACCACCCTGCCAGGACACCGTATCACAATGGCGAATGCAGCCCTGTAATCGAGTCGCGACTTCCCGCAATAACCGATCACCTATCGTGTGACCTAGCGTATCATTAATGACTTTAAAGCGATCCAGATCCACCACAATCACACCGACCTGAGTATGATCATGCTCTGCTCGCAATACAGCCTGGTTCAAACGATCACTCAGCAGCGCCCGCCCTGGTAAGCCTGTCAAAGAATCATATTGCGCAAGCTGCAAGGCTTGCTTCTCGGCCGCTTTACGCTCAGTGATGTCCTGCACTACAGTTACAAGATATTCAACCCGGCCATTTGAACGCCGCACACAATGCGTCGAGGAGCTGACATCTAGCAGTGCGCCGTTCTTGCACACTAACCGCTTATCCAGTGCATAACTGTCAATACAGCGGCTTATCATACGCTCGTGCTGCGCCAATTCAGCCGCTTGATCCCCGGAATACACCAACTCTATCCAATACATTGCCAATAGTTGCGAGCGTGTATAACCCAGCATTTCACAAAAATGATTGTTTACTTCCAAACAACGCCTATCCGCGCCAACGACAGCTATACCAACCAGTGGTAACGTAAAATAGCTTCGGTATCGTGCTTCACTTTGTCGTAATGCTTCTTCAGCCGATTTCAGCTTGCTAATATCAGTGCTTACCCCCACATAGCCATTGATTTTATTTCCAGAGTCGCGAAAAGGTACGATGCAGGTTTGTAACCATATTTTCTGTCCAGAAAGTGCTGCAAAAAGATGTTCTATAAAAAAACCATCGCCTTTTTTTACCGCTTTTTTCCAATCAAGCGCCACTTGATTACCTTCGCTTTCAGGCAGGTTTTTCTTCCAGAATACTTCCATTTTCTGACCTACAACCAAATGCCCCATTTGTTGCCAGTAGTTATTAATATAACAACATTTATCGTTTAAATTTACCAGAAAAACACCTACTGGTAGTTGTTGATTTAAACTTTTAAAACCTTGCTTGTCAGCGTGAAAATCTTTTACTTTTCTTTTTAGTGAGCTGATCGTTGAAGATAGTTTATAAACATTTTTACTATGAGCACGCGCCCTTGTTATATGATAGCCAACTAGTAAAACTATCAACATTAATAGACAAAAATTCAGCCATAGATAATTAAAAACGGTGCTTTCCTCCGCTAGCTCTGTGGTTATTGATGCAGCATTAGCATCTTGGTTTTCAATCATAAAACCAAATACCCATATCATTACTAATTGTAATAAAAAGCCAAATAAATTTACGCAGTTTGACTGGAACTTATATGTAATAGTTAACAGCCTCAAATCGCTTTGCTTCATTGATTTCTGCCTCACTACAAATAATGCTCTCAACTGTATACAACTACTGGCTATTAAATATAAAAATCTTTATTATTTAATAATCGTCAGTATATTCAGTATCATTTGATCCAATAAGCCGCTCACGCGCAAAAGCACGAAAGTGACTTTCAACAACTTTACTGTTCATACCGTTTTTTTGGTAAAGCTTTAAAATCAAATGAGACTCGAAGCCATCACTCTGGCCTAATTGCAACACATAATCCCGCTCTAAAAGGGTTTGTTCCTGTGGTGTTAAACCATCTAATGCTGCTTGCAACTGTTTAGCCAATGACCGGGTACTTAGCTGTTGCTCTTGTGTCGCTGCCAGTCCACCACTGCTATCTGCATGTGATAAACCACGTGAACAGTTAGCGTCATACTTTCCATCCTTTAACTGAGAACGCGCCTCGACAGAGCGGTAATCTTCACGCAGCGCTGCCAATAAATAAGCGGGAAGATTATGAACCTTACCGGCAACTAGATCACGCTCAACCACAGCAATATTTTCCTCCAAATAAGCATGAGTATGGCTTGCCAAAGCTAATCGAATCTGGCGAGCAGTCAAACCCAGGGTCGCCAATTTCTCACGCAAAAGCTCATGACGACTGGCTTCATCAACCTCATGAATTTGCTCTTCTGAAGCTGTCATCGCTGTTTGTTGTTGTGCAAACAGTAACATCTGCGGATTATCGCTCACCTGAAAACGCACAGCCACAACTCTCCGACATTGGCGCTGGTATGCCACATCCACCAGCAAATCAGAGGTTTCATTAACTTGCCTTATTGCCGGTTTAATCACTTTGTCATTAAACTTGCGGAAGTCTTGATAGTATTGATCAGTTTCTCCAATGCCAAGCAGTCGCTTCAGGTTATCTAGCACAATCCACCCTGTCGTCCCAACCCGTCGGTAACGCAGACAATTCTCATAAAGGGCCAAGGCATAGCTACTGCTAAACTTCCGCTGAATACTGAGATTAAGCAAGGCATAAATCTCAGGTCGATAAAGCTTTTCACACAAGTCAGGACTATACGCATAAATACAATAGCCGCCCTTAATGACAGCCTGCGCCAGCAGCGTAGTCGCACCCCACTCGGCCTGGGCACCGTTTTCATCGAGAATATTCCATTCAAGAACAGTGCGTGCCAGCGTTTTTAGTGCCTCTTTCAGTGGATCAAGATTATGTGTATTAAAACCTATCGCTTCTGCCAAATCCTTAACTCGAATCCGATGTACTCGTGCCGTTAAAAGCGTTTCATAAGCATGATGCAATAGCACATTTGAGGCTTTGCGCTGAGTCAGCGTAAGCCGATTACTGATATGGATAGCGGCAATATGTTTTTTGAGGTTTTGATCGCTTAAATCAACCGCAATGTGCTTTTGAGCAGCGTCTGTAGCACCTCGCTTGCCTTTACCTCTGATCTTCTTTTTTTGTTGATTCATGATAGTACTTCAGCGTAGCAAAAATGCCCCCATTTCGCAGGTTTGTAAACGGGGACATTTTTGCCTTGCTTTTATCCCATAAACGGGGACATTACACCATGATTAAGCGGCGTAATATACCCATCGGCCAATCGCTGAAAATGCCTGCTATCGCTAAAAATCGGCAAAAACGCAAAAATCGAAAAGACAAATTCAAAAAATCAATGTAACCCATTGATTAAATTTAATTCCTAATTTTTATTTCGCGTTTTTTTTAACAAAAATCCCATAAACGGGGACATTACGAAAATTTCATCCCATAAACGGGGACATTACGAGGGTTTCATCCCATAAACGGGGACATTACAAAAATCTCATCCCATAAACGGGGACATTACATTTTCAAAAAATCCCATAAACGGGGACATTACGTTAAAATTTATCCCATAAACGGGGACATTACGTTCAGCAAGCAATTGAATATAAAAGAATTTTCGCACACTAAACAAAAGATTTAAACAAAAAACGTTTTTTTTAAACAAAAGACGTCGTTAAACGTCCTTAAAACGAAATGGTATTAGATCCAACCAGAGAAACACCGGATTTTTAATCGTCTGGAACAAATTCGCTCGAGAGAAAATGGTGGAAATACGGCGCCAAGGTCAGGAAATCATCAATATGCCCAAAAACAGGCCGGTTTGGTCATAGCGAAAACCAGCGATACCTTGCAACCACGACTCAACCCGGCAACAAATGATCCCCAGCAAAAAGACGGTTTGGCAGGGCAAGGCTGCTCCCGTCCTGTGATACAGCATTAATTGAACCTCAATATCAGTAAACTCGTTACCTTGCCCGCACCAACTGCCAAAAACCCCTTTAAAGCCCCCAAAAACGCTGTTTAAGGCTTATAACCACCCACAACAATAGTTGGGTAGCCACCTCGCCTGTCAAGCGCCTGGAATCGCCGTTTTTACGCTTCGCAAGAAAATCCAAAATAATTCCGCACCAAGCCATTCCAATTGCAGTCCAAAATCATGACAGGGCATCACTATCCAGAAAAAATAAATCGCGATCTTGCATCCAAACGCGAATCTGCTACGTAGATAGGACTGTCAGCCGAATAATTCCGGCTCCGACAACATCAAAACTACTTCCAAATTGAGGAATTATCATCATGGTCAAAAATACTTTCACCCGCCTTGCCCTCGCATCCGCTGTTACCAGCGCCCTTGGTCTTATCGCTACTCCAGCACTTGCTGCCAGCGACAAGGGCGAAAAGTGTTACGGTATTGCCAAAGCAGGCGAGAACGATTGTGGCGCTGCCGATGGCAGCCACCAGTGCGGTAAAATGTCAACCGTTGACTACAGCGGCCAGGAGTGGAAATACACACCCAAGGGCACATGCGAGAAGATAGGCGGCCAACTGGAGCCGTTCAAAGGCGTAAGCAAAGTTTCTCAAACCAAATCATCTTCAGGCTACAGCAACTAAGACCATGACTGACTTCCGCAGTCACACAACCATTCCTGCAAAAGCAGGAATCGGTTTGCGACATCCTCACTTTCCGGCATTCCTGAGTACCCCCCAACCTGTGAGCTGGCTAGAGGTTCATAGCGAAAATTACCTCGCTAAAGACAGCCCGCGAACTGCCGCCCTGGAACGATTACGCAACGATTACCCGTTGAGTTGCCATGGTGTTGGGTTATCACTGGGTTCCGCTGGTGGTCTAGATCAGTCGCATCTAGTGCGATTGCGGGCGTTATATGACCAACTGGAACCCGGTCTGGTTTCAGAGCATCTATCCTGGTCTACTGCCCCGAACGGTGCGTTCCTGAACGATCTATTGCCACTGCCCTACACCAACGAGGCACTGAACACCTTAACGACTAACGTTAATCACGCCCAGGAAGTGTTCAATCGGCAATTGCTGATTGAGAATCCCTCGACCTATTTACACTTCCAAGCTGCTGATTGGGATGAAGCCGGCTTTCTGGGCGAACTGGTCAAGCGTACAGGTTGTGGGCTACTGCTGGACGTCAACAACCTTCATGTTTGCGCGGCAAATCATGGTGGCGACCCGCTTGCAGCTATTAACCGCCTACCGCTTGCAGCAGTAGGTGAAATCCATATAGCCGGCCATGCCAGAGTCGCTACCCCCCATGGAGAACTGTTGATTGACGATCACGGCTCCAAAACGACTGATGCTGTTTGGCAATTACTCGCATCAACCCTGCACCTTACAGGCGCCAGGCCCGTACTGGTGGAATGGGATACAAACGTTCCCGAGCTGTCTGTACTGCTCGCTGAAGCTGAACGAGCCTCGTTTTATCTACAGGAATGCAGCCATGCAACTGGCTGAACTGCAACTGCGGATGCAGCGCGTGCTACTTACTGGCAGTGCTGACGGCAAACTATTGAAGCTGTTTGCTGATCCACCACAGCAATGGGAGTACCGTCTCTCGGTATACCGCAACAACATCTGTCACTCATTGTTGGGAGTATTGCAAACTGCCTTCCCCGTCACCCAACAGCTAGTGGGTGAGGAATGCTTCACTGCAACCGGATTGCGGTTTATCGCGGAGCACCCGCCCCGCCATCCAGCGCTTTACCGGTACGGTCACAAGCTTCCCGAATTCATAGCCCAGCTTCCACCACTAGCCGAAGCATTACCCTGGCTGGCAGATGTGGCGCGGCTGGAATGGATGCGCAACGAGTCATTATTTGCGCCTCGGCAAAAGCCGCTTTCACCGGACCAGCTTGCCGAAATTCCCGGCGATCAACTGCCCAACACACGATTTGGATTGCATCCATCAGTACAGCTACTGAAATCATCCTGGGCGGTACACACTATCTGGGCGGCACACCAGCCCAACGGTAGTCCACTGGAATCGGTAAACCCTGAACAAGCAGAAAATATCCTGATCTGGCGACAACCTGATGAATCCATTTATCAGCGCTGCCTAACACTCGGCGAAACAGCATTGATTACCGCCTTTGCTCTGAAACTGACGTTCTCGGAAGCGGCAGAAATGGCTGCCCTGCAAGATCCGCAATTCGATCTGGGCACTACCTTGGCCACACTACTGCGCGACGGGGCGCTAGAACCGCCTATAATGGATGCTTCAACATCCGGTGCCTGTGGATAACATGCCATGATTGCAGTGAACGCCTTACTCCTAAACTACAAAAGCGTTTATACCACAGGCCGAATCCTACAGTCTGTTCGAGCATCTCTTATGGCATCCAACGATTCGCAGGCCGATTTACTTGCCCGCTGCGCGCTACTTGACCGACGCGCATTTGAAGAACTTTACCAACACGCTTCACCCACCCTTTACAGCGCATTGCTGCGCGTAACCCGTAACCGCGAACTCGCGGCTGACTTGTTGCAAGAAGGCTTCGTAAAAATCTGGCAACATGCGGGCGACTATCGCCCAAAACATGGTCAGCCGCTAACCTGGATGGGCACAATCGTCCGTCGTCTTGCCATCGACCGGCTGCGAAGCAGCGAATATCGGCGGCGTGTGGACATCAGCAATGAAGCCTGGGAAACTTTGCCCGACGATACTTTGCCACCCGAAGAGCAATTACATGCCGAGCAAGGCAACACTGCGCTTACCCATTGTCTGAATACCCTCGATCCAGAACCGCGATGTGCTGTTTTACTGGCTTACTACGAGGGGCTAACCCATGATGCTATTGCCAGGCAACTGCAACGACCCCTGGGCACTGTCAAAGCCTGGGTTCGTCGCAGCCTGCAGCGCCTCAAGACTTGCCTGGGGGAATCAAGACTGTGAACATCCATCACAACGCCCTCAATGACCAGTTAGCCGCCGAGTATGTGCTGGGCACTCTACAGGGTGCGGCGCGCCAACGATTCGAACATCTATTGCCCGCTCATCCGAATTTACAGCGAGCAGTTTCTCAATGGGAGGCTCGTCTGAGCCCGCTTGTGATGAACCACCCACCCAAACAGCCTCCCTCTCAGGTCTGGCATAACTTGGAAAAAAGGCTGTTTCCTGCAAAACCCCGGCAATCCTGGTGGGAAAATCTGACACTCTGGCACAGTATGGCCGCAGCAGGCTTACTGATAGCCGTGATCATACTCGCTCCCCGGCTTGTAGTACCCACTCAACAAGGCATGCCATTTGCGGCAATTCGTGATCAGAAACAGAACGTCTTATGGACAGTAGCTGCTGCTGATAGTGACCATTTGCGCGTTAACAGCCTGCAAGCAGTGGAAATGCCACCTGACCAGCGCTGTTTCCTATGGCTAAAAACCAGGGAAAAACCTGCCATTTTACTTGGTATATTGCCCGATGACGGCAGCAGTGTTCGAACACTGACAGTACCTACCGGCACATCGGAACCTACGCAAGGCAAACTGTGGGTCACAATGCAGGCAACCACTTCCAATCCAAACCCACCGACACACCCTTTATATAAAACACATTGGCAGGCACTCTGATAAAATTATTCCTGATAATCAGACAGCCAGATTACCCAATAGCGGTAACCTTTTGTCATCTGCCTATCAAATACTATCGATAAATCAGGGACTGGCTGTAGAGCTGCATTCGACACAACTGCACAATAATCACTTACTCAACGGCCAGCAGAGCATGACAATCTCTTGCCCTGCTCTGCTACAACTTACAGCGTGTTGTCTACCGCTCTTCTAATGGCACATAATCGCGTACCGTCTCACCCGTGTAGATTTGTCGTGGCCGGTAAATACGGGATGAAGAATCGTCATGTATTTCTCTCCAATTGGCAATCCAGCCCGGCATCCGTCCAATGGCAAACATCACAGTAAACATATCCAGCGGAATACCCATAGCACGCAAAATAATACCGCTATAAAAATCTACATTCGGGTAAAGACGACGTTCAATAAAATAAGGATCTTTCAGTGCGGCAGCTTCCAGTTCCAAAGCAATCTCCAGCAAAGAATCATTAACCTGCATGGATTCCAGCATGTTATCGGCTGCTGCCTTTAGAATCTTGGAGCGTGGATCAAAATTGCGATAGACCCGATGTCCAAAACCCATCAGCTTTAACCTGGAATCTTTCGCTTTAACCTTATCGACATATTCCGAAACACTCATACCCGAACTACGGATATATTCAAGCATCTCAATAACCGCTACGTTTGCACCACCATGTAGCGGCCCCCATAAAGCGCACACCCCCGCTGCACAACTCGCAAACATGTTAGCGCCACTGGATGCTACCATTCGAACCGTACTGGTTGAGCAGTTTTGCTCATGATCGGCATGAAGGATCAAAAACAGATTAAGCGCGCGTACCGCTTCCGGTGTCGGCAAATATTCCCGATAGGGCAACGAGAACATCATATGCAGGAAATTCGTACAGTAATGATATTCAGGGCGGGGATACATAAAGGGCTGCCCCACTGACATTTTGTAGCTGGCTGCCGCAATAGTGCGTACCTTGGCAACCAGGCGAGCAGCCGTTTTCTCCAGGGCCTCGTCACTGTCAATTGCCATCATTTCCGGCTCATAACAACTCACTGCGTTGATCATGGCTGAAAGAATCGCCATTGGCGGTGCATGGGGTGGAAAGCCTTCAAAATGACTACGCAAGCTCTCATGCATCAATTCATATTCGGTGAGCATCTCGCTAAAGCGATCTAACTCCCTCCGAGTGGGGAATCGCCCCCAAATGACTAACCAGGCCGTCTCTACAAACGTGCTGTGTGCTGCCAGTTGCTCAATCGGAACGCCACGATAACGCAGAATACCCTTGTCACCATCGATATACGTGATCGATGAACTACAAGAACCTGTATTGCCGTATCCATCATCCAACGTGATGTAGCCCGTACGTTGGCGCAAACTGCTAATATCGATCGCCAGTTCCTGCTCTGATCCCTCAACAATTGGAAATTCTTCAGATTTTCCATCCAGTTCAATACGACATGTGTGACTCATAAGCTATGACTCCATCGGTGTTGGGATAAAAACAATTTTTGTCGGGCACTTAATATACCGTGCAGGTAATGCTGGTCTCGCCTGCACTCGGAGACTCATCGACAAGTATACTGTGTGGTGACCTCGAATGAGACTTTCGAGCTGCACTTTTGCCAGATAGCGTCGTCAATTTTCCGGGGCTGGCACCTGACATTTTTGTTTTTTGTCCTTGCTAATGTGCCTGCAACGAAGTACTTCAATAGTGCTGGCTGCTTGTCACTGCTCAAATTTACAGTGCTTTATATACATAACTGAACCCTAATCTATTTAAAGTCAGGTATCAGCCCCTTAATTTCTTGTCACTAAAAAATCGTATTAATGCAGGTAAAATGCAGATTAAACCCTCTAAAAACGGCTATCTACCATTAAATCTGTTACGTCGGGATTTCATTGGCCTCGACACACAATACCCACTGATTGATGGCCGGATAACCCGTCGCCATTATCTCGATTCGGCTGCCTCCACATTGGCGATGGGCTGCGCCCGTCAAATCGCAGATGATCTGCTTCGCCACTACGCCAATACACACAGTGAACTGCACTTTTCCGCAAGAATTGTGAGCCATGCCTATAGCTGGGCTCATCAACAAGTTCTGGATTTCGTTAACGCTGACCCACAGAAATATACCGCTTTCTTTGCCGGTAATGGTTGTACTGCACCGCTCAACCGCCTGGCACAGACCTTAGCCGCACAGCGACCGGAACGAGACACGGTTCTAATCTCATTAATGGAACATCACGCCAATGATTTACCACATCGCAAATACGCTCGCACATTCCACCCTGTTCCACTAGCCGGCGAAACACCCGCATTGGGCACCACCGATTTATCAGCACTGGCACAGCTACTCAAACAATATCACGGTCAAGTTAATTATATTGCTATATCAGCAGCCAGCAATGTTACCGGCATCATCAATCCGGTGCATGACATTGCTCAATTGGCACATGCACATGATGTCCGGGTGGTTGTAGATGCTTCCCAATATTTGGCTCATGCGCCGTTAGCACTCAGCGATACAGGCGCAGTAGAACGGGAACTGGATGCAGTTGTATTTTCTGGCCACAAACTGTATGCACCTGGCTCACCCGGCGTTGCGATTGTACGGCAGGAATTACTGGAAAATAGTGAACCTGATGAGTTAGGTGGTGGCATGGTCGAGGATGTCACTTTACATGACTATCAAGTGAGTCATCACTTTCCCGACCGTGAAGAAGCAGGTACGCCTAACATCATTGGTGCAGTACAACTGGCAGCGGTATTAAACGTATTGCAACGAATTGGTATGAAACGCATCCATGCTGCTGAACACACAACGCTAGCGTTATTACTTGATGGACTATCAACGCTGCCCGGTGTGCGCATTTACGGTGATCCTGATCTGCATCGCACACCACGACTCGGTACAGTTGCCTTCAATCTAGACGGCCTGGAGCACGGGCTGGTTGCGGCAATATTAAATGATCATTTCAACGTTGCTGTGCGTGATGGTTGTTTCTGTGCACATCCTTACGTCCGTGAATTGCTAAAACCTGAACTGTGGCGTTTAGATATCGATCCTGATGCTGAAAATGCAGCAACACTGACCAAACCATGGCAGGGTATGGTGCGAGCCAGCCTTGGTCTGTATACCGATAAAGACGATATTAACAGTTTGCTGGAGAGTATTCGCGCGGTGCTGGCACGGCCACAGCACTATCGGGAACAGTATGTGATCGATTCAGCGGCTACTTTTCATCACCGCCATCCTAACACTTCTGCTACCACTTTATTTGATCCTGTTGAGCGACTTGACCGGGCACTGGAACGGTTAAGCGCTACGAATGACATGCTATGATTAAACCTGTAACCGATCATTGAGAGAATTCATCATCATGCCTGATTTCCTGCGTAAGTTTATTGGTCTATTGTTGATCCTTGCAACGATTGGTATTGCCTCCTGTCAGGCACTGGTGGCCTCTTGTTCCCCAAACAGGGCCCACGCAAACCCGCCTGCTATCACCATTCAGCAATAGTATGGGGATACGTTTATGATAGGCGGCCGTACCCTGTTGGTTATGATTGTCCTGATTACCCTGATCCTCTTGATCCTCTTGCTGAAATGGGGTTTTGATAACATGGCTGAACGTATCCGGCAGACTCCTGGTGGTTTCCCTTCACCCAAGGGACTCCTGATGTTCTTTTTACCGCTACCGGTACTGTTTGCCGCCATTTTTTCACTGGCCAAAGGCAGCGTGATCGGTATTATTGGTAACGCCGCCGGTTACACGCTTTTTCTGGTCGGCGCGTTATTGCTACGACGCGGCTTGCTTACCGAAGAAAAATACAAGCATCGTCAAATTGCCCGCACACCTTATCCGCTCAAAACAGCCGGTAGTATCGCTATTGCCGTGGCAACCGGCATCACTGCATGGTTGGGTGCCGGACACTATCTCGTCGTTGGTGTCGCATTTGGCTTGGCCGCGTTGCTAGGCTGTTACCTCAACTACGGCCTTGATCCATTTGCCTCCAAACGCTTTACCGACCGTTATGGGGTAGACACCACTGACCAGATTCTGGAAACGCTGGAACAGGCGGAAAGCAGTATCACAACAATCGAGCAAGCGACCCGTAATATTCGAAACAGCGAGCTTAATAGCCGACTACGGCGCATTACCAGACAGGCCCGGGATATTTTGAACATGCTGGAAAGCGATCCGCGTGATTTACGCCGTGCCCGTAAATTTCTGAATGTTTATCTGGATGGCGCCAAACAGGTGACTGAAGGTTATGCCAACACCCATGCACGTGCGGCTTCACCTGAACTTGAAGATAACTTCCGTCGCGTATTAGTGACGATTGAAGCGGTGTTTCAGGAACAGCAGCAAAAATTGCTGGAAGCCGACGTGACCGATCTTGATATCCAGATCGAAGTATTGACAACCCAATTAAAGCGGGAAGGTGTTGTTTAGTAACAGGACACTACTGAACCGAATACGGGTAGAGTTATCAGGCTTACCCTGCCCGTCATCATCCATCACGGGGTTCATATTTCCTGAAAAACACCGAACCACGCGTCATCAATCGCCAGTTCTTCAGGAGAAAAAAGCAACGACAGCATGACGGTTCAGCTTTCCAGCGCCGGTAATTGGCAGCTGCTCAGCGGGCCGAATACATCGGGGAATTTTGTAGTTTGCCAAGTGATCGCGGCAAAATATCTTGAGTTCATCTTCCGCAACATTCATGCCGGCATGGAAAACCACGAGTGCGGCAGGCACTTGACCCCATTTCTGGTCGGGAATACCTGCGCACACCGCGCCTGCAACGGCAGGATGTTTGGTCAACGCCTGTTCAATTTCCTCTGGAGAAATATTTTCTCCACCGGAAATAAACATATTGTCGGCACGTCCCTTGATGAAGAGTAAACCTTCCCGATTTTGCACCGCCAGGTCTCCTGTATAAATCCAGCCATCTTCATCAAGAACATTCTCTGTTCGTGCCGGATCATTGAGATAGCCATCAAAATTATGCGGGCTACGCAGACACAGCACACCCGTTTGACCAGCCATGACCTCATTTCCCGATTCCTGATCAATGACTTTGACATCACAATGAAACATGGACGTACCAATACTGGCCGAATTACCCAGCAACTCTTCCATAGAGTCGGAGCGGGCGATGTAGGCACAATTAGAAGGGCCCGCTTCAGTCATTCCGTAAGTTTGGCTAATAGCAATGCCTTTATCCAGAAAAGCCTTCATTACCGCTGCTGAACAGGGGGCAGCGGCCGTGATAATAGCTTTTAGTCGGGAAAAGTCGGTTTTCTCAAACTTTGGATGCGCGATCAAAAACTGCAACATAGCTTCAACCGCCCCAAAGTTTTCAACATGCCCTTCATCAATCAGATCCAGTACCAAACCCGGGTCAAATTCACGTATTAATACACTGGTGAGACCGACATGAAAAAGTGGCGTCAGGGTATTCCATCCACCAATATGAAAAAACGGGAAGGTAATCAGTACTTTCTTATAAAGTCCAACAACACCGGTAGCAAGAATATCGAACGAATTCCAGATCATTTGCCGATGAGAAACAATACAAATTTTCGGTACTGCTGTCGTACCACCGGTATGAACGTACAAGCAGACATCATGCATAGCGAGTGGAACATTCACTACACTAACATCAGCTTTCAAAATAATATTTTCAAACGTACTCTGGTCATCATCAACATTGATAATCGCCTGAACCGAAGCAGGAATTGACAGTTCTGAAACTAATTCAGCATATTGATTTTCATGGAACAGGACACGGGGTTGCAGACGTGCCATTAAATCATCCAGCTCTGGCTTTTTCAGGCGTTGACTTAACGGAGCCAGAATAATTCCCAGCTTTCCACAAGCCAAATAAAGATCAATCGCTTCAATTCGATTGCGGCAAATTAATGTAATGACATCGCCTTTACATAACCCCATAACATTAGACAAATAGCTTGCCACTCGACAAGCTCGATCATTCATCTCCTGGAATGTAAATGATTTTTGGGTGAATGAATCATAAATAGCGACCCGGTGAGGTGTTAGCGCAGCGCGGCGACCCGCCCAGTCACCAACCCAGTTCATGGGTAGTGCATCATAATCTTGAGTTAGTCCCATGGGAATCTCCTTTAGCAGGTTAAGGGCACTCCAATATTTTTTAAAGCCAGAGTGTAATTGATTATAAGTATTATAAATAAAAAATCAGCATTATATGGCTAAATTTGTATTACATTATTATACTTATCTGATCATGATTAAACTTAAAACCTGTTATCATATAACTCGTTATTTTTTTATCTCTAAATACACTAGAGTACTCTTCTTTATTATTCCAGTTAATGTTTTATACAAACTATGGGAAATACTTAATTTTTATACAAAAAAACCTGATAATTTTTTATTATTATTCGCGCTGCTACTAATAAGGAAACAAACAAAAATAAAAAATAAAAGAAGAAGTATTTTAAGGAATTAGTAAATACTGTTTCTTCCAGCAAGCCAGGATCAAGCACCTGGCTTTCTTGTAACCGTAGTACGGCAATAAGTCCGGTATAGCAAAGGCTTACTAAGCCAAAACCAAAATTTAATGCCAGACCTCTAAAACTTAAAACAGTCGCCCGGTACGCTGAATTCACTTTCTTATTAATATAAAAGCTGGATTGAAAGTTGACCATACCAATCATGGAAAAAGCGGCTACCATAAACAGCACACCAAACCACGGAATAACCCATGTCACTCCCAGCAAACCGATCATTAAAATGGCTGATAACAGCATAAAGTTGTAAAACGGCGAACGGTTTTCAACCAGATAACGTGATACACGGGCATTAACGATACCCATCAAGGACATAGCGGCGCCAATAAACCCAAACCAGACGGGTGGAATGCCGATGATGTAATAATATTGACTGGCCAATACGACCAACTGACGCGCTACGCTATCTAATACCAAGGCAGCTAAAATAATAAAAAGCACAAAATGATGATTAATTGTCCATCTGGCGACAGTCAGTATTTGCCTAAAGGGTTCAATAAGTTTTTTCCAGATACTTATCTTTGACCTACTTGCTTTTTCCTGTATTTCATCGGGTTCAAGATCTGTCAGACTTAATGCAACGCCCAACACAAGACAAGCAGTTATAAAGGTAAGGATAATCGGCATTTTTATAATTAAACCAGGTGGCAAAACCCAGCCAGGATCAATCATTGCCAATAAACCGTTCACTACCGATGGATCGTAAACCAGTGCGCCACAGATCATGGTAAAAAAGAACCCTGCTGACATGACAAAAGCGGTACGTTCCAGCACACTCGCCCATTGGCTTTCTCTTCCTAATGCTTTTAGCGAATCATAAGCTAAAGCCTCATCTGCACCACTGGCAGCAGCTTCCGATAAGCCAGAACACACCCGGTTAACTAAAAAAGCCGCAAATAAATACAGCGAAGCGCCGATAGGCACTAAAACCAGCACAGCCATTTCAATAACCATTAATGTCGCAGCAAACACCACCAGGCGTTTATGGCCGATAATATCAGCCAGCGCACCGGAAGGTACTTCAGCAATGACAATAGTCAATGCCCATACCATATTAAGAAACGCAAATTGCTCTAGGCTTAGACCATAGTCCAGAAAAAGAATGGTAAAAACCGGATAGTAAAAACGTGCGTTATAAAAAAGGCGAAACAGAATAAATAATCGCAGGTTACTTTCAAGTGCTGCCGGTGATGGATAAGAATGCCTCATCTCTTTATATCAAAAAGTAGCGATAAGCATTATTTCAATCCGCCTCATATAAATGGTTTCTTTTAATTGTATTAAAACCACTAAAAAATGTTACAAAATTTCTTGCAAAATTATTGCTTTATTGATGGATTTTTAATTAAAAATGCTCAAGGTGCAGGATTGGTATAACGCAAATGGACTTTCTCAATTTCTTCCAGCACTTCAGGCTTCAATACATGATGGCTGGCATTAATATTTTCTTGTAGCTGATCAAGGTTAGTTGCGCCAATAATAGTACTGGTTACAAAACTACGGCTCATTACAAATGATAACGCCAATGTGGTTGGTGACATGCCATATTCACGTGCTAGCTGTGAGTACGCAGCAACAGCCGGCTGCACATTTTCCTTGCTGTAACGCTGCCCAAATCCAGGAAACTCATTCAAACGCCCCGTCGCCTCTGGATTATCAAAATACTTGCCGCTCAGATGGCCAAAAGCCAGTGGCGAATACGGTAATAATCCGATATTTTCACGATAGCCAATTTCGCTTAATACAGACTCATACGTCCGGTTCAATAAGCTGTAAGCATTTTGAATCGAGACGACCCGTTCCAATTGATGCTTTTCAGCCAACATCAGAAACTGCATAACACCCCAAGGCGTTTCATTTGATAGACCGATATAACGAATTTTACCCGCCTTAACCAATTCATCCAGCGTCTGCAATTGCTCCAAAATGGGAGCACAGGCATATTCATTCTGTGGATTAAATTGATATTGACCAAACAAGGGTGTGTTGCGCTCTGGCCAATGCAGTTGATAAAGATCAATATAATCAGTTTGCAACCGTCGCAGGCTACCTTCCAGCGCCTCAATGATATTGGCACGATCCATGTTTTTTGGGCCACCACGAATCCATATCATACCCCGTGAAGGTCCGGCAACCTTGGTTGCAAGGATAATCTGATCACGGGGTTGCTGTCTCAGCCAGTTACCCACAATGCTTTCAGTGCGAGTATAGGTCTCAGCACGTGGCGGGACCGGATATAACTCGGCTGTATCAATAAAATTAATGCCCTGTGAGCGGGCATAATCCAGCTGATCATGCCCTTCCGCTTCCGTATTTTGTTGCCCAAAAGTCATTGTTCCCAAACAAACTTTCGATACTTTCGGGCCATCTTGACCTAATGTTTGGTAGTGCATTAAATATCCTGATTGTTTATAGCGCAATCCCGATAAACAGATAACTATCCTGAAACAAACTGCGCATTACTGTATGAGAGTGACAGAGCCGAGCGACCTTATCTGGATAAAGCCACCTGGCTTCTTTAGTTTATTCAGTCACCAACAGGAAACTCACTCACCTTAGTGCAGATAAACACCATCCACGCCAATCTTGCCAGAGCCGTTCAGCACATAAATACCAGCGGAATTGGCTGAGACATGGAACGCAATATGACCATCATTTACATGAATTTCATGGCCAGTCACCGCGTCACGATAAACACCGTCATGGACACCATCAACGTTGATGTTTTGATCACTACCAATGGCTAATCCAACTACAACATAGCTGTCGCCATAATTGTAATCACGAACAAAACTCATCCCGCTTCCCCATTCACTGGTATGGCTCATGACGCCTTTTTGCAAGGCCGGCACCGCACCACGAATCTGGTTAAGCCGCTTGATATGCTGATAAAGCGGATGATTCTGGGTTTCTGCAATACGCCCATCGGTTAGATGGTCACCAAAATAAGCGCGACCTGTTTGATCGAGGGTATCATCGTTGCCGATCACATCCTGGGGAGCACCCTTCATAAACTCAATCTCCTCGCCGTAATAGAGGCAAGGAATACCGCGCACCGTCCATAACAGATTATAGGCCGCAGCCGCCATCCACTGATCACCCTTAAAACGGAAACGAAAATCATTATCTGGTCCCACATCGTGGTTTTGCAAAAATGTAACCAGTTCACCAGCATGGCCATAAATCCAGTCCATTTCGAGTACCCGCCCTACCCCATCAAAACTGCCACGGCTGAGATTGTCACGGAAGGTAGAGAACAAGCCGAAATCAAGCTGTGGAAAACCGGAATCGCCACCAGAGTTCGGATCGCAGGGATCATGTCCCAAACGGGTATACCACCACGGGCGAATAAACGAGGGGCCGTTGTCACCACCGCCCAGATCACCCCAACCGTACCCCTTGACCAGATTTTCGCCAAACACAAACAGCCCGGGTTTATGGGCTTTCCAGGCATTGACATATTCCAGCAGATTATCACGCGGAACATGTTTGACCGTGTCAATCCGTAACGCATCAACACCCATGTCGAGGTAGCGGTTAATTGCGCTAATCAGATAATCCTTAACATTCTGCCGGTCGGTGGCGAGATTGATACAATCACCGGCAATGTGCTTCATCTGCACAGCGGCACTCTCCCAATCTCCACCGCAGATAAAGCCATGCTGCATATACCATTCGGGATCAAGATTATTAGCATCAATGCCGAAAAAACGGCCTGGATTGTAACCGGATTTAGGTACAGTCTCACCGGTCAACGGATCGACCAGCGGTTCATTGCCCCCAGGATCAGTACGATGCCGCTCACGATACCAATCGGGTGCAACCGGATTGTCGATATCATCCCGATTCGGCCAGGCATAATTGCCCAAACTTCCCTGATAGGGGCCATGATTGATCTGGCCTTGTTCCGAGCCTTGTGGTACGTAGTATTTGATCGGTAAATGGTCAATATGCACCTTGCCGCGTATCCCATACTGGCAGGAATGGTTCACCACGACATCCTGAATAATCTTGATGCCTCGTTTATGTGCTTCGTTAATCAGATCCTGATAAGTTGCATCCGGTGATTCCAATCTCGGATCAATCCGCGTCCAGTCATAGCCATGATAACCGTGATAGTCGAGACCACTACGATTCTCGATAGGTGGCGTTATCCAGATGGCAGTAAAGCCGAGATCACGAATATAGTCCAGCCGCTGAATCAGACCCTTGAAATCACCACGCCAGTGTGGATCTTCAGCCTGGCCGGTCTGTGGATTGAATTTGATACGGTCACGACAGAAAAAACTGGTGGACGGATCACCCTCGTAAAATCGGGCAGTTAACAGAAAATAAATCGTTTCTTCACGGAAATCGCCCAGCGGGTCAGCTGGATCGATGGAACGGCGTGGTTGAACGGCATTAGCTGTTGCTTTACTGGAATGGCCAGCAGGCACCGGTACTGTTTTTGGGGGGGCCGCAGCCGGTGTATCCGGTTTTTGGTCATACCAGCGATTGTTGCTGTAATAACCTTCACCCTCACGCCACAAATCAGCAGTTTGCCGACCCTGGTTATCGTTGAATACCAGATTGGCAGCCTCCACGCCACTGATACGGTAAACAAACCATTTATCGTCCTGCGCTGTCATCTGTACCCCGGGCCAGGCGATGGCCTGACCGCCCGGTTGCGTATCCCAGTAATAAATATGGACGGTATTTGCCCAGTCAGCAGGCTTTTCAAAGTAGATGACAAGTTTAGTCATGATTTCATGATTCCGGATAAGGCTAACCAGGATTGGTACATTTAAGATAGCATCGACCTCAAGCGTAGCTGCCTAATTATTCGATACAACTACAACTGGTTATTTTTTGATCAAACCCAATAGTTACAAACTAAGTGCTCATTTTTTAAACTCGATTATTTCCTGAATACCGCCTGAACCCAAAGTTATCCACAGTTTTTGTGGATAACTGCACGTCGAATAGTTATTCATTGCCAGATAGACAGCCATATTGACAAATACAAGTATACGTTGTATATACAACGTATACCTACAAAAGTATGTTGAGTGCGTTAACCATTTATGGGAAAAAAGAAAAAAAAAGCCAAGGATGAGGGCGTGAAGCTGGTTGTCCGGATTGAGGCTGACCTGCGTGATGCATTCATAAACGCCTGCCAGACTATGGATACCACAGCTTCCAGGGAAGTGCGACGGTTTATTCGTACTTTCCTGGCAAGCTCAGACAAGGCTGATAGCCCGAAAAAGAAATCATAGTCATAGACTTACAGGCACTACCAAGTACCTGAATATTGAGCATACTTATGGCGCTGTACAGTTTAGGTTCAGTATTTCTGCCCTAGCCTTCCTTCATTGCTGGAAAGTGTTGCTGGATAAACAACATGGGTATCGCGCCATGCCGGGTGATCACTGACCCGACAAACTGTGTAGCATTTGATACTTTAACGAGGCTCGCCATGACGATAATTTCGCTTACCACTAACCAGGAAAAAAATCAAACCCAAGCTGCACTAAAAGCCATGCATGCCTATTTTTCTGCAACCGCCCAATCACGCCCTCATCGTGAGCGGCAGCAGCTTGCCCATGAATGGCTGGAGAGTGTTCGTCGCTTGCGCAAGCCTTCGTAATGATCATCGTTATTAGCTATCATGTTTCTGATTACCTCTAAACGGATTGAGCTGAATTACGTACGCCTATCGTCCCGATGCGTGTGCTACTGGTAGAGGATGACCCGATGATCGGCAACAGTCTTCGCAAGGGACTGCGAGCCGAGGGTTTTGCAGTAGATTGGCTACGCGATGGTCGGGCTGCCGAAATCGCATTGGATACAACGCAGTATACATTGATTCTGCTTGATCTTGGTCTGCCCGGAAAGGATGGCTTGACGATTCTGGGTCATTGGCGACGAGCTGGAATTAATGTACCGGTACTTATCCTCACAGCCCGCGACGCAGTATCAGATCGAGTCAATGGCCTTGACAGTGGCGCAGATGATTATCTGGTTAAGCCTTTTGATCTTGCGGAGCTGCTGGCGCGAATGCGAGCGCTGCTACGCCGTCAGAGCGGTCGCACCGAAACAGTCATTGAGTATGGCATGTTGCGGCTAGATCCAGCAACTCACTCGGTTGAATACCACGAAAAGCCGGTACAGCTCTCATCGCGTGAATTCGCCTTGCTGCACGCACTACTGGAAAATCCGGGTACTGTGCTATCCCGTGAGCAGCTTGAAAATCGACTGTATGGCTGGGGTGAGGAAGTGGAAAGTAATGCTGTCGAGGTTCATATTCATCACCTGCGGCGCAAGCTGCATCCTGCATTGATTCATACTCTGCGTGGCATCGGTTATCGGATTGGGGACGCTGTTTGAAGTCTATTCGCCGACGACTGTTACTTTGGTTGCTTATCGGTTTGACTGTGGTGCTCGCCGTTTCCGGTTATGTCACTTATCGACAGGCACGTGCTGAAATCAATGCGCTATTTGACTACCAATTGCAACAAACCGCGTTGACATTACGCCATCAAAATATGCTGAGCCTGCTGCTGGACAGCAAAGCGGGCGAGAGTCAAGGTGATTTACTGGTGCAAATTTGGGATCGTCGCCAGCGTTTGTTTTACATTTCCCGTAAATCCCATCAGCTACCTTTTGCCGATCGCTCCGGTTTTAGTACGCTGAACTGGCGTAATGAGTCGTGGCGACGCTTTGTCCTTTATCTTGGTGGGCGTGTCTTGCAGGTCGCTCAACCATTACGGGTGCGACAGCAAATGAGCGCCGATATTGCCCTGCGTAATCTTGCTCCATTTCTATTGCTACTGCCTGGAATGGGTTTGGTCGTCTGGTTTGGGGTCGGTAGAGGGTTACAACCTTTATATCGCCTTGCAACCGATCTGCAACACCGTCAGCCAGATACACTAAAACCTGTGGCAACGGCTGGATTGGCTAGTGAAATTTTGCCATTGGTACAGGCGCTTAACGGACTTATGGCGCGGTTGGCTCAAACCCTCGACACCCAACGGCAATTTATCGACGATGCTGCCCATGAATTACGCACACCGCTGACTGCAATACGTTTACAGGCTGATCTAGCCCAGCAAGCGACAGACATGCAGTCGTGTGATGAAGCATTTGACGATCTGCGCGGTGGTCTGGAACGTGCAACGCACCTGGTTGAACAATTACTTGCCATGGCCCGACTGGATACTACGCCAGTCATGGATGACAAGTCCAGGTCAGTTGACCTGCGCGCTCTGGCACAATCGGTCATCGCCGAACATGCATCTATTGCCGATGCCCGTGGCCTCGATCTGGGCTTGCTGCCTGGCGACGCGGTTTTTGTGGAGGGCAATGGCCGTGAGCTACGCACTCTGCTGGGAAATTTGATCGATAACGCCTTACGCTATACACCGGCGGGTGGTCAGGTCGATGTTCAAGTGTACCGAGAATCGTCAGCTGCCGTATTAATCGTTAGCGATACCGGCGCCGGTATTCCGGTTGAGGAGCAATCGCGCGTGTTTGACCGTTTTTATCGGGGTGCTGATACCACTATGCCCGGTAGTGGCCTGGGCCTGGCTATCGTTAAGCGTATTGCTGATCGCCATCAGGCATCGATCACGCTGAGTGAGGCCGAGAACGGCTCAGGATTACGGGTTACAGTTCGCTGCCCTTGCATCTGAACTCATCCGATGGTGCAGTCATCACTCAAATATTAGGAGTTACGCAGTTGACGCTCGTTTGGTAGGCGATATGAGTTTCTATATGATGTGCTCGATCCTACCAACTGCATAACCTCTAAAATACAATGAATGCTGAATACCCACGCAGCAGATACCAGGCTGTCAATGGTTATTACAACATGTCATCTTGACACACAACTCGTCCCTGCAGGTTTGCCCGTATGCCGGGATCACACTATAGCGGAACCAATTAAATTTGATTAACGGGTTCCGCTATACCCATAGTATTTTAACACGCGAACACTATAACTTGTTCCAATTTATAGTGATAGTTTGCGCTACACACCGTCATTCGGTTTCATCTTTGGCCGGTGGATCCAAAACGGGTAAAGACTAGAGATTCAAGGTACGTCTAAAATTTGATGACCCGGACTTTTTCCACATTATTTATTAGAGGATAAATATGCCCATCATTGTTAATGGTACCGAGATTACCGATGCCCAGATCCGTGCCGAAATGCCACATCACCATGTCCCTACTGAAGAAATGGCTGAGCATTCCGCCAAGCTGGCACTGATTGCTAAGGCATTATTTTTACAGGAAGCGGATCGACTGCATATCACCGAAGGCGATGAGGAAACACGTATAACGGCATTGGTTGAACAAGAGCTTCAGCTTCCTGAAGTGAGTGAAGCCGATTGTAAAGAATTTTTTCAGTCCAACCCGGGCCAGTTTAATGGTAGCGACCTGTTTGAAACATCACATATTTTATTTGTTGCTCCACCTGGTGATGTCGAAGCACGTACTTCAGCGCGTGCACGGGCTGAAGATGTTTTGTCTCGAATAGAAAAAAATGGCAGTAATTTTAGTGAACTAGCGGCTCAATTTTCAGATTGCCCATCAAAGGAACAGGGTGGCAGCCTGGGTCAAATTGGCCTCGCTCAAACTGTACCCGAATTTGAGCAGGCACTGACCCGGATGCAGGAAGGTGAAATTTCAGCACAACCTGTAGAAAGCCGTTTTGGTTTTCATATTATTTACTTGCAGGGAAAAGCTAAAGGTCATCCATTGGAATATGAGATGGTGCGTGACAAGATCGCCTCTTATTTGCGTGAGAGTATCGAACGGCAGGTTGTTAGCAAGTATTTATCTAATCTGGTTAAACAAGCCGATATTCAAGGCATTGATCTAATGGGCATGGGTACACCGGAGACATCATGAGTGCAGTATCTGTCGTGGCGCGTCTTGATGTGCCGCCACACGATAATTCAGCCATGGATGGCTTCGCACTCTGCCGGGCTGACCTTAAACTGGGCGAACTGACACGATTACCTGTTGCTGGATATTCACTTGCCGGACTCCCTACAACGGGGCAGTACCACGCGGCAAAGCGGTACGAATGACCACCGGTGGCGTTATACCGGCTGGAACCAATACGGTCAGTAACCGATCTGGGCATTCTGCGCGATGATCGATCTCTGGTTTTATCGACCTTGCGTGCCGCAGCAGCAAGCCATGGCGTGTTGTTAAGCTCTATGGTGGCAAAGGTGATTTTAACCCTCGGCTGTGCCTGTCTTGGACAGCATCATGGTCTATACCAAATCACTCGAAAATAAACCACTACCTGCCATCATAACCAGCGTGATTGATGCGTTTAGCGCGTATTATGAGGAAGCTGGTATCGCAGGTCGTGGAGTAATATCCATAAAACGCCCGGGTAATGTGTCTAAATGAACTGGATAACCAAGTAGCCGGGTAATCACCGCCGCGGTGCGTTCAGGCTCGCCACTGCTGAAGTAATGCTCAGCATCACCTGAAGACTTGATCGCCAGTAAGTCTGCCGCTTCTAGTTTTCGCCGCAATTGTCGGGCCACTGCTGGACCAGGGTCCAGAATAGTCATCTCCGCTCCAACAATCTGGCGTATTAACGGCATTAAAAATGGGTAGTGGGTACAACCCAGCACTAATGTATCAGCATCATGCTGTAATAACGGCTCCAGGTAGCGTTTCAGCAAAGCAAGCGGGCGGATACCCTCCAGTTCACCGCGTTCTACACATTCCGCCAGGCCTGGACAGGGTTGTACTAATACCCGTGCCTGTTGACTATGCCGGTCAAGTAAATTGATAAACTTGTCACTATGGACGGTATTGCCGGTCGCGAGAATACCAATGACACCACTGTTTGTCATTGTTACAGCCGGCTTGATAGCCGGTTCAATGCCGATAATGGGCATGTCGAAATGATCCCGTAACTGCGCAACCGCGACCGCTGTCGCAGTATTACAAGCCACCACGACGGCTTTAGCCTGTCGTTCGCGTAGAAATTCAGTGATTGCGAACGAACGCTGTACTATCCATTCAGCAGGTTTATTACCATAAGGGGCATAGCCGGAATCTGCTACATACAACAATGTTTCCTGCGATAAATCAGCACGAATATGTTGCAGCACCGATAGTCCGCCGATGCCGGAATCGAAGATACCAATAAGAGGGGTGTTGTCGCCCATAAGCATTCAATCAAAAATGGATGGTTACTCTGCGGTAAATAATCGTGCAATTCGTTCCTGAATGGCTATTGCTGCTGCTTTTGGATCGGGTGCTTGTCGAATTGGTCGTCCAACCACGATATGATCAGCGCCATTTCTAAAAGCATCTTCAACATCCATAGTCCGTTTTTGGTCATCAGCGGGACGATTGAGAACAGGACGAATCCCCGGTGTCACGATTAGCAGTTTTTCACCCAGATGATCACGCAAATCCGCCGCCTCCAGACCTGACGACACCACACCGCGACAGCCAATTTTTAGCGCGCGCCGTGCGCGTGATAACACCAGTGTTTCAGGATCACAGGCAAAACCCAGATCATTGAGATCCGCCTGGTCGAGGCTCGTCAAGGCAGTCACGGCAAGAATGCCTGGCTCACCATCCATTTCCCGAGAGGCTTCTACTGCCGCCTGTAAAATGGCATCGTTACCATGGACTGTTGCTAAGGCTGCACCATAAGGTTTTAACTGCCGTACAGCAGAACGGACGGTTTCAGGTACGTCGAAAAATTTGAGATCAACAAAAACCTTTTTATTGCGCTCACGCAACCACTGGATCAGCTCAAAGTAACCGCCTGCCATGAACAGCTCCAGGCCGATTTTGTAAAAGCATACGCTATCTCCCAATAACGTTACCAATTCACGCGCTCTCGCCGGATCTGGCACATCGAGTGCCAGTATGAGACGCTCGGATGGATGAATAGGCTTGCTGCTGGCAATTGTCATCAGTGATTACTCTTTAATTAATTTTTGGTTGTTCGTAACATTCTGGTGTATTGACAAATTGGATGAGTGTAATAACACTGCTTTTTTATCTTAAAAACTAAACAACCTTCAATTATAGGGGCTGATACCTGAGTTGAAAAAGGTTAGGCTTCAGTCGTGTATATGAAGCACTGTAGATTAGGCCGTGACGGGCAACCAGGACTGTTGGAACACTTCGTTGCAAGCACAACAGCAGATCCGGTTGCTGTACATCGAAATTCTGCGATGCGTTACTTCCACAAATTGCGCTGTACGATCACTCTCATCCAGCAGGCGCATGCAGCGCAATTTTGTGAAGAGATTGAAGCTGACGCAAGTTAATTTGGAGGCGGAAAAGGCAAAAGGGGCCGGGGTGCTGCCGGAAAAACGATGGTTTTTGGCCGGCTTAAACTTAAGGAGGGAAACTGTACGCTGTTCCTGTTGCCAATGTGAAGAAAACACCTTGCTTCCTGCTAGCAGTCCTAAAGCGAAAATATTTAGGTGTCAGCCCCTTATAAAAAGCGCCTGACTGTTCCTGCTTCAAATAGAAGCGGGGGAGGAAAATCAAAAGTGAAGAACCGAATAGATAAATTCTGGCGATATGTCTTCTTTTTGCTTCTGCTACCGGGTTTCAGCCATATCGGGCTAGGTGCAGAAACAGCGCTGGATCGTTATGTTGCCAAACCAGATGATAACTACCGCTACGAACACTATCGCACTGAAACCAAGGCGGGTTATACCGTTTACTTTCTGGATATGGTCTCACAAAAGTGGCGATCCGAAAGTGAAGTGGATCGCCCGCTTTGGGAACATGAGGTTGTGATCGTGATCCCGCAATTCGGGCTTGATACCACTGATACGGCTGTTTTGTTAATTGATGGTGGTGATAACGACGACGAACCTATTGAAGATATTGATCATGCATTTGGTGCTGCGGCAATTGCTACCGGTGCTGTCATTGCAGCGGTACGGCAAGTGCCCAATCAGCCGCTTTTCTTCACCGACGATCCTGAAAACAGGCGCAAAGAAGATGAAATCCTCGCCTATAGCCTGGATAAAGCACTGGATACCGGTGATATGGAGTGGGCAGTTCATCTTGCAATGACGAAAGCTGCTGTTCGCGCACTGGATACTATTCAGGCATTTGTTGCTGATAAAGGTAAGGACATCAAGGATTTTTTGGTAATTGGCGGCTCGAAACGCGGCTGGACAGCCTGGTTGACAGCTGCGGTCGATCCTCGTGTTGGTGCCATCGTTCCGGCATCTATCGATATGCTGAACTTGGGTAAGCAATTTACCCATCACTGGGAAAGCTACGGCTTCTATGCACCGGCAGTAAGTGACTATGCTGGTTTTGATTTACCTTGTCGGGTACAAACCGCGCAAGGCCGGAAGCTATTACGTGTCGTTGATCCCTACGCCTATCGTGATCGCTACACTATGCCAAAGCTGATACTGAATTCTACAGGCGATCAGTTTTTTACTACCGACTCATCACGCTTTTATTACGATCAGTTGCCTGGTCGAAAATGGATGCGCTATGCGCCAAATACCGATCACTTTCAAAGCACGGAGGTTATTGTTTCAGCATTGTCCTGGGTCAATGATGCCTTGGATAATACCGATAGTCCGAATATCACATGGTCACTGGATGGTGGGGTATTGCGCGTTTTACCCTCAAGCATGCCCAAGAAAGTGCGCCTGTGGCAGGCGACGAATCCTGATGCACGTGATTTCCGGCTAGAGAAGATTGGTAAAGCCTGGACGAGTCAGGAGCTGCAACCTGAGGCAGATGGCAGTTATCTTGGTGTTGTCGCGCAACCTGCGTCAGGCTGGACAGCTTATTTTATTGAGGTCACGTACGAAATTGCCAGTTTGCTGGAACCGGATCAGGTTTACGCTACTGGTGTACAGATTACGCCTGATACATTGCCATATTCCGGTACGGCCTGCGAAAGCAGATTGAGTCAATCTAACCTGGAAAGCCCGGGGCAGGACTCGATTGAAAGCGGTATTGGGTTGATTCGTGGCTGGATATGTGATGCCGAAACTGTGGAGGTGCAAATTGACAATGGTGAGCGGCGAAAAGTAGCCTATGGTACAACCCGTAAGGATACCGTTAAGGTTTGTGGTGATGCCAATAACGGCTTCGGGATTACCTACAACTGGAACAGTTTGAGTAGCGGCACGCATATTCTGAAAGCTTTTGTTGACGGCAAGGAATTTGCCAATGTCGCTTTTAACGTGGTGACTTTAGGCCAGGATTATCTGGAAGGTGTTAGTGGCGAATACACCCTGTCTGATTTTCCGCAGCCAGGTAAAAATATCACCTTGCGTTGGGCAGAACGTCATCAAAATTTCGTGATTGTGGGCACACCGGCGGCGTTACCCCAAACGGTATCGCCTTTGGCAGCTCCGGGTCGAGCCTATCTGGAAAGCCCTCAGCAGGGTTCTTTTGAAAGTGGTGTCAGCTTGATTCGTGGCTGGGTATGTGAAGCTGAGAAGGTCGAGGTACAGATCGACGGTGGTGAACGGCAAATCGTGGCTTATGGCACGACCCGCAAGGATACCGTCAAGGTCTGTGGTGATGCCAACAACGGTTTTGGGGTTACCTACAACTGGAATAATATTGGTGACGGTACTCACCGGCTGCAAGCGTATGCTGATGGCGTGGCATTTGCTGATGTCCGCTTTACGGTCACGACGTTAGGTGTGGATTACCTGGAAGGTGTCAGCGGTGAATACACCCTGTCTGATTTTCCACAACCGGGTAAGCACGTTACCGTACGCTGGGCGGAACCTCATCAAAACTTTGTGATTAGCAATTTTCAGCAATAAGTGCAGTAAGTTTTGAAGTAGGCGTTGTTCCAAAATGAAGCATTGCGGCGTGGCGGGTATTGGATTCGATACCGGCTATGCCGTAGTGTGTTTTTTTAAGGGTTCCGGGTCCCGCCTGCCGCTGAATTTAACTGTCCAGGTTCTGAGCAGCAAACTCACAGTTAATCAGCCTGTCAGGCTAAGGTTGTAGCATAGGCTAATCGTCGGTTTTGATAGTCCAGATATAGCGCAACAGGCCGGCGCCAGGATCAAAAAGGGTCGTTGACGCTCCAGGCGCGATCAACGGTGGGCGCTTGGGGGGAGGAAAGCGAACAAGCGCCGGGTTCGGCTGGCGCTGGATGTAGCCAGCAAAGCGATTGTTGGCGTTCATTTCGGACGGCGTGACACATCCGGGGCATGTGCGCTCCGGGACATACTGCCGTTGGTGTATCGGCAGCGTGCGGTCTGTTACACCGAAAAACCGACACTCACATCGGCGCTATTTGGAAATTTGTCCACCACTGTAATTTCACCAATATTATTACCTTTATAGAACCACCAAAATTTTATCGTTAAATCAATGCCGAGTGATGCCATTGGAAAAGTTACGTGTTGAACGGTGCAATATGGCTCATGATGCCTTCTTCACGGGTTAATCACGGATATCCAAACGGACAATAACTTCATGAAATCAAATAAAATTACGGTTATTTTGGTCATTGCTGTACTGGTGGCGCTGTTCTTTGCGCTGGATCTGGGGCGCTTTCTGAGTCTGGATTATTTCAAAACCCAGCAAGCTGCTATCGAAGCCTATCGATCATCGCATCCTTGGATGACCGCAGGACTATTTTTTCTGATTTATGTCGCAGTAACCGGCCTATCCTTGCCTGGTGCGGCCATTATGACTTTGGTTGCAGGTGCAATTTTTGGATTGCTTTGGGGCACTATAATTGTTTCTTTTGCCTCAACACTGGGTGCAACACTTGCGTTTCTTGCAGCACGCTTTGTACTACGTGACTGGGTACAAAGTCGCTTTGGTGGCCGCCTGACCGCCATTAATAGCGGAATCAAAAAAGAAGGTGGTTTTTATTTGTTCACCTTGCGACTGATTCCAATATTTCCTTTCTTTATGATTAATCTGGCGATGGGCTTAACCCCCATCCGGCTTTGGACCTTTTTCTGGGTTAGCCAGGTCGGGATGCTGGCTGGCACGCTGGTTTACGTTAATGCGGGTACTCAACTGGCACAAATTGAGTCACTGCAAGGCATTCTGTCCCCTGGTCTGTTGTTCTCCTTTGTATTGCTGGGCATTTTTCCATGGGTTGCCAAAAAAATTGTCGCTGTGGTCAAGGCCAGAAAAGTCTATGCCAAATGGCCTAAACCAACCCGCTTCGACCGTAACCTGATTGTTATTGGTGCCGGTTCCGCAGGTTTGGTAACGGCTTATATCGCAGCGGCAATCAAAGCCAAAGTGACACTGATCGAAAAGCACAAAATGGGTGGTGACTGTCTCAACACTGGCTGTGTACCCTCCAAGGCACTCATTCGTTCAGCCAAATTACTGTCCCATATGCAACGTTCACAGGAATTTGGCATCCGCAAAACCGAGGCGGATTTTGATTTTGCTGACATCATGGCGCGTGTGCATCGGGTCATCCGCGATATAGAACCACACGACTCAATAGAGCGTTACACCGATCTAGGCGTAGAGGTCATAAAAGGTTGTGCAAAGATCGCTTCGCCATGGGCTGTAGAAGTCACTACACCGGAAGGCACTAAAACTCTAACCACTCGCGCTATCGTTATTGCGGCGGGTGCACGACCTTTCGTACCGCCTATCCCCGGCATTGATGAGATTGACTGTCTGACTTCAGATACCGTCTGGTCATTACGTGAATTGCCAAGACGGCTGATTGTTCTCGGTGGTGGTCCGATTGGCTCAGAACTGACACAGACTTTTGCCCGCCTTGGCAGCCAGGTTACTCAAGTAGAAATGGCTCCACGCATCATGATGCGTGAAGATCCCGAAGTGTCGGAACACGTCACGCAACGCTTTGTTGATGAAGGGATTAGCGTACTCACCAACCACCTGGCAAAACAGTTTGTGGTGGAAAACGGTGAAAAAATATTAATTGCCGAACATGATGGTCAGGATATACGCATTCCCTTTGATCATGTGCTGGTTGCCGTCGGTCGAGTTGCTAATACCACAGGTTATGGCCTGGAGGAACTTGGTATACCCACGACACAAACGCGCACCATAGAGACCAATGAATACCTGCAAACACTGTATCCCAATATCTACGCAGCGGGTGATGTCGCGGGCCCCTACCAGTTTACCCACACGGCTGCCCATCAAGCATGGTACGCATCGGTAAATGCATTATTCAGCCCCTTCAAGGCATTCAAGGCAAATTATGCTGTCATTCCCTGGGCGACCTTCGTTGATCCCGAAGTTGCGCGAGTTGGACTGAATGAGCAGGAGGCCAAAGAAAAAGGCATCGCTTACGAAGTCACCGTGTATGGCATTGACGATCTGGATCGTGCTATTGCCGACGGCGAGGCGCATGGCTTCGTGAAAGTGCTGACTGTGCCTGGCAAGGATCGAATTCTTGGTGTAACCATCGTCGGTGAACACGCGGGTGATTTACTGGCTGAGTATGTTCTAGCGATGCGTTATGGGATTGGTCTTAACAAGATTCTTGGCACAATTCACATTTACCCGACTTTAGCAGAAGCCAATAAATTTGCTGCCGGTGTATGGAAAAAAGCTCATGCACCTGAAAAACTGTTGGCCTGGCTAGAGCGCTTTCACACTAAACGGCGCGGTTAAATCGATTCTCTACGAATGAGATGATCAACTTGAACGTAGCAAACCGAACCGGTGGGGCTGTGTCCATGAATAACACTAAAAAACCCTGCACCGGTTGCTGCTACTTTACTGAGACCATTCGCGGCCACACAATGGCTGTATTACATCATCGCCTCAACGCCTCCGGCTATGTCCAGTGTTTGCTATCCGTGTATAGTCCCCTTCACACTCCCCAATATCAATGGGTCAAAGACTACGATTAAACAGCAAGACTAAATTGATAGCGCTGTTATGACAAAAGAGCCGCTATGTCTTCGCAGTAAGCCTTATCGGTTCAACTGGAATTTATTCGGTATTAATCCCGACGGAAAGCGATTTGAAGTGATAGAACAACTTAGCCCAATAGATTGCTCGGGGTTTTAGTTTACCCACGTTATACAATTACAGGCTGACAAGGATATAACAAAGCGCTGCACGCCGACCCCCAAAGCTCCGCGTCTTTTGTGTGTTCCGCTTCGCTTCACTTTAACACAAAAGGCGCTCCAGCCACCTGGCGGCTTGCGCCGCAACAGGTCACTGGAGCCGACTGCGGCGTTTCGGCCTCGCAAGCATGCTTGCTCCGCTTCAACAGCCTCGCGGCTCAGCTCCGCTGATTATCCCCAATACCACAGGAATAAAGAGTGCCACCACGCCAGTAGAACTCATAAATGCACCCAATCCGGCAACGGCCAGCATCAATAAAACCAGTAGGTGGATCTCGCTCGAACCAGCCATCCGCGTCAACCAGGTATCTACCTGCAAGGCAATGCCTGTGCGCACCAAACCCTTGCCAATGACAAACAAACCCGCAATCAGCAATACTAATGGATCACCAAATCCGGCTAACGCATCAGCTGTTGAAAGAATATCGCCTAAAATCAGGGCGAGAATCACTATCAAAGCGACGAGATCCGACCGTAACCGTTCGCTGGCAAACAGGGTCACAGCCATAGCGAGCACACTGAATACATAAACGGCATCAGGAGCCATTACTTACATCAGGTTCCTTGGCAATCAGCCCATATTGGCTAAACGTTAAATAAAGGGTACAGTGCGCGCTAGCTCAACGTACTAAAAAGTTAGGTACAATTGGTAATTATTACTAATAAGGTACAAATATGCAGCAGCATCTAGTTCAATATATTGCCAAGAAAGCAACTGTATCGCTAGCGATCATTGTGTTGCTTTTCTCAACACTGGTATTTGCAGACGAGACCTATGATTCGGAAAAATCAGCAAATGCTGCTATTCCGAATTTTTTTGCTTTAGGTGTGGGATTTACCCCTGAATACAGTGGCTCCAGCGATCAAGTGATTGGTGTCATCCCGGCCTTGTACTACCAATTCAAAAACAGTAACCGTTTTATCGAATGGTACGCCCTGACTGTCAGTATGAATGTGCTGGATTCACCCAACTGGCAAATCGGCCCTGTGCTTTCATTAAAGCTCGGACGCAGTGATGTCGATGATTCAGTTGTCAAGAAAATGTCTGATATTGATACTACTGTCGAAGGTGGTGTAACACTTTCATACTCTTATACCAACTTTGAGGGTATTCCATGGCGTTTTCGAGCGGGTACCAATATCGTCACTGACTTGGGTGGTGTCTACAACGGGGTAAATGCTTCTGTCTGGGGAAATTTCTGGTTTCCAGCCAGTCGCAAAACACTAATCGGCATTAGTGGTGGAGCATCTTGGAACAGCAAGGACTATAATCAAACTTATTATGGCGTGAATGCAAAAGATTCTCTGGCCAGCGGCTTACCTCTCTTCGAGCCAGATAATGGCTTCAGTGACTGGTCTCTCAGGCCCATGGTGCTTTACAAAATCACCCCCAAATGGATCGCTGGTGCGGGTTTGATCTATAAACGAATTTCTGGTGATCCTGCGGATAGCCCCATTGTTAAACGCGGCAATGCTGATCAGTGGTCAGGTGGTATTGGCGTTGGCTATGTCTGGTAAGCAATCCATTTGAATAATGACTGCGCTCGATATGTCCCCGCACGCATGGCTATGCCCTCGCCGGTTAGCGCTGTTTGTGTGACTGGAACGCCCGAGGGCGGGTCAATGTGATCGGTGCGTTGATCGGCCAGCGGCGGGTCGCGGTCGGTCTGTTCCCGTCCACGATCAACGCGGATGTCTTTTACGCCTGGACCCGGCAGGTGCTCTTACCCCAATGACCACCCGCATATTGGGCCAGGTCGGATAGCTTCAAACCATTTGATCAAGCATCGCCTTTATCAGGGGCGACTAGCTATCTTCACAATGAATCTGGATAATAACCTGATATGGCGCAATTGCCCGCTTTCATGCTGGTGTGGTTAAAGTGTAGGTCTGCTTTAATGGGCATTCAAAAATAACCGGTTCTCTATATGGAATTTTTTTCCGAGCTAATTTCATTATTTTTACATCTTGACAAACATCTGGTCGAATTAACTGAACAATATGGCAGCTGGATTTACGCCATCTTGTTTTTGATAGTGTTTTGTGAGACGGGACTTGTTATTACCCCGTTTTTACCAGGCGATTCTTTACTGTTTGCTGCTGGATCGCTGGCTGCTATTGGTTCGATGAATGTGCATATGCTGTTTATTCTATTAACGATTGCCGCCGTGATCGGGGATACGGTTAATTATGCGATAGGGCATTATCTGGGTGAGAAAGTTTTTAGCCCTGATGCACGCGTGCTTAAACAGTCTTATCTTGAGTATACTCACCAATTTTTCGAGCGCCATGGTGGAAAAACCATCATTATTGCCCGTTTTGTACCGATTGTAAGGACTTTCGCACCATTTGTAGCGGGTGCAGGCAGTATGAATTACAGTCGCTTCATCTTATTTAATATTACCGGCGCATTTGCGTGGACAAGCCTGTTTCTTTATGGCGGCTATTGGTTTGGGAATTTGCCATTTGTTAAAAGCAACTTCACGCTGGTAATTTTGATTATTATCATCTGTTCTATTATGCCGGGCATTATTGAGTATTGGCGGCATCGGCGACTAGCTACAAAAGCCAGGTAAACAGCAGGATTTATACTCTGTCGACAGGATTAGAACCGTTTTTCTGAATAGCAAAAATCCTGGCTTATTGATAATTAACAATATGGATAAGCTGTTAGAAAAAGTTACTAAATATTTAGTACCATGGTGTAATAAATAAGTTAACGTTAGATTATTCAAATTCTCTTTCAAAACGATATTTTGGATATATTAGTGCCTCGTGAATAAACTACCGCTTATGCCACTTGGCTGAATTGTGATTTTAGGTAATTCTGTCTCTCTCAGATAGCGTTTTAAGTGCTCTTGATCTTGGCTATCTTGTATCTATACGGCGGGTGATTTTCATCGTGAGCGCACTTCCATAAGACAACGCTAACATTTTGTTGAAAAATCGACCCAAATTGACCATATTGCCCAGCGCTGCTCTGGAAAAGATCCGCTTGAGAATAGTGCTGAAGAGATTACTTTAGGTTTCACAAGATAATAAAAAATGCAAGAAAATGCGATGAAATCATTAATTATCCTGCGTTTCTTATAGCATACTTTTAGAAAAATATCTCTTATTTTAAAAAGATAACCTGTTTTGCAGGGTCGAATACCTAGAGATGATTATTGGTAATTTGGTATAAATATTATCCGGCTAATAGCGCCTAATAAATAGCCATATTTATTCATCTTTCGATAGTTGCTCTAGTCGCTGCAAACGCTCCTCAAGCTCATCGATTTTTCTTTTATAGCTGGGTAACCGTGCTGAGTGTGCTTTGATTCGGCTCGCTTTATTAAAAGGTATTGCTGGGAAGCCAATAACATAAGAGTTTGCTGGTATATCTTTAGTCACTCCAGCCTTGGCGGCAACAATAACACCTTCGCCAACTTCCAGGTGACCTACTATCCCTGATTGTCCTGCTAATATAGCTTTCTTACGGATAATAACACTTCCAGAAACACCTGTTTGCGAGACAAGAACTGCATGATCTTCTATTGTAACGTTATGCGCAATCATAACCAAATTGTCGATTTTGACACCGTTACCAATACGGGTTACTCCAAAACGAGCTCTATCGATAGTTACATTTGCGCCAATCTCGACGTCATTACCAATGACAACACGGCCAATTTGTGGAATTTTTGTTCTGATGCCGACCTTATCAACATGGTAGCCAAAACCGTCGCTCCCTAGTACAGTACCATTGTGAATAATGACACGCTCACCAATCTCGGTGTATTCACGCAAACTGACTTGTGGATAAAAGCGACAGCCTCGCCCAATATAGCAACCGTGTCCAATATAAGTGTGGGCCATAAGGCAAGTGCCTGCACCAATATGAACGTCAGGCTCAATTACGGTATAAGGGCCGATGTGAACATCTTCTTCAATCTTTGCATTTTTTGCAATAATAGCTGTAGGGTGTATACCCGGCTCATAAATGATTTCCGGTGGTGCAAATAAGCGGGCAACACGGGTAAAGTCAGCTTCAGGATTTTCTGAACGGATTAATATGGAAGAACATTTCAAAGAGAAATCTTTAGGTACAATTATTGCGGCAGCATGTGAATTTTTTAAGTAGCCAATATACTTATTTAGAGATAAAAAGCTAATATCCTGAGCCGTTGCTTCTCGAAGACCAGCGACTCCAGAAATAATACATTCACCATCTCCACCTTCAAAAGATAGACCGAGCCGGCTAGCTAAATCAGCTAGAGTATATGTTTTTTTCATATTAAAGTTAACTTTTTAGTTTTAGTTGATTGAGAAATTAATTAGCCTTTAAGATTATTATAATAAAATAAGTAAAAGCCACTAAATAAGCAATCAATAATAGTTGTTTATAGGGTCAATTTTATCATTTCTTCACATAGTGCATAAATGATTTTTATGAAAATATTTTAATATCCTTTTCGGAGATTAAAAACTCCCCGCCCTCAGGTGAAGGGAAGTGTTACGAAATCGCGTATGCGACATGACAGACAAGGCAGACATGACAAGCACGATCTGACGATCCACCTGATCGGGTTGTCGAAGTACCGCGAGCGGGTGCTTCGCTATCCTGTAGCGAAGCGGACTCTGGATCTGAATTTGTCAGATCCAGATCGCGATGGGACATGATCGTCATGGTATCCCGGCCTAAAGTGGCAAAGTTTCCAGGGTATCAGCTTATCCATCTGTTCAGGGAATTTTTCTTGGCGGGTTTTGCGCTTCTTGTGCACGTATTCCGCTTCGGAGAAACTGCGCTGATCCATGATGCATGCCTGTGGATGTGGGTTTTGGTAACGATCCCATGTTTGGGAACTTAATAAGAGGTTTTTAATTTTCCCTTCAAAACCGCGCCTCTTACCAGATGCCCGGTTATGATTAATTGTATAAATCAACTGGATACTTAGTCGCCCCTAAAAAAACACCCAACCTTATGAATTTTATTAAAAATTCCCCATTTCAGGGAGATAAATTCGACCAAAAATAGTATACTGACTCCTTC
>PDWJ01001451.1_pt1 | contig 38653 bp, 50 predicted proteins | sample 1430881 | NCBI WGS metagenome assembly PDWJ01 (sample SAMN01162460, study PRJNA174530) | Oral metagenome, whole genome shotgun sequencing project. | biome: Marine environment; feature: Marine mammal; material: Swab sample of the gingival sulcus; isolation source: swab sample of gingival sulcus...
CATATAATTCGGTGTGGTGGGTTGATAGTCTGTCAGGCGGGTTCGGTTTCTATGTGCTTTCTTTATTGAGTTTTTGATCGGAGAATAGGCGGCTGCCGGGTTTTTAGCATTTTGGTTTTCGTTTTATTCTTGTTCGTATTGCGACATTGGATTACTCTATTGCGACATAAAAAGACAAATAAAATGTACCCGAAAATGTACCTGAAAGAGGAGACGCGGGATGGCTGTGTTTGTCGTTGCAAAAAGGAAGCGGAGACCTGACGGATGGCAGGCGATTATCAGGAGGAAAGGGCAACGGCCGCTGAAAAGGACCTTTGATACAAAAACACAGGCCCGGATCTGGGCGGCAGAGCAGGAGAGCCTGATCCTGGCCAAGCGGTTCAGGGATCCGCGGCTGGCTGATATGGTGACGCTACAGGAAGCCCTGGAAAAATATCAGGAACAGGGGCGAACCGTAGAAAAGAAGGCGGAAACAACTCTTGACCGGGAGCGGTATTGCCGGAGGAAGCTGGAAGGCTGGTTTGGCCCGAAGACACCGCTGGGGAAAATAACGTCTCGAATGGTGGCTGATTATCAAAACAGCAGGTTAAAAGATAAGGGGTCCCATTCATCAATCAGGCAAGAGCTCTCGATGCTGTCAAAAATGTACGAAATAGCCCGGAGGGAATGGCAGCTGCCGGTTGCAAATCCGGTTGCCGATATCAGACGGGTACCGCCAAAAAGGGGAAGAGAACGGTTTCTTTCCGAAAAAGAAGCCGCCCTGGTTGTTGCCACAGCCAAAAAAATGCATAACAAAAAGTTTTATCCGTATGTCTTATTACTGCTTCATTCCGGGATGCGGTCCGGAGAGGCAGCCCGGCTGCGACCGGGTGATATCGATTTTGACAGACGGATTATTGCCGTCAGGAAAACCAAATCGGGACGACCGCGGCATGTACCTCTTACCACTACCGTAGCAGAGGTGCTGCGAGGAGTTGAACCTTACCCCAGTGGTTATCTCTTTCTGCAGCAGCATCACCTTCAGAGCCGTAACATCATACTGCGGCCCGGATCTGTTTTCCGCGACTGCTGGAAATACCTGGTCAAACGATTGGCCCGGCAGCACCAGGAAGATCCGGAGACATATCCGGAGGTGCCGCATTTTACCGTACACGATCTGCGGCATACGGCCGGGAGCCATCTCCTGAAAAACGGGGTTGATATCCGGATTATTGCAGACATCCTTGGGCACTCAACGCTGCAGATGGTGCTGCGCTATACGCACCCGGACGATGACAGCAGAGTCCAATCAATAGAGACGATCAGCAGACTCGGGGAAGAATTATAAATCACGGCAAGAGACGCCGTATTTTATGACTTTTTGTTTATAATCCGAGACCGTACCCTTTTCCGGGTTGGCATTATAAAAACGGTCCCAGTAGCCGGCCTGGGCATCCAGGTCTCCGGACGGCGGGAGCGGGTGAGGAATCATCCGGTATTTCAGCCGGCAGATGATTATTTGATAATCGAGCTGGTATCTGAGAGACCAGGGCGACGGCTTTCTTACTCCGGTTATCTCTTTTACCAGATTTTTACGGGCGGGCCGGTACGATAAATGGTGCCGCCAGATATCTGCCTCGGTTGCCGGCTCGACCGAAAAAACACCTTCTCCCAGACCGCCAGAGCCGCCTGGACCGCCGCCATATTGATACAGGTGGGTACCAAAATCAGATTCAACCGCGCACGTACCAAGGAGCAGCTCCAGAGCCGCATCAGAATAAAGACCAATGGCCTGGAGTGTTTCCCGCACCAGCGCGGAAAAATGAGCGGCGTTAAAGGCCATAAGCAATCAGCAATCCTGTGACCAGGTGCCTTCAAAAACCAGTTTCACCCGCCTGGAATCCCGCCACGAGTCTGCAAGATTGTCCGGAGAGACGCCGGCATAGGTACCACGCCAGACACCAAGTTTCGACAGATATTTTGCGACGATCTCGCTGCAAACCTTCGGCCAGCCCCGGAAATAGAGTTTTGACAGCGGCTTGAACGCATGGAGAAACAAGCGGTACACCGGGTACCATTGCCCTTCGTGTTCTCTGATGATCCCCCTGCATGCCGCGATTTTTTCGGACTGGACAATCAACCGGGAGTTGATATCAGACATCGGCCGGACGATATAAATCTGCCTGTCTATATACGCATCGATGCTTGATCGCCGTAGCGTTCTCAAGGCCTCAAACGTTTCTCCATCGCTGGCAAGGATAATGCCGGCGTGGCTGTATTTTGCCCCGTCAAAACTGGTCAGTCGTTCGACCAGGCGAATCAAAAAAGGGAACACTCCCGCACCGCTGACCACAAAGACATCACCGGGCTTTAATTCTGGTCTCATTTTCCTTCGTCTGCCTTGAATTTACCCTGAATCAACGTAAAAACAGAGTATAACGCCAGAAAACCGGCGGTGATTGATTCCTGATGTTCCGGAGTAATCACAACACCCAGGCAGGCGGCAACCGCAGCGACCGCTTTTATATATTTTGTAACTGCTTCCTTTTTCACGACATACCCCCTTCTATTTTGCATTCAACCCATTGCGCCTTCGCCCCGTACTTCTCACTGATTTTAGGATGCCGCTTGCGCGGCTCATTGCTGTGTTGCGGCAGATATTTCGGGCCATCAGAGCTTTTCATCGCCATTTTCCGGGTATCCGGGACATCGGCGATAGTGCCGTCGGAAAAGGTACACGACATCGCATATGATTTATCATCAAGCCAGGTTGGCAGCGGGAATTTCCGCCACCAGCGTGGCTCGGCAGCTCCATGGATCTTGGTCCAGCACAGGCGGTCATAATCGGGATCCGGATCCCTGCAGCCGAGATCCGCCCAGACAACCCTGATCGTTTTATCCGGAGCCGGATCCGTCCCTGTCTTTTTTACCAGGATGTAGGCCCTGGTCGAGTTATCCCCCCGCCCCGCGTATACCTCCGCCGGGGTGCCGGGTTTATAACCGCCGCCTTCAACCGGCTCCTGCGGCTGATACTTCCGGTAATCCTTGTTACCGGTCTCGTTTTTCATCAGCCAGGCCATTTTGCCACTGTCCGGGACCCGCAGCTTGTTGCCGCTGGACCACTGGATAATAAATGATTTACCGTATTCCGGACCGGCCTTGGCAAAGACGCATTTTTTCTGGATGGTGCCTTCAGACTCCGTATTGTCGCGGTAGCTCATCTGCTTGTCACAGACAGCTTCGGCGACAATATCATACCCCCCCAGGTCAATTTCTCCTGTATAAGGTTCCGGCGCCGGAGCTGGTGTCGGAGTTGGCGCAGGCGCAGGGCTTGGTGCAGGGGCCGGCATTGTTTGTTGTGGTTGAGCGACCTCATTTTTCAGCAGCTGGTCAAAAGCGCTCTTCAACCTTTCAAGCAGCTGTGCCCCACCCGCCGCACTGGTGGTACTGCCCTGCATGCCCAGGGCGGTTGTCGGCGATACCGTCGGAGCTGCCTCACCTGATTTTGCCTCGGACAAAACGTCAGCATCGAGATCAAGATTGATGCTGACAAATAGCGGTCCGGAACCGCCGTCAATGTTTGTTATATACTCACGATGATGCCCTGAGTCAGCACAGCTCGTAAGCACAAACAGCAATACGATTAACAACAAATAATCCTTCATCTTTTCCTCCATTTTACGGGTAATCAGACCGATAAGCGTTCCACATGTTGTCCCGGAATCCCGATCCGGGGCCACTGACAGACATATAGCGGTCTGCATAGTCAAAATAAGATTCCTGCATCCATTGTGTTTTAAGTCCCATGATCAGTATAGCCAACGCCTGCCCGGCGTCAGGAGGCCCGACTGTTGACCGGTATGAGGCTGTCCATCTTGAATCGTCCTGATTTGGGTAAGCGCAATGTCGGATGCCCCATTCCGGTAAACCAGCCGGATGGTCGGTTGAGTTATAAGTCTCACGAGGCGGGGTTACCGTGCGACCCCAATCAGAAGGCTCTACATAGAAGTGCTGGCAGTCTTCCTGGAACCGGTTGTTATTGATGTTATCGGCTCCAACAGCCAGCATATCACTGTCACCCAACGCCAGACCTGCTACCAGTATAGGCAGTTTGTACCCAAAATGATGACCTCCGTTAGCGCCCCACATTGCGCCGTTTCGATACAACCCATAATAGTCAATGCCGATCTGTACGAGATTAACGATAAGTTGTGTCTTATCGCCAACATCAGCTTCGCTGATATTTGCTACAAACAGCGCGTCAACCAGTTGTTCAACAATTCTTGCACCATATGTCGAGTTATTCTGAGCTGTCATGCCGTAATTGTCTTTCGCCCGAAAACGCTCAGAACTCCAGTCATCCCACAGGTCCGTCCATGGCCCTTGAGTATGAGCAACGCATTCAGCTACAGACCTTGTATTCGGCACCGCTGCAAGACTGGCAAAGACTGATTCATCAATATCAGTTGATCGGTATATCTCCTTCTGACCAACCGCATACGACGGCCTCATGGCCGTCGGGCCAACATCAGTGCCGACAACCGTCAACACGGCTATACGCTTCAGTTCAGGCCGATGGTTCGTCGGGTGACCAGGGTCGGTATCCAGCCAGGTGATTGCGGACAGTATTGTTTTGTCTTTTGTCACCGTGTAAGGGAGATGATGATTGACATTGAGAGCGGAATCGTAATACCCGGAGGAACTGTAAAGAGATGACAACCCCTGCTGAGGCGTAGGCCCCATTATCGTTCTATGGCAATCTATCTGCGTCCCGTCATAATCAACGGTTGACAGATCAAGGCCGGCATGGGTATCGTTCTCCACCCTGGTCAGCGTAACGCCACTGCCGGGATCGACAACGTAATAATCTCCATTCGCAAACTGCCCCACTTCATAGTTCTTATCAAACGTCCAGGTAATCCCGTACTGCGTCACCGCCGACATTGGTGTTGTATATTTGATACCATCCCCGGCACCAAAGCCGGCGAGCAGATAATCACGCATATCCCCCTGTTTTGTCACCGGATGCATGATAGTCGGGACCGTCACCGTTCCCGCCGCCAGCGCAAGTACCCCGGTCACCAGCACCGCCAGCCCGGCGAGCATTACAATCATTTTCTGCCGCATCTTATCCGCACCTCTCAATCGTCGGCCAGGATTGCCGCATCATCCGGCGAGCACCGCAGCTTGTCGGATATATTCAGCATCCTGATACTTGTCGCGATCTTGACAACATGCTTTTCGACCGCTGCCATTTTCTCTTCCATCCCCCGGATCCGGTTAAAAATTTCATTATCTCTTGCAACCTGCTGCTCCTGGCTCTTCTGCAGATCCTCTTTCAGATATTCAAATTTCCCGGCACAATTGCGCTGGGACAACTCGCACGTGTCTCTTGACATAACTTTTGCCCTCCCATCGCTGTCGTAAAAAAATTTTTCCATGTCCGCCTGCAGCTCCCGGCGGAACACGGTCATCCGTTCGACAGACATTCGATCCGAGCGCTTACCCTCTTTTTCCAGGGTATCGAGCTGATTCTCCATTTCCGCAATCCGCTGATCCCGCCGCCCCTGATGATAGATATAGCCCAGGAGAGCGAGCAGCCAGCCGACGGTTGCGATTGCAAGCGAGACAAGCCAGGGCGCTATGACATTTTGCCCAGCTCCCATAGCCGTCAATCAATCACTTCCGCAGAGACTACCGCCATCGGATCCTCGGGCAGGTTCAGGCGATAGGTGCCCTTGCCGACCAGGACGATCTCTCGCTGCGCCAGGCTGAATGCGACCACCCACTTCTCCGGGACATAAAACATCCAGCCGCTGTCGGCGATATTCCGTTTCTCCAGGTAGACCACCTCGTCGCCGGTAAGCCCTTCGACCCGGATCGTCACCGGGGTATCCACCTCAAACGACGCGGATACCGATGCGACGGTAACGCTGTCAAGCAAGACCGTCTTTGCCGCATACGCAGGCAGCACCAGACAAGATATGAGCACTACCGCCAGAGCTGTTATTCTCCGTTTCACCGTCATCCCTCCATTGCTATACATCAAAAATCTTATGGTTCCCGGCCAGCTGCCCGGAACCGATTATCCGGCCGTTCTGGACAATTACCTTCGCCCCGGCCGGGTAAAACGCGGCAGGATCGGCGTCGGCATATCGCACCCGGCCGGTCATGTCCTCCAGTTCATACCGGGTCCTCGCCAGCCGCTGCAGGATCACGCCGTACCAGGAGACCGGCTGCTGCTGCCGGAACAGATTGTCAAGCACCTGTTTCTCATTCATGATCCCGCACCCGTTCAATAAACAAGGCCATATCAGCGGTAAACCGGTCGTTATCAGCATCAAGCGTCAAGGTCCGGGACCAGTAAGTGGATATTCCACGCCACCGGCCCTCAGCCTCCGTCACCTGCACCAGGGTGCCGGTTTCGACAAACCCTTTCTTCGGGCATTGACACTGCTCGATGATCCGTGATGAGCAGTTAGCGTCAATCTCCTGCCGGCCCTTCTCCCGGGCAGTCAGCTCGTCGGTTATCAGATCACTGACGATATCCGGCCCCTGGCAGTCTGCCGGCGCCCGTTGGACTGTTATCTGCATTATGCCTCTCCTCTGTATTCAATAATGATATCAACCGGAAATTCCTGATCCACCGACAAATTCATCGCCGGCGGCACATAGCGATATTGCCAGGCCCGGTACTGATAACTGATATCACCGAGGCAGGGCGCAGACGGGGCAGAAATGGCCTGCCGCTTCCTGACAACGAGCGTGGACGACTCCCCGTACCAGCTCGCCGAAGGCGGGCCGGACGGGATATGCTGCAACATGATCTGGGCCTGCGGATGGGTAAAAGTCACCCCTTTCTGCATACCGGTCCGGGTCACCTCGCCCAACCGGTACACATTACCGCCGCCGGTATCATCAACCCGGACGATCCTGATCGCGGGATCATGATGCAACAAAAAAAAGACGTTCGTACCCGGCTCAAAACGGGTGATCCGCCCGCCATCGGAATCCCGATGCATCAGGGCATCGATCTCAGCCAGCAGCAGCCCCGAAGCGGTCTGCACCGCTTTACCGAAGGTGAGGACAATCGTCTGATTATTCATGATCCACGCTCAGCCATACCTGTACATTTTCGGCCCGATCATCAAAAACCCGGAACTGATGATACCGGGTGCAATAGGTGACCAGGGCCAGCGAGTTACCGGCGACCGCGGCAGCTGCCGAGCCGTCGTCAGCACAGGACAGGGTCCCCAGATCTGTCTGCCGCCAGCGGACATCGATCAGCTTAAAAAACGGCTTCTCCAGATTCCCGGTGCCGGCAACAATTTCAACCTGCTCCTCAATCTGCTCAATGGCAACGCCATCATAAACAACCTGAACCCATGCCCCGCCGGAATGCTCGAGTGACACCGCCCCGTCATCCCAGGGCACCAGATACCCCCGGACCAGCTGTTCCCGGGGAGTGATACTTTCACTTTCTATCCTGATACCGTCGGCGGACAGCTCATTATCCGAGACCAGGTAGCGGTTATATCCGGGCCGCGGGCTCGATTCTGAGGAGACCTGAAACAGATCGTCCTGATCGGTCAACTCCAGATCCGGAGTCAGCTCCTGCCAGCGGTTAACCGGCTGCGGATATGCCGGACGGCAGACCAGGGCACCAGACGGAGCGGACTGGACAATCCCGCCAAGAGAATCAACAATATCCTTGATAACCGCCAGCCGACTCCGGCCGTTCACCTGGAGCCGGCCAGGCGGCAGGTAGGTGTTTGCCAGCCGCCAATCCACCGACACAACGCCGGCAGAAAGCATCACCACCAGGTCTTTGCGCATCCCCGACAGTTCCTGTTCCTCAATTCTGCTGTAGGCCGATTCGGTATGATCAAGCAGGATCGTCGGTGATTTCAGCGGGATGATATAGGTCGTCCCTTCTGTTCCCTGATCCTTCCGGGGGTCGACAACGATATATTCGATCGGCGGCCAGTCGATATCGACAACAACCCGGGTCCGCAGATGCCGGCAGAAGAGATACTCTTCCTGGTCAATCAACTGCAGCTCGCCGGTCATTGCGGCCAGCCCCTTGTCCTGTTCATCAAAAATATTGACCATCGAGGTCAACTCGCGGGATTCCCCATCGAGCTCCGCAGTAACCGTGATATCGGCCCGCTGGACAATGGCCTCACCGGCCGCCATTACATAGAGCTGATCGAGGATCGCCCTGACGGCGTCCTTGTCCTGCAGCTTGTAGACCTCATCAAACAAGGTCCGGATCTGCTTCTCCGCCACCGCCCAGTCCTGATCGATCAGCGCCCGTACACCCGTACGCATGCCAAAAAGCTGATCAACCAGGGCACGGAGCTTCTGCGCCTCACCATATTCCTGAGCGAGCAGCGAGCGCAGCCGTCGGGCAGATCCCCATACCTGGTTCAAACGCGCCCGACGCACCGGCATCGAGCCATACGGCATTGAGCACATGGCCAGCAGACGCATCCCCCAGACCTGGGCAAGCATATTGACATGACGCTGGGTCAGGCCATAGGGTTGAGTCAACGCCTGTCGTAAAACAGCAAAAATGAGATCATAGGGCTGGTCACAGACTGCGCGGACGCCAGTGACACCAGGAAACACAAGCTCCCCGGAACTACTGAAAACATGAACAGTATATGCGCCATCATAAGACACTGTCCCGCCGGTCGGAGCAGGGGAAAGATCAGAAGTCAAATACCGAATAATGACGACACCACTTCCACCGGCACCGGAAAAAGAGTTCTTTTGCGTCCGGCCACCACCACCAGAACCGGTATTTTCCGCACCATCACCAGGGTTTGCTGTCCAGGAGCCGCCATTACCGCCAATGCCGCTGCCACCGACACCAAATCCGGTGCCATCGGTTTTCTGATTACCGCCGCCTCCGCCGCCACCGTAATATACTGCCGTCCCCGTTATAGATATTGCAACGCCGGCACCTCCATCGCCGCCCTTATGTGCGGCAGCGTCAGCCCCTTCTCCACCGGCGCCACCGCCTCCGCCGCCTTGCCGGTTATTAGTTGTACCACCCAGACCGTCACCGCCTTTATTCCCCTGCCCGGTCGTCCCGCTGCCACCCTTGTCATATGCAGAGCAGTTATAACCGCCATGGCCGCCGCCCCCTGATCCACCGGCCTTTCCATTCGTTCCAGGGTTGCATGAGTTCCAGCCTCCGGACCCACCGCCGCCGCCGCCGACAGCGGTCAAGCCAAAAGCGACAGAATCTTCTCCATTGCCTCCCGTGTTTCGGGCGGCACCGGCACCAACAACAATTGAGTAATTACTCTCAGTAAAATCAATACTATAGCCGGTCTCATAGATGACACCTCCCGCACCACCACCGCCGCCGACATTACTTCCGCCGCCGCCGCCTCCGCCGCCAACTATCAGCAGATCAATCGTGGTCATGGGACGTCCTCATATTTTGAGTACCAGCATTTATAACAGCTCCAGATGGGCAACAGATCACCAGCTTCCAATCAAGCCGTCAATATCCAGGCCATGACGTCGAGCTTCGATAAGCAGCGTCTTCGCGTTCTGCAGGTCTCGTCCCGAAAATGCGTTACTGATCAACATACCCATTGACAATCTCCGCACATTGCGCCTTCTGCAGGTGGCCCGTCCGGCCAGTATGTAATCGGGTGCGCATTACCAAATCCATACGACATAATCATTGCCCGGTGCGCATCAAAAGGGCCGCCTACTCTGATATAGCGGCCGCCGCCAAAGTTGCTCTGCATTATCCAGTTTGCACCGTCCCATTTGTAAGACGTATAAAATATATAGTTGTAGACAAGTACGGGAGAGCTTGCCCACCCTGCTACCCGGTCAGCGACACAAGGATTGGTCATTACCGCCTGATCTACATACCCCTGGCGATATGTAGTGCCCCAATCAGACAAACTATATGCATAACAGTCGCCAACCCAGCGGCCCTCGGTGCTCCGGACTGCTCCGGCTGCCGTCGTACATCCATCAGTAACCGTAATCGGAGCCGTACCACAGGCTGATTCATGCGCGTACACCCGGACCCACGGCAGCTCGGTCTGCACATTGCGATCATTGTAGCCGTCAAAGCTAAAGCCATTGCCTCGCACCCGCCAGATATATGGGGATTTTCCGCCAACGGCATAGACCACACCGTCAGTTTCCGGAGCCAATACCGATACAGAGCTGGTATTGTCATAGACAAGCGGCGCAACCTCTTCACAGCAGTTTTTCTGTTCAAAGCGATACCGGGTCACCGCTTTACCGCATGGCCTGGTTCGCGCCTTAAACCTGATAACAACCCGCCGCCCTTCCTGATCAAACCCCTGTCCATCAAGCTCGATGCCCAGCTCCTCGAGGACCTCTTCCGTCGAGTACCCCGGCCACTGACGATCGGTGACCAGCTCCCGACACTGGACGGCGCCGGTCTCCTCACAACAGAGCTCCGTCATCTCGGCCACCGTTTTATAAGGCCCGGGCAGCGGATCCGGGAACCTTGTCTCCGTTTTTATGATTCGCTTATTCTTCACAGGGCACTACCTCGTCCCATTCCCGCAAGACTTCCTTGGTACAGGGATCAACCTCGATGATATGATGATAACAGCGTTCATCATCCTCATCCGGGTCGACCTGCATCGTATCGTACGGGCAGCGTTTCAGTCCATCGACATCGATCTCCAGGGTCACCGGTTCCTGATCCCACAGCAGCCGGACCGTCGAGTGGTAAGCAGAGGCAAAATCGCCGCTGTCAAATTGCCCTTCATTGCGGGGCAGCAAACGCAGCGTATAGGTTTCCGGAGTATAATGATAGATCAGCCGCAAGGTCCCCCAGATATACCGGCCAAAATCAAGGAGCTGACCTTGGCGGCGGATAGCGACCGCTCCGTCGACCCGGCCGGCTTCATCAAATATTTCCCCCTCCCAGGAGCACTGGAGATCATCCCCGACATGCCGGGGCAGCTGATAAGATGATTTGCCCTCGATCTCCACCGTTTCCTGCTTCTCCCGCTCCGCCACCACCGGCCCGGTAATGGTGCCGTAGGTCGGCGAGATATCATATGTGATCGTATCCGGCGATTTGATAACCTCCAGCTCGATCTCCAGCCGCCGATCATCATTCTGGCAATGATCATACGGCTCAACCTCGGTCAGCTGAGAGATCTCCAGCCGGTTGTCACCATCCGCGCCGCCGCCGGTATCCTCGGCACCGGCGGGCTTCTCTTTTGCGTAAACAATGCGGCAGGTGGCATAGGATGACATCAGTTCGTCTCACCACCAAAGACCTGAGCCACTGAGTTGTTGGATAGGGCCGCCGCACCAGCCTTGACAACCCGCTTCTGCCCGAGCGGCACACCACCCGGATGGATGGTAAACTCAATCCTGTCACCCGCTGCCCAGGTGCCGGAAAAACCGGCGGCCTCGAGGGTAAAATAGGGTTTGGAAAAATCAGCGTTTACCGGTATGAAATCGGTGCCGGTATCTCCGCCGCCCAGGGGACCGAGGGAATCACCAGTTCCGGAAAATGCGGTCGCCGACGACATATCTATACTGATATCCTCCTCTGTCGTCCCGATATTATCGAGGACCAGCGGATAGGTCGAGATATCGTAATCGCCGTCACCGGCAGTCGTTACCGTAAAATTCTCAAACGAGCAGGAAACATCAGAAAGTGGAATCAGCGAGCTTACCCGCGCCCCGGAGGCAACCGTATAATCATGTGCCAGACCGGGTGCGGCAATTGTCAGCCGGATCGTATTCCCCGAGACCACGGTTGGAGCGGCGGTCAGCACATGTTTCTCCTCGTTGCCGTCGGTCGCGATAGCGGTGGTATGACTGCAGATCTTGACCGTATCCGCATCCCGGAAAATCTCATCGACCCCGCCGGGCAGAAGATCGGCATGTTTCACGGTCACATCAATCGTCGTCGCCCCGGCCGCAGCATCAGCAGCGAGCAGGGCTGAGCCATACATTTTTGTCGTCGTGGCCTCCGCCTCCGCCTGCAGACTCGCCTCATCGGCCGCCGTTCGCCGTCCGGAAAGCCACATCACCACATAATCGTCATCACCCGCCGACCGGGTCGGCTTGTCCTGATATGCTTCCGGGTCCAGCAGGGTACCGTCATCATCGTCGGCTACCTTCCACCAGGTTTTTACATAGGTAACCAGTCCGGCCGCCCGCTGGGCACTGGTCACGTGGGAGAATACATTCTGCACCACCCCGCTGTTCACCTGGACGGCAGATATCCGGCCATTATCAAGAGCCTTGTAAACCTTCAAATCACTACTGTTCATTGCTACACCCCGCGTAACGTAATAGTACCGACATACGGCAGATCAGCCGGGGGATCAGTCCGCCGGAAAACCGGCTCAACCTGAATACCGCCAACAGGGATCACCACCATCATCTCAGTCCCGTGATAATAAAAAAGCACCGCGTCACCGGCATCCCGGAATTCGCGGAACTGGCCGATCTGGGCATGGGTAAAATAGCCGTACAGCCCATTGCCGTCGCGAACGGCCGTCAAGGTTATCAGATCCGGAGCGGGCATCACCCGCCGCTGCACCACCAGCCGCTGGCCGAGGGTCCGCCGTTCCGAACCGGCCGCCAGGGAAGACACCGGCCAGTCCGGAACAAGCAGATAAGGATGCAGAGCAATACCGCCGAGCTCGATACTCATCGGGAACCTCCCTGATGCATCACCTGCAGCTCTGTCATGATCTGCCGGGCCAGCTGCCGGACATGTTGCCGGGTTGCCGACGGCACCGAGCCGCTGAAATTAACATTGAGGTTATACACCGTATCTCCGCCGGCAGCGGCAGGGGCGGCGGGCAGCCGCAGCGGAGGCATCCCCGGTGCGACCAGCTGTCCGCCAAGACGTGCCCGGACCGGCATCCGGAGCGCGTTATAGGCCAGAAATTTGTCAGCACCATATTTCCGGACCGCGTATTTATTTATGATAATCTCTCCGGCTTCCAGCAACGCCCTGATCCGGTCTCCACCACCAAATCCCGGCAGACGGCCGCGCCGCCGGGTCCAGCCGGCAAGCCCGCCCAGGGCATGTGCCTCGACCGCCTTAAATTTAAAATGCCGGGGTTTACTGACCAGATCGTTCATCGCCTGGTCAAGATCCCGGATCATTGCCTTTCCGTCACGCCCGGCATGATCCCAGGTCTCCGTCCAGGCCTTCAACACCTTGTGGACCGATTTTGACGCATAGGTATCGGTTGCCCGGGTCACCTTATCAATACTCTTTTCCGCCAGCTGCCAGCCGGAAGCGGTATTCAATTGATCAGCGGCCTCACGGGCCGCCTTTTTCTGCGCCTCGAGCGCCTTGACCGCCAGCTGTCCGGATGACGCGACCCCGGCCATCGCCGCTTTCAGCGCGGAAGACTGGGAGATAAGCACCCGGTCACCACTTTTCACTTCATTGTTCAGGGCCGCATATTTTTCCCGGGCCTTGTCCGCCTGTTTCACCGCCAGATCAAAATTACCGGCAGAAAAGGCCTTCCGGGCGGCGGCCTCATATTCCCGAGCCTCTTTCCTCAGATCCCGCCATGCCGCCAGATCGGACATCCCGGACCGCCCCATATCCCGGAGCTGCTCCTTCAGGCCGGAGCGCCGACCATCGATCTCGGCGGTTAACCGCTTTACCTCACCAACGTATTGCTGATACTGTTCCCGCATCTTTTCAAGCGCATCAGCGGTTACCTTTTCCTGCGCCGCCGCAGAGCGCCTGACCGCGGCGGCAACATCGGCGGCAGCCTGTTTCTCACCGGCGGCGGCCTCACGAGCAGCGGCCAGTTCGACCTGATATGCTTCTCGCCGGCGGCCCGATCCGCGGGTATAGGTGTCGGTCGCCTCATCGTAATCGATCAGCCCGTCTTTATATGCCTGTCTGACCTCCCGCCAGGTCGAGAGCGTCTTCCCGGCAGCCTCGGAGGCACGCTTCAGCCGGTCCTGATATCTGCCTTCCGCGGCGGCGGCACCATCGGCGGCAGCCGCTGCCAGTTGCCGCGCCTGATACCACTGGTATGAGACCTTGATCAGCTCGGCAATTTTCAAAGCGCCATATGCCGCTGCCAGCGCGACGCCTCCCCGGAGCGCGGTAGTCAAGGCACCCGCGGAACGAGCGGCCGCGATCTGAGCCTGACCCAGATTCTTGAACCAGGACAGCAAGCGTGACCCGGTCATCGCGACCATGGCCGCGTTGACTCCGTCATATACCTTGATCAGCATGCCGACGATCTTGACAATAAAAAGCAGCGGAAAGCCAATCTTTCCGGCCCAGGCAAGCAGCTCCCGGTTTGCAACCATCCATTTGGCGGTCGCAGCAACGCCACGGGCAACCATCGCGGCAAAATCACCAACTTCATCGGCATGTTCGGCAAGATAACGGGCAAGCTCTTTCGTTACCTCCACCATCGCCCTGTTCTCGGTGAGAGAATCATGTATCCGGGAGCGTACCAGGGCATAGGCACCCGCCAGGGTGTTAATCGATTGAGCCGCCTTTCCCTGGGTCGGGATCGCCTGTTCCAGAAAGACCTGATAGCGGATCTGGGCCTTCTCAAGATCGGTCAGATCCTTCCACGCCTTGTTATACCCTTCACTCGCCTCATACCAGGCCTTGACATAATTCTCGTTAAGAGTAAGCCCCAGCGCTTCGGATGCCTCCGCCTCCCCGCGCAAAGCGGCGGTCACCCGCTCAATCCCGTCCTTCAGCTCAAACTTGCCGGCGGACAGATCAGCGGTACGCTCGATGACTTCCTCCATCTGCTCTCTGGACATTCCGAGCCGCTTGGTCATATCTATTGTTCGGGCGGCTGCCGTTTTCAGATCAGACTTTGAGTAGATACGCAGTTTCTGAGAGAGTCTCTCAATCGAGTTCCCCCAGGCCTCGATGGAGCCGATATCATCAAATTCCCGGTTGGCAGCGGCAAGCGACGACTGCAGATTAAACGCCGCGGTATCGGCACTTTTGATAATTGCGGCCGTGTTCCGCACCGCGTCAAAACCGAGATAGGCCCCTAATAATTGCCCGATCTGGCTGCGAGCGACGGACATCACCTTATTTCCGTTTTTTACCTCACGGTTAAAGGCAACCAGACCTTTCTGCGCCTTGTTGACGTTTTGCCAGCCTCTGGTATGGGCGGCCAGGATAAAATTAAATATTTTTTTTGACATCTGCGCGCGGACCGGTTATTGCTTCATTATGATCTGGATATTCCAACTCCTTCTCGGCATCATTCTGATTCAGGCGGCCTGGTCAGGTTCAAGCTGGCTGCTCGGTTGGATCGCCGCCTTTTTCCTGCTCGACGGAATTGCTGGTTTCTTTCGGGCAGTAATCAGCCTGCTCACCTCTTTGATGACCGCTCTCACTGATCTGGATCAAGCCTTCCGCGACCACTGATTCCGATTCCCGGACTGCCGCTCAGCCGCAATCACTCGTTCGAGGGCGGCGACAAAGGTGGACCATCCGTATTCCCAAACACGGAGGTGACCTCGTTCAATAAGTCCGAAAGCTGCGTCCTGGATCCATTCAGCATCGACTGACTCGCCTCGATCATCTGGGCCATGTTCTTCATGGCCCGGGCTAAAAAAGGGTTCAGCTCCAGCGCTTTTTGATAGAGCGCTTCAAGTTCGGTATGGGAGATCCCCGGGGTCAACAGCTCCGACAGCGGCTGGCCAATGATTTCCTCCAGGACAAACTCAGGCATAAAGGCAAAGGCATTACCGAGATCGAGATCGGACGGGTCAAGTTGTTCCCGGCTGCGCCTGACGAGCTGCAGCGACTGGACCACGTCAAGTTCCCGGACAATCACCTGCCTGCCGCCAAAATCAACAGATGCGCTCGCCCTCATTCGACAACCCCCGCCGCCTTCAACCGATCCGCCTGCTCCGGACGGACCGTAACCGCGGCACCGACCGCCACCGGCTCACCTCGATGGATCCAGCCGGTACGGGCAGCGGTCACTGTTACCGCCGCTTTCACCTTCTTCACCTTCTCCTTCACCGGAGCCGGTCCTTTTGTCTGCCTTTTCTCTTTTACTGCCGCCATGAGTCACTCCCGTGTTTTCAACCGGGCCGCAGCCCGGTAGTGTTATTCGTCTGTAATGATGGTATAAGCCGCCGAGCCGTCGGCCGGCACATTTGCCGTCATTTCCATGCCCATCTCCGCCGCGTCGGTACCGACAAAAGAAAAGGCACCGGACGAGACTACCGCCGCCCGGCCGATATGGATAATGCAGCGCTTGTTGTTAAACCGGTTCAATCCACGCCCCCAGAATTTAATGAAACGTGAGGTTTTCCGGCCGCCTTCCAGCAGATAACCCGATTCGGCGGCGGCTGTATAATCCGCATGTATATCAGTGTCATCGGGGATCGAGCTGGTCGCCGGAAATCTGATAATTGCCAGCTCGGCATCGACAATCTCATAATCAGCACCGGCCGTATAGGTTGGAGAGCCGGAGGTATGATTCAACACCAGGCTGGAGATATCGAGATTGGCAAGCTTTGCCATTTCGCCGACCCGGGCATGTACCACCTCGTCGGTAATCGTCTTCTGGGAGGCCGTCCGTTTTGAGACCTCACCCATAAAAGCCATGGCCCAGTGATCGATATTAAAACGGTTGACGCTGAACGGGATCTTCGTCGGCTTCGGATCGGCCATGGAATCAGCCGCCTGCCCGTAATCGGCATTTCTCGTGGAGATAACATCGAGGCTGTCAACCTCGGGATTTATCGAAAAATCGATCAGGTTGCCGGCAGAATAAACCGGGCCGAAAGAGCCGTCATCCTGCTCCACCTGATAATATCCGTCCAGTGAGCCGCGATAGGCCCGTATATGCTTACTCATAATCGTATCCTCTAATAGTTATTAATCGCGGGCTCCTGCAAAAACACCAGCTCCGCTGATAGATAAAATTTATCAGGCCCGGGATGATTCCCATGCTCATCCCCGACAAACCATGACAATTCCTCGAGCGAGTAGGGCGCGTAATTACAGTCCCAGCCCAGCCCCCGATAGGCATCGATCACCCGCTGCATTGCCGCACGGGCAGCCGCCGCCTGGTCATCTCCCGCGTCAACGATGCCATCATCGTTGGTATCCGGACCGACATGCAGCCCGGTAACGAGAAGGGCCCGGATTTCAGCCTTCCGGAACGTCTCCTTGCCGGAGAGAACACCCACTTCGGTAAACGGGTAATCCCGCCCCTGGCCGGATTGTTTCCGTTTGGCCACCAGGCCAAGCGGAAACCAGCGCATTGCCGCCGGCCCGCCTGCGGCCGGGTCGAAAAAGGTCTGTCCATCCAGCAGCTCCGTGCCGCGGGCAATGATCTTGTCCTGCAGGTCAAACATCGGGCAATACCCCCGCCTTTTTCAGATAGTACGCCGCTTCCCGGTTCATATTCCTATCCAGCACCTCACCAGCATAGTCATCGAGCGCGATCTGATAGGCATCGGATTCAATAATCCGCAGCGGCGACGGACCATACAACTCTTCAATTACCTGCCGGCGGGAGCGGACGCCCCACCGGTTATCACCGGCCCGCCGGAATACCCCGATATGGCCGGATGGCATCCGGGCCAGAAACGCGCCACGGACCACCTTCCGCTTTCCCCGGTGGACCATGACCTTAATACCGACCTTTGGTGTGTAACTATCAGACCCAGGGCTCATATATTTTGTTTTTAAAACCTTTCCCCACCAGGTACGGCGGATATGCCACGTCCCAGGGCGATGGATTGTCGAAGGTACCCGCTTCGGGGTCGGGGCAAATTCCTTCAGCGGGATCCCCGGCGAGCCTTCGCCCCTGATTGCCGCTTCCAGCCGGTTTTCACGGGCACGTGAGATCCAGAGCTCTTTCTTGACCGCCTTCTGGGTCAGTCGATACTCCTTCGTAATCATCCGGGCCAGCTCGGCCCGGCAGGAGACCGCCGTCCGGTTCAGGGCACGGGCCGTCGCCTTCCGCAACGCCCGCGGCGCGACCGATATTCCCCTGGTCAATTCGACCAGCTCATCAAAATCCCCGTAAATCTCATATGCCATCAGCCAACCCCCCGCTCGACCGTCAATGTCCGGGCCGCCCCCTGCACATCCGCAGAGACCACCAGCCAGGCATCATTTCCCAGGGTAATAATTTCTCCGGGGACCTTCTCGTTATCATCCGCCGCCAGCAGCCAGAGCCGCTTCCGTTCAACGAGCAGCCGTTCAAATTCGCCCGGAGCCAGATCGACAGGGTCGATAATCATCGGCGTCTCAACCCCGTCAAGCAAAATTGACTCACCGATTTCATTCAGGGTGGCAACAAGATCCGCCGCCATATGTTGACTATATCCGGCCATTTTTTTTTTATGCGTTGATCTTGACAGCCACCGTTGCCGTACCAGCGGCCGCAGCGGCAAAAACATAACCAGCCAGAAAACTGGTGGCGCCGGAACCGGATTTAAAAAGACCATCGCTCGTGTCAAAATAAACAAGGTCTCCGACAACATAGCTGTCGCCAGTCTCCTTGGGCACATCCCAGACACCTTCTACGGCTATTCCACCAGCCTCACCGACAGCTATGTCAGACAAAGCAACCCCGACCCGATTATCTGCAAGAGATATCGGATCACCAGAGCTGACAGCAGCGCCCGTCTGGTTATTCCAATCCAGGATCAGTCCGTCTTGTCTCTTATTTTTAGCCATTTCGCCTTCCTTTTATTGTAATTTTATCGTTCCTGCCGGCGGGCCCCTTTTGACCGGGTTCCCGCCAGATTTTTTCTTTGTTACTCCCCGGATATCTCCTTATGCACCCGGATTCTTATAAATACCGACATGGTCAACCACACCGGCACCAAAATCATGTCGCACCTTGATCTTCAAGGCGTCAGAGTCAAAATCAAGCTCCTCATCGATATACGGCTGTTCCTCGCCTTCCAGATATGCCACCTCGATTGACGGATACTGGTTCGGGTGCGCCAGCAGATACCAGGCGGTTCCTGCGACCCGCGGATCTGCAATCGGCGTCAGCTTTCCAGCCCAGGGGTTATGGACCCCGGCGGACTTATTATCATCGGGCAGGGACGCAGAGCGCAGCAGGATCTCGGCATCGAGCTCATTGTCGACATTGGTGAGTAAAAAGGCCGGGAGTACATCGATCGCCGCCCCTTTCATTCCTTTCTGCTTGCGCATTGCAGCCCGGGCCGCCTGCAGGGTTGCCGAGTCAGGGGCACCACCGGCGGCGGCCAGATTTTTATGATCCGCGTGGAAGAGCGGCTGGCCGTCAGAAAGCGTACCGTTTGCGTTGATCAGCCCATAGACCATATCCCCCTCCATCCGGCGGGCGGCCGAACCGAAAAGGGCGGGGATCCGGGTAAAGGCCCGCAGATCGTCATTAATGATCATCACCCGGGTGAGGGCGGTAACCTTACCCTTGGTAATCACCCGGTAACTCTCGCCCGCTTCGTCAAAAAAGGCCTCCTTGTACTCGCCATGCTCGTTCAGGACTTCGAGATCCGGCGATTCTGACAACCGCAGCGCATGGATATCCTTAAAATCATTGGCGTCAACCACTGCCACGAAAGGACGGAAGGTCTGCGGCCACTCGGCATATGCAGCGAGCAGATGCCTGCCGACCAGGGCAGACATGATCAGCGGGAAATCGGTCGCGGACCCGGCTGCCAGGCCACGGCCGACAAACTGCCGGCGGCCCATACCGCGGACGTTGATCCCGGCACGGGTCAGTGATTCCCGGCAGATATCCCACAACGGCCGGCCGCGGAATTCTCGTGCCCCGGCTGCCGGGCTCTCAACCGTAAGACCGGAGCGCTGTGCAAGTCCGTCCAGGGCGGCATCGCGGAACTTGTCCCGCTCCTCAACCCCGACACCGACAGCACCGTAGGCCCCCACACCGATTGCCGGCGATCGGGAACTCATGCGGTCAAGGATCTGCCGGGCGGCCATATCCACGGTACAATGCGGATCGTTCACCAGGCTGCGGCGGAATTCGCCATTATCTTCATCAAAGAGACCGGCCTGCAGCAGCCGTTCGACGATCGCATCACAACGCTGCCGATCGGCAATAACCGCCTGCCGGGCAAACGCCTCAAGATCTGCCGGAGGTATTGGTTCCTCACCGCGGGCTGCCGTGACATCATCAGCCCCCTGGTCGGCAGTCTCCGGCTCCGGAGCCGTCTCACCAACAGCGGAGCGGGTTCCCGGGTCAATCCCCGGCAGCTCGATACCGTCAGCTTGCAATTTGTCGTAATGCGCCCAGGCCTCTGCATCAGATGCGTTTTTTCTCAGCCCGTTGGCTTCCAAAAATGCTCGTAATTTCGGATTCATATAATCCTCCTTTCGCTTATTATTTACGGCTCCCGCCGCATAAGGTCCGGACCTTGGCCAGCACATCGGCGCCAACGGGGGTCGCGGAAAATTCTTTTAACAACCAGGAGTAGGAGACTTTCAGCGGACCTTCAAAGATCCGACCGCCCACCGACGCCTCTTCCTCCTCCGGTATCCAGACCGACTTCAAGACCTGATAGCCGACCGAGCCATCGAGGAGATGTCCGTCCACAACCTTCTGCCGGGTCCGCTGGCTCCGACTATCAGCGGCAAAATAGACCGACCCGTCCTTTGCCGGATATTGCCCGCGGACACTGTCCGCGAAATTTTTGACATGGCCCAGGACATCATCACAGGATGATCGGCTGTGCGAGTCAAGCAGCGGCACCTGGCCGACAGCCGGGACCATCATCCCGTCCATCAGCAACACTTCCTCAACAAATTCCCAGCGATCCCAGTCAAAAACAGTCGCCGGCAGCTCTGTCGCCAGGGTCCATAGCAGCGGGGCATCTTCTTCGGTCTCACCAGGGCCGGAAACCACTGCCGCCTCACGGGTCCAGCTGCCATAACTGATACCGGCGGTACGCAGGATCTGCTCAATGTGTTGTTGCTGTTGCGCTCTCAGATTCACCGGATGCCTCCCGTCTTATTCGTTCTGTTTTTGCCATTTCGGCATACAGTCTCTGCATCTGCCGTTCCTCGCCGATACGGGTTTCAACAATGTCGTTAAAATCCTTTCCGCTCTCCGCCGCCAGACTGGTGCGGGTATCAATTACGAGATCAAGCTTGTTTCGTGCCGCGTCAGTCGCGTTCCGCTCGTCAACCCATTGCCAGCCGGGAGGCCGGGCCTCGATCATTTCGTGATATCGATGGGGATCCCGCCGATAGTCATACATCACCACCGGTGCCATATTCGCCAGCCAGGCCGCCTCGATAAACCAGGCTGTAATCTTCCAGTTCATTTTCTCGTGTATAAATAATTGCTGCCCGCGATAGCCAAGCCGCTCCTCAAGCGAGCCGGACCGAGCGGAAGCATAACTTGAATCGGTATAATCATTAGCAAAGGCTTCAAAACTCATGCCAGTGCCGACCGACTGAGATCGCCGTGAATCCTTGATAAACGGTTCAAAATTATTGCCGGGGCGATTATGAGAGAACGCCTGCACCTCCGTTCCGGAGGGCAAACCCTGAATCAAACCAGACTTCAGCTCAGTCGGCACATCCGTACTGCCGGTTGACGCAGATCCGGGCGGCGAAACCTGGCCGCCAGCCGGAATGCCGGCGCCCAGCTGAAACCCGGGAGTGGCACTCTTGATAAAGGCGGCAAAGACCGCGGCAGCCCGGGCACCATCCTGTTCGATATGCCGGTACTCATCCATTCGATACGCTTCCATGATTACCGCGGCAAACCAGGATATTCCCATATATTGCGAGATTCGCCGCCGATCCCAGACATGGCAGATATCTTCGGCATCCACCCGGATACTGTCACGGCCGGAGCCGCCGCCGTAGGTATCACCGGGATGGCTGGTCAAAAAATGGTAGGCCACCGGCTTGCCGGCAGGAGACAGCTCTATACCGCGCCGGGCAATATTGCCGTTATCAAGACGACCATCGACCATTACGTCAAGCTGATCATATTCGTAGAGTTCTAGCCGTAGCGGCACCACGCCGGGAACAGAAGAGTCATAGAGACGGCGGATAAAAAACTGTCCATCCGTCCACATATGCCGCAGCCCCAATTTCTGCAAAAAACCATAGGAGTCGTGACCGGTATTATCGCAATAGCGAGACCAACGGCGGAACAACTGCCCCCAGGCGTCGTTCGCTTCGCGGTCCAGGGCGCCGGACTGATCCCGGAACCGGAATTCCGGAAAGATACCGGACCGGATCACGTTATTACAGATCCGCTCAATCGCGCCGGATATATATGAGTTATTCTGTGCCTGATCACGGCAGCGGGCAACCACCAGCCGCAGCCCCTTTTTGATGTCCGCGTCGGCAGACTTCAGCCGGGGGCGGAATCCCTGATCCACGCCCTCGGCCATGCCGGCGACATACGAGCGGTACAACGTCCTGCCCTGGACATACCGACCGGCCCTGGCAGGAGCAACCAGAGCCAGCCCGGTCCCGACAAGCGCTGTCCAGGCATCATAGAGCCGCCGCCTGGTATTCACCGCCGACCTCCAATAATCACCTGCTTCGCAGAGTAGCTGCCATGCTGCTGTTCCAGCAGTTCAAGCCGGGCTTCAATTCGCCGGATCTCCGCCTGCAGCATTGCCAGATTCGCTTTGGTATACGACTGCTGCCCGATCTGATATGACTGATTAGATTCAAGCACCACCTTTTCGGCGGCCAGATACAAGGCCAGCCGCTCTTTCAACTCAGTAACACTCGCCACCAGCTTCCCCTCTTCTCCGCTTCCTCTGTTTTTTTTTTCTTCACGTTTCACACGCGTAAAAGCATGATTGATAATGCAACAAAAAAAAAGCCCACCACTACCACCACTGCCAATCTGCTATCAGCAGTACCAAAAGAGCTGCACTGGTATGACTTTTGCTATTTTATAAAGTGCGGAATGCAAAAAGACGGGAAAAACCGTATTGGTTCAGATTTTTGACAAGGACGCAAGGAACGTCACCTGTTTATGTAAGAGATATGTAAGCAAAAAAGGCGGGAGAAAGAAGAACAAAAAGCCGCTGGCAGTGCCTATTCCGGGCTGCCAGCGGCTTTTGATTTTTTTTTTACTTCTCGTGGATGGTGAAATCGTAATCGTCCCAGTCGAGACAATCAAGCTCGAGCCTGCGGACATTTTCTTCTTTTTGGTAATAATTTACTCTTATTGCGTGATCTTCTGTTTCGTAATCAGCGGCAAAATGGACGATTGCCGGATCATCCATCACGATTCCTGTCATTTCGGCGTTTTCTTTTAAAGCTTCTTCTATTACGCTTTTGCCAACAACTTTTTCTGCCTCTTTTTTCTCTATTCGGTACCAACTCATTTTCTTGCCTCCATTTTTAGGCTTTTCAGGCGGCCCCCTTGGCCATCCCTTATCTTTAATTACAATATACCCAATGATGATATAGATTGTAACAAAAAATGCCATTTGGGGATATTTTTTTTAAAAAAAAAGTGGAAATCAGGATCTTAATAAATCGAGAAGACTGTCTATATCGGCCCGCCGCTCATGCAGCAGGAAAGAGAGATCATCCCAGACACCATCCGGGATAGGTTGTTTACCGTTCAACCATTGGCGGATCCGCCGGGTTGATGTCAGCTTCAAATCCCGGGCAAGAGGTGTTTGCCAGTTCGCACCGTATAGCGTTTCGCCGACCAGGCGCAGTTCTTTTTCTCTAAAATTACTCATCTTTGGGCGGATTAACTAAAATATGAGAGAGCCAGCGCAATACCGGTTTTGTCCTGCCTTTGCCGGTCCAGTACGTATGCCAATGGGCATCGCGGATATGAGAGCGCACCGTTCGGTCCCCGGCTGCCGCTGTAGTTCCGGTTTCTTTTGCCCGGCGTATTGCATCCCCGACATTCGCTCCCACCTCGATAATTGTCGGCTCCGGAGCAGGTTGATAGCAATATTTGCCCTGCTTCCTCTTCTTTTTCAACTTCGGCGGGGGAGTGAGATCCGCCTTGTCAGAGCATAAATATAAAATCAAAGAGATGATCCGGCTGTGGAAAGAGATACCGATATCACCCATAATGTAGATGGAATCTGCGGACAGTCCATGTACTTCCGTTGTCCGCCGGGCAGACGCTTCAATTTCCCGGATTCCTTCTTCAACAGTTTCTTTTTCCAGGCTCACCGGGATTGTTACATGCTTATCACCCGGCAGACAATAAACAAGCCGCAGCTCCCGACCGTGCTCCTCTGTATAATCAAGAGACACATAGACGCCAAAAAGATAAGAATAAAAAAGAGATAAATCGATATAAACAGCCCAGGACGGCAGGTGCAACAGCACCTCGGCAGGTACTGATCTCACGGGAGTCCGCAAGAGCTCTCTGCCGAGGTCAGCATCAAAATGATAGATAAGTTTTGAGATCCGCCAACCGGCCAAGACATGCAGTAACTGACCTTTAGGTACCTCTACTGGGCTGATTGGTATCCCGCCATGGGCTTGAGATATAAGAGTAAGACAGCCCACAACCGGCAAAAAACACCAGGATGGCCAACTGAGCTCATCATCCTGGCAGTTCCGGAGATGATTTATATCGTCCCAGATTTCCGGATACTCCTTGTCCATCCGCCAGAGATCCGACACCGGCCGCAAATTCTTTTTCTTCATAATTTATCAGCTATTAATCGGTCAAAAAAGCCCTGGTCTTTTATCCAAACCAATAATTTCATCCCTGCCGCCTGTTGATGCGTGACACTCCGCCGACCCTGTTCCAGCCTTGACACTGCTGGTTGTGTCAACCCCAGCAGCAAAGATAATTGCTGCTGATTGATACCTAGATGTTTACGAGCATTTCTATATTCGTCGCTTGTCATTTTTCTGCCCATTCTTTCAAAAACGGAATCGATGTAACCTTCCGAAATCTTGCAGAACAAGAAGCTACCTTGCAAAATAAGAAACGCCACTGGTAGCCCGGAACAGGCAAGACCAGCGGCGTTTGTTTTTTTTACATCTCTATAATTGAAAAATCATGGACCTCCCAGTCCAACATATCGAGTTCTAATTCTTCATCTTCAACATCGCGAAGAGATTGATAGTAATTGGCGATGACAATATAATAATTGCCCTCTTCATCTTCCTCTGTTTCCCATTTTGCTTCAAAAAGGACAATATTTGGGTTATCCAACAATGTCCCCGATATTTCCGCATTTTCTTCTAAAGCTTTTTCAACAGCTTCTTCACCAACGATTGCTATTGCTTCTTCTTTCGTTAATCCATCATAATCCATTTTCTGCCTCCATTTTTTTAGGCTTTTCAGGCGGCCCCCTCGGCCATCCCTTATCTTTAATTGCAATATACCCAATGGTGATGCAGATTGCAACAAAAAATGCCATTTGGGGATATTTTTTCTGAAAACAAGAGCCTATACCCATTTTTTTCTCTCAATCCATTGCTTGTATAATTGCCCGGCCAATTATTTCAGGGATTTGCGGGACGACAGCATTCCCGTACTGCTTAAGTCGTTCCATCTCTCCGGATACATCATCATAATTTCCGCGCATCTCGATGTAAGCATCCGCCGAAATCGCTGCATCAATTGCTCCTGCAAATTGCAGGGAGCATGACCCTTTCTGATAAGCGCGTAAGGATTCCGCAATGTCCATGTTTTCCAGCTCTGAGCCAGAGGGGTATGCAACAAGCCACAACCTTTCTCGGTAGTGACACGCACCAATTGCTGCCGCCGATATACAAAACCATTGCGCATCAAACCCGCTTTCGGCCAACTCACTGAGCAGCCGGGCGAATGCCCCCCCCCCTTGTTACAGGTAAGCAACCCTGGGACATTTTCAATAATTGCTGCTGCAGGTTTAACCTCCCTAATAAGACGGATTTGCTCTGACCAAAGACCCGAACGTGTACCAGAGGATAAGCCCTGCCTCTTTCCGGATACCGATACATCCTGGCAGGGGAATCCTCCGCAAATAATGTCAACTGGACCGGGGATATCATCTTTTGTTAACTCCCTTATATCATTATAAACAGGCACATCCGGCCAGTTTTTTTTTAAAACCTGCCGACAAAATATATCAATTTCACAAAACGCAATCGTTTCCATTCCTGCCCGTTCCAGACCGAGAGTAAAACCGCCGATTCCGCTAAACAGATCCAACACTCTCAATCTCCTCATTCCGATTACTCCACTTCAACTGATTTTATGGATAATTTCATCGTCCCAAGCAGGCACCGCGGGTTTTTACAATAATGATACCGGACCCGGACTCGTCCTTCCCAGCGGCCGGTACTGTATACCTTTGTCCGCTGGCCACACCAGGGGCAGCGGGCACCATATCGTGACGAGTAATCCACCCCCTTATTCGCCAGCTGCCGCACATAGGCTATCTGTTTAACTGTTATACGCCCCATTTACAGATCCTCTTTTCGCCAGTCCCAGCCATGGTTGGCCCGTTTTTTTTTGCACTGCCACAATTTCATAAATAGCGGAATTCTATCCGGTTAACCACAACATCAGGAGCTATTTTGTAGTGAGCTGTCAACATCTGTACAAAATCTTCTGGAGTCCACCCGGGGAACCCTTCCAGAACAACATCTTGCGGGGTGATAGTATTGAGAGGCTCAGCCCGCGTGGAAACAATTTCTATAAGCCCAAGGCGGTTTATTTTTTCGCCCTTTTTAAGCCCCATGGCTCGTTCAACACCCTGCACTACATCCCCTGGCTTAAGAAACCACCAGCCAAATCTCCGGGTAACCTTTTTTGAGCGGTTCCTAAACTGATCTATCGTCATTGCAAAACTCATATTGCGCGCCATCATTGCCCACCTTTTGCCCAGTATTTAATCTGCAGGATATCCGCTGCGACCAGGGCCATCATTTCGCAGTCCCAGTCATGATTGGCCCGGTTTTTTTTGCACTGCCACAATTGCCGCTCGTCCCGGTATTCTGCGCACATCTGCCGGGCGTACTCAAATGTCGTATCTTTGTGGAGGTGGAACGCCCCGGGAGCATCGGCGGCGATCCCCAGTTTAGTCATCAACTGGTCCTTGTAATAATGAGTATCACAATTAACAAGCCGCACACCCCCCGGAATAACCCGGTTTGTGCCGGGATAGGTGTCGATGGTTGTAAAGGTATGCGGTGTCGGCCGACGACCCGCCGCGCCCTTATACGGCTGGACCCGACCGGGAAAGCGCCGGGAAAAATCATAAACATCAGAGGTCCGGTGCCCCATTGCGTCATGTACTGCCAGATGCACTGGATAATAGAGCCCTTCGGCGTCCTTGTATTGATAATCAAACAACAGGGCCGCAAGCGCTTCAAAACTGTCAACCTGCCCGTTCTTTATGAGCCAGCTTTCCATCTCCAGACCCCAGCCAAACGCGCGGATTACATAGCGGAAATAGGCATCCTGGGTATCGACACCGGCAACCAGGGCGGCTACCTTACCGCCGGCCGGAACCATCCCTTCAGGCCGGTCGTCCCGCAACGCCAAAATTGAATCTTCGACTCGTACCGAGCCATAATCGACAAAGGCCTCCGCCTTGATCTGATTCATAAAGTATTGCATCGCCCGGCTATCCCGCAGCCCCTTCAAAAAAGCGGCGGCGCACTCGGACAATTTTACCAGCGGCGAAATCCAGCCGGGGGAATGAAAGCAGATCCGTTCCGGGCGGGTCTGCTGCAACCAGGGCAGCAATTCCCGTTCCGGATCCCAGACCGGCACTGACTCTTCATTTGTTTCCTGCTCCGGATTCCGGGCCGCCCACCGGCCATCCTGGATAGCCGCATCCCGTTTCCGATCATCCCATTCGCTGCCACATTGCCCGCAAACATAACGGGCAAGATTCTCATCCAGCACCTTCCGCGGATCACGCTCATCACCAAAACGGATCCGGTCAAACGCCATCAACTCAAATTGATGGCAATCCGGACAACAGGCCCAATAATCAAAAATCACCTGTGCCTCATGATTCAGATAATGCCAGATCGGACCGGTCTCAACTGTCGGTGTACTGACCAGCCAGGCCTTTGCTCCAAATTTAAAAGCCCGGAACCGCTCAAAAAACAGATCGAGCGACCGTGCTTCTTTCTTACTCGGCTGTTCCGGCCATTTATCAAGTTCATCCGCCACCAGATAACGGGCGGAAATATTACCGAGCGAGCGTACTGACCCGGCCCAGCCCATATAAATCAGCATATTCTGCAGCTTGATCCGGAGGGCTGCCATATCATCAGAGCTGCCGGTCAGTAATTTGCGGAGCCGGGGAGATTTTTTAAACATCGGCTGCAGATAGTCGATCGACCGTTTCGCGGCAGCGTCCCGATCCGGATAAACGATAAAACCGGGACCGGGACACATATCAGCGATAAAGCCAAACAGCGTCTCGATGCCGGCAGAGCTGCCGGTCTGCGGCGCCTTGCAGTTCCCGATCACCCGCACCGACGGAAAAAAAGAAGCATCCATAATGCCCCGGAAATGCGGCATAAAAGAATTGTCCCAGCGGCTGCCCTCGAGCGGACCATACGTCACATGCCGATATTTCGGCGCCCATTCGGACGGCGGCAGCCATTTCTTCTTTTTCAGCGTCCGCCGCTCTCCGATAAAAGGCCGGAACCGGACCCGAATCCGCTTCTGCCGGTACCGGTACTTTTCCGGCAACCAGACCGGAGCCGTCCGCAATCTGATTACCCGGTTATGGCGGATATCAACAGACGGAGCAGGCAGCGCCATCAGTCCACACCCTCTGGATACGGGATTTCCGCCCACCAGACTGGATCCGGGATGGGATTGTCTGTCCCGGCATCAATCCAAATGAGACTCCCACCCTCATACTTATAAAAATAGCCAAAAAGGACTACGTCCCGACGACGGCAATATACCAGGCAGAGCCGATCATCATCAGGACATGAGCTTTTATCAACGGGATACCATGTTACCATTGATCTGTTCATATTCGCTCTCTCAATCAATAGCAATAAACGGGATAATCAGATAACCCGGCCCGTCTTTGCCTTCTTTCTTGCTGCGATGTGAGCTTCGTGCAGGCTTTTTATTCTTTCTGCTGTGGCATTAGGTAGAGCCAACATTTCCTCGTCAGGATCAAACGGTTCATCTGATTCGAGTTTTTTGCATAATGCAAAAACCACTACTCTGTCGTAATCCCCAGTAAACGGATGATCAAAAAAAAGTATTTCAGGCTCTTTTTTACAAAAAAAACCTGTTTGCCTATTTCCGACATTCCCGTCGCCAGTGTTCCTGTCGCCAGTGTTCCCGTAACCAGTGTTCCCGTCGCCAGTGTTCCCGTCGCCAGTGTTCCCGTCGCCAGTGTTCCCGTCGCCAGTGTTCCCGTCGCCAGTGTTCCAGTCGCCAGTGTTCCTGTAGCCAGTGTTCCCGTCGCCAGTGTTCCTGTCGCCAGTGTTCTCGTCGCCAGTGTTCCTGTAGCCGGTGTTCCTATAGCCGGTGTTCCTATCGCCGGTGTTCCCGTCACCGGTGATAATAATCTCTTCAATCAATCGAATGAAACGAGCGACATGCTTTAAATAAGCTCCCGGCTCCTCTCCTCTGACAATTTCTCTTGCCTCAACCCGGAAAATGCGTGTTCCCTCATCTGCGTAATAGCACCAAGGTCCAGAAGGATACTCGCAAAAATGGAACCCTGAACTACAGAGTTCCAAATCCCCTTTGTGCTCATGCCATTTTCCCAATTCAAATTGGAAGCCTCGACAGCACATATCCTTATCCGTTGCTTTATATCCTGTTACTATCTCCGACATGACCATCTCTTCTGCTCCTTTTTTTGGTTTGATTTTTTTTTTGTTGGAAGGATCCACCGCTCGGCTCCTTCTTTATCAAGTTGTATTTCCTTGCCGAGTTTATACGCTTCTATCTGCCCCTCGGCGATGGCCCGACGGAATATCCCAGCAAAAATCTGGTCAATATGCCTCCAGTATCACATCAAATTCAACATCTGCCGCAAAATCCCCCATCCGCTGTTCAAGTTCTTCACAGACGGCCGCGACCAGGGCAGGAGCTTCCTTCTGATCACCGCCGACAATATCAATCCAGTCCGGCGCCGACTGCTGGACCGTATGGTTCAGGTGAGCCATAAAGGCAACCGCCCGAGAGACTATTGCCAGCTCATGATCCTCGCGGGATACAAATTTTCTCTTTTTTACATTGAGATCATGTTCTTCCTTCTCGAGCTTGACCCGGGCTGTTCGCAGCTCCAGCTCCAGTTTTTCATCCTGTATTTTTTCCAGCCGGTCGTTCACTTTCATCCCGGTTTCAGCCCGGCGCAGATGCTTTTTTGCGTACCTGTCGACTGCCGACTGGGTATAGACCCCTTTCCGTTTCTGCAGCAACCGCTCCCTGATATGTTCGTAAAATTGTGACCGGCTTACTTTCCAACCCATATCAAGCAGATAGCGATGGACATCGATCGCCGCAGCAAACGAGAGCGGGCCAGCATCTCCGATTTCATACTTTTCCGAGAGCGAGGTGACAAGAGACTCCAGATCCTCTTTCAGATGCCGCCACTCCTTTAGTGTTGTGGCCGTCGGCTGCTCCTTGTTTTTTCGGGTCGCCGCTACAAAGGCATTGTTGACCAATACCAGCTCAACCTTATCCTCCTGACTGACAACTGCCTCAAGCGCCTTTATCCGTTTCTGCATAGCCGCTCCGTTCTCACCAGGTCATAGCTCTGGCCGCCATCAAGTATGGCTTCTCCACCGCTATATTCCTGCCATCGTTTGATAATGACTTCGCCAAATCGCGGATCAAGCTCAAGCAGTCGTGCCCGCCGCTTCCGCGCCTCGCAGGCAATCAGCGTTGTCCCCGATCCACCAAACGGATCGAGGACAAGATCCCCGCTCCGGGAGCTGTTAATCAGACAATGCTCCACCAGGGCAACCGGCTTCATTGTAGGATGCAGAGTGCTCCGTACCGGTTTGTCAAATTCCATAATTGACGGTATCAGCGACTCAACCATCACATTTTCGCCCGTAATGATATATTCCTCGTTACCAACCATTATCTGATACCCCCCCCTGACAGCTCCTGAATCGCCAAAAAACCACCAAACTCAAGCATCGTCGTCCGTTTTCTGCCACCATACCAGCAATGGGCGGAGCCGGGTTTCCAGCCATACAGAATCGGCTCATGTCGATAATGATAATCTGACCGCCCAAAAGTTGAATGATTTTTGCGCCAGATCAGGCAGGTACCATATTTAAAACCGGCAGCGACAAACTGTTGCCGAAAAGTGACAGAGGGAAGTCCATCTGCATGAGCCACATAAACCGGGCCACCTGGCTTCAATGCAGCAAAAATCTGTTTATAAAACGCGGCAAGGAAGTGATTAAATTCTTTTCCCGACATATTATCGTTCTTTATCTTTCCGACGGCCCCTTCATAATTGACATTGTAGGGCGGGTCGGTCCAGACCATATCAACCGGGTCACCGGCCAGCAGCAGATCATATGATTTCGGGACTGTCGCATCTCCGACATAAAGCACATGATCACCCAGGAGCCACCGATCCCCCGACTTGACAATTACCTCATCAACCTCCGGCACCGCGTCTTTATCCCCCGCTTTCTCATGATGCCCGATCAAAGACTCCAGCTCGACTTCCGTAAATCCGATCGGCGTCATATCAAAACCGGTATCATCGAGAGAGAGCAGTTCCGCCTCAAGCAGTTTCATATCCCATTTTGCCAGCTCGGCGACTTTATTCACCGAGATCCGGAAGGCCCTGATCTGCTCCTCGCTGAGATGATCAGCGATAATAACGGGGACATTTTCCAGCCCCAGTGAGCGAGCAGCCTTATAACGCAGATGCCCGTCTATAATCTCTCCGCTCCCCCGGATGAGGATCGGCACATTAAAACCAAACGATTCAATAGCCCGGGCCACCGCCTCAACTGCATGATCATTTTTTCGGGGATTCCGGTCATATTCATACAACTTATTGACATTCCACTGCTTAATCTGCATGAGACTCCTCTTATTGACTCAGTTGACCCGGTACATGCTGGTATTGATAGACGCCATCCTCCAGCTCACCGATATAATCAAGGACCGGATCCGATTCAAAAGCCAGCTTCCTGAGCCGGTACGCCTGCTTTTTATTTTCCTCTTTCCAGGGATCCGGGATAAAAAGCTGCAGTCCGTTTTTTTTGCCAAAAACGGTAAACGAGGCAGACGAGACAAAAAGCAGCTGTTTAAACTCATCAAGTTCCGGATCCCGACTGCCAAACCGGCGATCATCGTCAACCGCTGCCGCTCCGGTGATATCCGGCAGCAACGCCGGCGGCAGACCGGCCATAACCCAGGTCCGCAGATCAACCCCGGCCTGGAAGGCTTCGCCGGGATCCTTGCCTTCAGGCACCGGCCACCGCCGATATTGCGGATAGTGTTCCTCCCACCAGGCGCCAGCCTGGACCCCGGCGGGATCGGTGTCGAGTGCACCAAGAATACAAAGAGACTGATCAAGAGCGGCCGCAGCCCGCATATCCGGCCGCACCCCGGTAGATCCGATACCGATAGTTCCAACCAGATCCCCGGCGGCTGCATCGATGGCGATACAATCAAGCTCGGCCTCGGCCGTAACAAAAGCCCGGGCAGAGCCGTTCGTGACAAACAGATCCCGGATTGACCCCTTGACATAGCTGTATTTCCCCTGGCCAACAACCGGCTTCACCAGCCGGATGGTAATACGATGCAAAAGACCATCGACAAAATAGGGGATAATCAGACCGGCATCGAGCTTCAGGCACCGGAGCCGGCCATTCTCCTTCTTCTCATTCCGCAGTCCCCAGGACGGCCACGGCCGGAAAAGCGGCTGATATTTTTTTCCGTTACGCTCCTCGCCCGCATGGAAACCAAGTCGATACAATTTTATTTCGTCCATCCCGACTCCGCGGGCCATCAGATATGCAATTGACATCGGCCGGGAGAGCAGCGCCTCATGGCAGCGATTGACAAACGCCGTTCCCTTTTCCTGCCACTTTTTCGGGTCCACGACCTCTTCCGGATAGTCCTTGTCTACCGGGACAAACGGTTCCTGCCGCTGGCGCCGTGGCACGGCCGGCGACGCATACTTATGATGCTGACCGCCGCCGCCTTTCGGCTCTTTACCCAAAAACCGGCAGGCCTCGGCATACCCCATTCCCCGGAAATCCCGGAGATATTGAATGATATCACCGCCTTTACCGCAACCGGCCCCAACACCTTTTCCCCGGCCACAATAAAACGACCCCTCACCATCATTTTGATATTGATACACACCAAACCGATCCGTACCGCCGCAACCAGGGCACGGACCGCGCCATTCCCGTCCACCGCCAACAGACAGCAGCTTTGCTCCCGATACATCCTCACGGTAAAGCTCTAATATGTTTGTCATATCAACCTCTTATTAACCATTAAACAAAAAATTGAATAACAGCCGGACAGACAACCCTCCCAAACTCCCATAAAAATCCCAACAGCCTCCCAGATAACAATCCAAATAAAAACAAAAACTTATCCTTCTTTTTTTTCTTTTTTTATTATTATTGGGAAGTTGGGAGGGGTATATATACGCGTACGGAGATATATTATTCCCCGTTTTTTTTACGCGCGTGTACGTCTATATAATAACCCTCCCAAACTCCCAAACATACAAAATAGCAAAGAATAACGAGATCTTAACCCAGGGAGACCGCCGGGAATACCCTGGGAGTCTGGGAGTGCAGGTCGGCAAAAAGCACAAAAAAGTCATGTAGTAACCTCCTTCAACCCATCGATCCGGACGAAAGAGAAGTACATATTGCTCGACTTCACTTTCGGAAACCCCTTCAATTCCATCTGGTCGGAGAAATCCTGATAACTCATCGGGCGTTTTCCCGGAGAATCCTTGCCGAACCACAAAACAAAGTGATCGTGCAGCTTTCGGGCAAGTGTCCGATTTTCAGTCGACACGTCCTCTTTATCGACCAGGCAATAATCATCGAGAAAATGCTGCAGGATGTCCTCGTGCTCCCGATAGTTCCGCGACGCCTTCAACACCACTTCAGGCGGATCCAACCCCCGCCGCTGCCAACCAAGGCAGCCGCGTACCAGCCAGGCCAGAATTCCTGATGATTCTTTTTCAAGTTTTATGTCGATCGTCTTATCAACCGGGCGATGGAAATCCCGGGTACAGACATCAACAAAAGAGCGCAAAAATGGAAAAACCCGGATTCTCTCCCAGAACGGTGTATCCTTGGCCGGAGCAGACGGCAGATCATTACAGAGCAGAAACATCAGATGCGTCGGAAAAAAAGTCGTCTGATAATTCTCATTCAATCCCCGGCCGATCAACTCATTGCCGCCGGAATACCGCTTCACCTGCCCGCTTGCAAAAGAGTGCTGTTTTTCCGTCTCTGCGGCATAGGCCACCCGCAATCCCTTGAGCGCCATAATCTCCGGCCGCGGCCCCCCGGGTGAACGGGAAAATCGTTGACTGATCAGCAGTTCAGTCTGTATTGGTCCGGCAAGATCGCCCAGGACATGACTCACAGCCCCGATCAGCGTATCCTTGCCGTTATGGCCATGGGGACCGTAAAATACGACAAAAAGCCGTTCGCTTCGCAGCCCGGTAATAGCATACCCAAGGACCCGCTGCAGATAATCGATCACCGCCGGATCATCGAGCACATCCTTCAAAAATTTCTCCCAGGTCGGACACGCCGCATCAATACCCTGCCATTCGGCCGCGGCAACCCTGGTAAAATACAATCCGGAATCGCCGCCCGCCCGGAACTCGCCTGTCCGTAAATCGACAATCCCGTTTCTGACTGGCAGCAGCCACGGATGCTGATCAAGTTCGTCCGGATGGACCGTAAGCGGATCACTATTGCTTATTGCACATTTCAGGACAGCACTACGCCCCCGATCTGACCGCAATCGATCCAGCCGGGCAATACATGCCTTTTTCTGAGCCTTCAACGCTCTCATTGCCCCTTTATCATCCGTACCTTTATTAATTTCGTCTTCAATTGACTCCAAAATTGGCAGATAACAGGCGGCAACTGCCTCGACCGCGGACTTTGCCTGCCCGTTATAGTCAGGCTGCCAATGCGGTCCGACATATTGCATCCAGCCAAGCCCGTCCTTGGCCAGAACATTATGGACAAACTGTCCTCGATGCAGATAGTTAAAAAGCAACGAGTCCCCGACCTCGCTCGTCAGATAGCACTTCCGGACAAAAGACAGCGGTGGACCGCCGTCACCATCCCCGTCATTATTTTTCGGCTTTCTCTCCTGCTCTTCCCGAGCCACCATCTCCCTGACTTTCCGCCGATACTGTTCCAGATTTTCAACAGACACCAGGATGCGCCCCCTTTAGCTCTTTTTTCCGCTTATAGATCCAGCGTTTTGACACCCTGCCGATCATAACCCGGGCAATAATTTCAACCCGGAGATCCTCAGCCAGCATCCGATCAACCAGCTCGCGTATGGTCCCATCAATATACGGGTTCAAGACAAAAGCCCGGCCGCAATGCTGGCAGCAATACAATTGTTTTCCAGAGCTGCTGCTGCCATTTCGCCATACTTTCGCTCCACCGCAGCGCGGGCAGCGCGGCAACTTCCTATCCATACCAGATGCACTCATGACGACCCTCCAAATTCAAAAAACAGAGGCAAAGCAGACACAAACAACCACAAAAAACCTGCATCACCGGCAATAAGCGCCGCCACAAAACCACCAAACCCCGCAAACTCAAGCCCAGAGGGGTTTTCCGGTTTTCCACAAATTTCAAAATTCTTCCCGCACGATTCCACCGCGCTCCCCCGTACCCGTGATCCGAATCGGATGCAGAAGGACCCGTGGATTTTGGGATTTTCATAAATCTTGGTTTGTGTTTTGGGAAAAGGGGGTATGGGGGAAAAATAACAAAGACCATGTGTTTCTTTCTCAAACCAGGACAGGCAACAAAATCCCAGCCCCCCCACTATTCCCTTGCCCCTTAAACCTCATTCTTCTTGCCAATCCGGAAAGGTTGTACCGATAGCAGCAGGATCGTCGTGAACAACTACCCTGGGGTTATTTGCTATATGATAAAGAGGAGATAACGTCAGTAAAATCCAGAGTAATAATGCTGTTAAATTGCCGACATATTTCATATGACACTCACCCTCCTTGGCTTTCGGCCGCGGCTCCGAGTCTTCTTTGGTTCTATGCTCAGCAGCCTCGACTTATAAAAACGCAGATCACCCTTAGCCTTACCACTCGGGCGAAAACCGAGAGAGGGATCTGCAGCGACATAACGCTGTAGTGTTCTTTTACTTACTTTTAAAAAGGCAGCAGCTTCAGAAAGAGTGAGAACATCATCGTTCTCATTACGTGATAAGAGAGAGCAAATCATCTCATGCAAAGAAACGATTTGTTGTTCAAGCCGAATAATATCCTTTTGGGTGACAACATCGCTCATAACTATTCACCCTCCAGTTTTACTATCAACTCGACGATAGCCTGGATGGCTTGCCATCCTTCTTTGACAATTGCTCTCCGCTCTCCCTTCGATATGTGATTGTCGGCAAGGGATTCCTGTACTGAGCGCATCACATCGCCGAACTCGGCAGCTGCCGTGATAGCTGTATTTTGCAAATCAGAGATAGAGGTCGTTGACTCCGGAATAGTAACTGCGACACGGTTACAGAGCCGCTCCATTGTATCCAGCAACAAAAAGTTGCCGGTAATCTTTGTAAGGGGGACAGCCAGCTTGAGGGGGAATCTAACCCCGCTGGCATTAGGACCAGCCATTTCCGGATCGGGCGTAGCAGCTCGATAAAGATATGATGGAGCTATACCTAGCTGCTCAGCGATAGCCTCTACTGACAAAACCGGATGCCGATGTATCATTTGATAGACTGCATCCTTAATCATCAACGGGCCGCTAGACATGATAAAAACTCTCAGAAATTTTCATATCCAAATCGACAAAAAAAAGATTCATTGCAAAAAAGCCCGCCCCCTGTAAAGATAGACAAATGCCGCCAAGCAAAAGCCCGATATCTGTACAGGGAGCGAGACATTTTTTTTATCTACTCTCCTCTTCGACGGGCCACAGTACATCAACCGGCGTCTGGGTTAACTCAGAGATAATGGCCCGCAGTTCCGTATTCATCGACTTTCCGCTTATGACACGGTAGAGCGTCATCTTTGAGTAACCGTAATCGGCAGCGATATCCGGTACTGTTTTGCCGGTCGCAGCCATTAGAGATCCGATAATTTTTATTGAGTCCATGTGACAAAAGTAGCAACAAACGCAAATAATGCAAAGTAAAAACGCAAAGAAAGAAAACAAGAAAAAAAAGTCTGAGAAATTTGGTGAACGTTTACGGATGGTTATGGACATAAAAAAAATTGATCAATCCGACCTCGTGACAGCTCTTAACATTGGATACTCTCAGATGAGCTTATGGGTTAATGGACGGAGGAAAGCGGGACCAAAAAACACAAGAAGGCTCAGTGAATATTTAGAATGCGATTTTAATTGGCTGTTTGACGGAAGCGGCCCAGCACCTGAGCAAAGCCTCACAGATATCGGTTACAAAGAAAGAAGCTCAAAACTTGCGAAACTGGTAAGAATCCCTGTTCTTGGCAAAGTTCCCGCGGGAATACCTGAATTAACAGAAGAACACGTAAATGATTATGTGTCTTTGCCAAATGCTCCCAAAAATTGCTATGCGTTAAAAGTGATGGGGCAATCTATGGAACCGGAGATCCGACAGGATGATTATGTTCTCTTTGTCATTGACCGGGAAGCCAAACCAGGAGATGTCGTAGTTGTAAATGATGAGTTTGGAGACTCCATGATAAAACGACTTAAAGAAAAAGATGGCGAGTATTATCTTGTAAGCGATAATCCCGCATACCCTACATACCGTCCTGATGAAAACTATCGCATCATGGGCGTGGTTATAGGCGGATGGAGACCACTTAAAGTTTGATTTCTTATAAGAGAGAGGAGAGATATGGGCATAGACGGCACTGAGGCAAAAAGAAGAAAAAAAAAAGCCGAAAGATTTACTGAGAATATTAACAAAAAAACAAAGAGAAAAGAGACAAAAGATCTCTCGAAAGTAAGCTTTATAAGGATAGCAATTCCTATCCTCATTTTCGCGGCAGTGCTTGGATATATTACCTTTGTTTATGTGCCTGCCGAGTATGATGCCCACAGAAGCGTTACCCCCCAGCCCTCTGTCAAACATGCAGAGCAGAGCAACCGAGAACCCGGAGAAATTAAACAAGACCTTGGCCAAAAAACAATCTCATTTGGCAGTCAACATCAGGCGAAAGAACTCTTGAGAATTATAGATATTTTTAAAAATAAAACAGAATATCAGATTTCCTACACAACTTCTGATGATATAGTTATATTCGGTTGCGACTTCACAAGAAACATCCTGCTCCGGACACATAACGAAAGAGACGGCCATGGCAAGGTGGAAAAATGGCAGGGACACATCCTTTATCGTCTTAAAAGCGCAGCCACAGGCGGCTCACTTAACGATACGCCCGATGGCAAAATATTTGCCCAGACAGCCACATTTTAAAAATACAATGTACCTTTTTTTGTACCCATTTCAAAACAAATCTATAATAACATACTGAAATAAAAGAATATATATGTGTTACATTCCGGACATATAAT
>PDWJ01000950.1_pt1 | contig 38637 bp, 29 predicted proteins | sample 1430881 | NCBI WGS metagenome assembly PDWJ01 (sample SAMN01162460, study PRJNA174530) | Oral metagenome, whole genome shotgun sequencing project. | biome: Marine environment; feature: Marine mammal; material: Swab sample of the gingival sulcus; isolation source: swab sample of gingival sulcus...
AAACTGATTCATGTCGCTGAAGATACTCAGGCGGGAGAACTGGCTGACTCCGGTTAACAAAACAAAACGAAGATATGGATCGGATGATTTAAGAACACCGTAGAAACCCTTTAAGATGGCGCGATACTCTTCGTTAAGATCGGGGTCCACACCCTGGGTCTGAAGCAGGGGCTTGTCGTATTCATCAACCAATACCACAAGCTGTCTGCCTGTTTTTTCGAATGCTCTTTTGATTAAAGCAGCAAAGCGGACAGACATGCTTTTCCCCGAGGGATCAAGACCATAATCCTGTTCCAAAACGTTAAGCTGGTTACTGATAAATTGTTCCAGATCTTTTTTGCTGCTGTATTTTTCTCCATTCAAATCCAGATGAAAAACAGGATATTCCTGCCATGGATTATCAGACTGCTCTTCCAGCTTCTCGATTGCCAAGCCCTTAAAAAGTTCTCTCTGTCCCTTGAAGTAAGCCTTGATAGTGGAAAGAAGCAGGCTTTTGCCAAAGCGGCGGGGACGGCTTATAAAATAGGGTTTTCCAGTAGTTATTAATTTCCAGATCAACGCGGTCTTGTCAATATATACAAAACCTTTGTTTCGAATGTCCTGAAAGTCCTGAATACCGATGGGTAAAGCCCGTTCCGTCATCATAATTCAGGTTAACCCAAAGCCCCTGTTTTTTCAAGCATATTCACAGATTCGTCTTAGTCGGATAAAATAACCGAATGAAAATACATCGTTCAGTCAAAGTTCTTCTATTAATTATTCTAATAGCAGCCGCCCAAAACCTTTATGCGGGAGGGCTCCGTGAAAAGCCGCTTAAAAGCTATAATTTTTATGCTCTGGGAACAAACTGCACCCTAAGCCTCTATGGGGGAAATATGGAACAGTTTAAATCTGTTGAAACACTTGTTAAGGGTTTTGAATCAAGGATGAGTATAAACATTTACGGTAGTGAGGTAAGTAGAATAAATTCAAAGGCGGGAGTTTCAGCTGTCAAGGTTTCTGATGATGTTTACAAGGTCATAAAGGCCGGTCTTTATTTTTCCGAAATCAGCAATGGTGCCTTCGACATAAGCATAGGCCCTCTTGTAAGCCTATGGGATATAAATAACGGCGGATACCGCCCAAAGACGGACGAAATAAAATCAGCCCTCTCACTTGTAGATCATAAAAAGGTTAACGCCTCTGATAATAAGATTTATCTGGCTGAAAAAGGTATGTCAATTGAACCCGGAGGTATCGCCAAAGGCTATGCGGCAGATGCAGCTGCGGGATATCTTGATTCTATCGGGGTGAGATCAGGGCTGATTAACTTTGGCGGAAACGTTCTTGCAATTGGGAAAAAACAAAATGGAAGCAAATGGCGGATAGGAATTCAGAATCCTGACGCATCACGGGGCAGCTATATTGGAATAGTTGCCATTTCAGACAGATCAATTGTTACATCGGGCAAATACGAACGCTTCTTCATTGGTGATGACGGTCAAAACTATCACCATATACTGGATACTAAAACCGGATACCCTGTAGAAAACGGGATTGCCCAGGTTTCAATAATTGCATCGGATTCAATGACGGCAGACGCAATGTCTACTGCGCTTTTCCTGCTTGGGCTGGAAGAAGGTTCAAGACTTGCTGAAAGCATTGATGGTGTTGAGTCAATAATCATCATGGAGAACAATGATATCTATATTACAGCCGGTTTAAAGAACAACTTTACGCTCACTGACAAGGGTTTTACGCTTGTTAAACAATAGTCCCCCTGAGAGACTAAAAAAATTGAATATATAGGAAACCATCTAAAACCCTAGTCTGTCCAATTTTCCAATCTTAAGCCTTTGACTCTTTCAAATTCTTTGGTGTTATTAGTAACAAGAATACCATCATTTTCTAATACCGTCGCCGCAATTAATAAATCGTTAGGCCCTATTACTTTTCCTTCTTTTTCCAGATCAGATCTTATCAATGAATAGGTATTTGCTTCATTTTCACCAAAGCCTACAACTTCAAATGGAAACAGGAATTTCTTTATATTCTTAAGATTCTCTTCTCTTTTTATACTCTTTTCTGCCCCATATAGTAATTCTGCTTTAACTATTGAACATATTTTTATGTTATCAGGGTGTTTTTCGAATAACCTATCTCTTAGATTATCATTTATACCCTTCAAAAAATATATGCAAATATTTGTATCAAGATAATATCTCATATCATTTCTCTTTCAATATCATTCGAGAAATCCTGTATTTTTTCTACTAAAAAACTATCATCGTCTATAACACCATACAAATTTTTATAATTCTCAGGCCAGGCCTTGGTCATCGACTCATTCAGTATTTTTACAACATATTTTGATATTGAAACATGCTCAATCTTTGCACCCATTTCAATCTTGTTTAGTGTATTCTCATCAATATAAAGTGATAATTGAGGCACAACTCTCTCCTTATATTATATATTATACTTGTCTATATAATAGATCAACATCTTTAGGATAAATTTCAACCTTGAATGTAAATGGAGTATTTTTAATAACTTGTTATTAAACACCTATTTAATCGTATTCAATAACTCAAATAGTTCAGGAGCCTTCTTTTTAAGATTAATAACCTGTAAATTAGTATCAGTCCAGCCGTGGGCGGTTTTACCGCTGCAAAGAACCTCGTCTTCGTCCTTACGCCTCACCTCATAGCCTAGTATTAGCCTTGCAATTGACAGCTTTTCTACAAAACAGCGGACTGTTACAGTCTCACCATAGCGGACACTTCCAAAATAATTACATTCTACATGAGAAACAGGCAGCATTATACCCTCTTGCTCAATACGCGCGTAGGAATATCCGGCCTTATCCATCAAATCTGTCCGTGCTGCTTCAAACCAGACTGGATAGACAGAGTGATGAACAACACCCATCTGATCGGTTTCTGCATATCGTACGACAATATCAGTATAACTCATGAGCCTAGGTTAGCATGAACTAAGGGGAGAAATCAACAGAAATATTGGGGGTATTAATCACCGTTTGAAGGTTCATCAATGAAGGATGCCCGGATAAGCTTAAAATCCTCTTCTCTTTCCAAAAATGCATTCACAACATCCGGATCAAAATGACAGCCCTTTCCTTCAAGAATAATTTCTTTTGCCTTTTCATGAGTAAAGGCCTTTTTATAAGGCCGCTCTGACGTGAGAGCATCGTAGACATCTGATAGGGTCGTTATCCTGGCGGAAAGAGGTATATCATCACCCTTAAGACCATAGGGATAACCGCTGCCGTCCCATTTTTCGTGATGGTGAAAAGCAATCTCCTTACCCATAGACAAGAGAGTCGTATCATCCATTTCCGATTCAATTTTGAGCAGCGTCTTTCCGGCGATTACGGTGTGTTCCTTCATAACATCAAACTCTTCAGGGGTTAGTTTCCCTTTCTTCAGCAGGATGGAGTCAGGAATGGCAACCTTTCCGATATCATGCAGCACCGAAGACTGATATAGATCATCAATATATTTATCTGTAATATAATCAGCATAGCGGGCTGTTTTTGCCAGCTGCTCGGCAAGTATTTTACAGTATTCTTTAATCCTTTCGAGATGAAGACCTGTATCTTCATCCCTGTACTCCGCAAGTTTTGCAAGCCCAATAATGGTACCAAAACGTGAACGCTCAAGGCGGTTTTTACTTTCAAGAAGTTCATTTCTTTGTTTTGTGATGGTTCTGTTATTTTTATACGCCCTGTTAATAATTTCAATAGCCTGAACAAATATAAACAGAGTCATACCAATAGGAAATAAAATAATGGTTTCAAGCTGTGTATGCAGATTAATAATATCATTGATAAAAGCAGCAAAGAGAATAAATACACTTAAAAAGCTCAACAGGTAACGGCTGTAGTCTTTCTTGACAAGCTGTGCAAACCTGATTAGTGCAAATGCCATATAGAAAACAAAAACAAACTGACCGCCTAATAAAAACGTGGTGAATATTAATGGTTTTAAAAATATTGAAATAATTATAAATAAGGAAATAATAATAGTAAACGAAAGAACTATCCAGCTTTTTTGAGAATATTCCAAATAAGAAAAGAGATAGTTTAGAATAAAGAACATGGCAAGATACATTGAGATATACTCTATTCTCAACTGAACATTCCATGAAAGATGATCGATAATGGATAAAATCGGAACATGTGAAGTTATAAGAAGCCAGATAGTAAGCATGAAACAGAAAGCGGCCAGATTAAGTGTTGTTATTTTCCGGTTTCCAATAAAATAAACAAAAGAATAGTAAATTCCGGTAATGAATAAGAAGTTTACCAGAAATATAACCAGAACCTGCCACTTTTCAGTATAGCTGGTAATATTTTCATAGTTCCCAAAGATCAAAGGCGCCTTAATACCACCTCTTGCCATATTATAATTAGAAACATGTATTGTAATTACTATGTCTTTGGAATCAGGAATAAAAAAAGCTGTCCGGGGCCTGCTGAAAGGCACAGATGTCTCTATAGATTTGCCGGGGACACCTGATTTTAATACTTCTTTTTCATTAATATAAATTGTGTAGGCTTCTCCAATGTTTGGAATATGCAGGGCCATCAGCGCATCTGAATCAGGCAGGGTCAAATATGCGCGGTAGGTAGCATAGCCAAAACTCTTATGTCTATCCTTGTTAGAAGAGTTCCCTCCCCATTTTATATCAGGTGTTATGTATTCGCTTATTTCTGTTTCACCGGATGATACGGGAGGCAGGAAATCCTTCCAGGCAAAACCCCATTCTCCATTCAGAAAAATATTTCCGGAGGATTCAAAGTCCCAATCACTAAGATCCAAATATCCTTTAACCAGGCTTGCATCTTTTACATTTGGGAGTGTTGCTGAGTAAAAAATAAATCCAAGAGAACAGATAATCAATGCAAGCGAAGTTCTAACTTTCATACTTTAATTATATTATATGAATAATCAGAACATATTCCATAGGCGGGTAAAAATTCTTGGATTTTTAATGAATAGTTTTATTTGATTCAAGAATTACTGAAAAAGGCTCTCTATTTTTTAGCTGCTAAGCGTAAGAAAAAACTAAAAGCGGTACCTAAATCCGGCCTGAAGTGTCAACTTTGCACCAATGGGCATCAACGAACCATATTCCCATTTACTATTCAGCCCGGCCTCTACCGGTATTGATACATGTTCATAAAATACCGATTCAAAACCGAATCCCAGACCGACAACTATACCGGGAACATAATATGGTTCAGTAGCTACATAATTTTTATCATATTTTCTTATTGCACCCGTATGCCTTACTCCGCCAAAAATATAGAGACCTCCCTCAAAAATATCACCTACTGCATCATAATACAACATATACTGAGCTTCAAAACCCAGACCGTATGAAAACTCACCTGGTTGAGGTTCAGATATAAGTAAAGGGACAATTGAAAAAATTTCTTCAGGAAAAAAGAACAGGCCGACGGTGAAATTAATACCCCAATTGCCAATCCACTGGTGGTAGTTAATACCGGTCCCTATTATGTCTCCGAAAAATACACCGACAGCCTTGTCATAAGTATTAAAACCATATTCCTCTTCGGCAGTAACCATTGCTATGGACACTGTAAACATAACCAAAATCAATAAACCTATAGCAGTTCTTTTAACCCTCATGTCAGACCTCCAAATCTTTAATCAGGAATCAGGCTGCTGTCTCTGCGTTCAGGGAGACTCCCGGCCTCTTCCCCGCTCTTTGCAAATTCTTCAGAAACATAAAGACCGCAATAGCAGTGACCGAATTCAGCTATATCATCACTGCAATAATCACAAGGACAGATGACATCTCGATCCTTTTCGCGGTCTTCCCATGATTCACGGCATGGGCAGAGCATATACCCCAAAGAGCCATAATTATTAAATAAGCCCTCAACAACTGAATCTCTAAAATCGGTATCGGGGTTCACCAGCCAGCCGTTTCTGGATGCTACATTTTCCGCAAATTTATGAATATCATCAAGACTAAGTTTTTTTCCGCCCATAATCAGCTGAGAGTCTGGAGCCAAAGCTCCTTTTTGAAACCCTTCAGGTAGTCAGAATCATCTATTATAAGGATTGGATAGAGCAAATCCTCAACAAAGCGTTCTTTGACATCTTTTTTTAGCGCTATCTTTTTTTCACGCTCCATCTTGTCAATCTCCGCGTAATAATAAGCCCAGCCATTTTCTTCAAGAAGCTTACGCGCACGTCTGCAGAAACCACAGGTTGAAAGTCCCATAAAAACCAGGACCTTATCAGATCTCTCCCCCTCAACCTTAACTAATTCATCTAAATTGATCATGTTAATAGTATACACTATTTTTTTACTTCTTTTCAAATAAAAAGGGGCTGAACAGTAAATCCTGTTCAACCCCAAAAATAAGGAGAATTGAGCTTTTAACTGAATTATTTTCAGCTTATACTCTAATGAAAACCGGCCGGCCGCTTTTGGAATTTTCCGGAGGAGGCAAAACGGCCAAACCTATATAAAACGCACTTGTCAATGCGGTTTTAACTATTCTTTAACAATACCGATAATAGCCTCTCTATTGCCACGGTATATCCTCATCATAACCTCACCGTCATCGGAAGAATTAAGATGTGAATAAAAACCCTTCATGTTTTTTATCTTTTTGTTATCTACACGAAGAATTATATCGCCGGGTCTAAGACCTGCGGCCTCAGCGGGACTTCCCTTTGTAACATTTGCGACAACAACACTTCCCTTTGATGTTTCAAGGTTAAGCGACTCTCGCACATCCTCTGTTGCCTCAACAACGGTAAGTCCGGGCCATACATTTATGCTTCCATCATCAGCTATATTCTTTTTATCATCCCTCTGGCCAAGTCTGAGGCTAAGTTTCACCTTTTCACCGTCCCTGTAAAGCTCAAAACTTGTCCATTTATCGGGAGGAAGGTTACCTATGGCCTTAACAAGGTCATTTCGGCTCTTGATTTTCTTATCGCCGACCCTGGTTACAAAATCTCCGGGCAGAAGTCCGCCCTTATCTGCCGGTGAATTGATGAAAACATCATTTACAAAGGCTCCGCCCATATCGTTAAGAGACAATCCGTCCTTGCTTTCATCTGAAATATCCCGGACATTAACACCAAGCCAGCCGTATACGACACTTCCTGATTTAATAAAGTCATTTATTGCCTTCTTTGCGTTATTTATGGGTATTGAAAAACCTAATCCATTGCTTCCGCCGGACTGTGTTGCTATCCATGAATTTATTCCAATAACCTCACCCCTGATATTAACAAGCGCTCCGCCTGAGTTGCCGGGGTTTATCGCCGCATCGGTCTGAATATAATCTGTAAAGCTTACACCGGCTGCCGGCCCCTCAGCCTCACGGCCAACCGCGCTCACAATTCCGCCTGTAAAACTTGCTTCAAAGCCCATGGGATTACCTACCGCAAAAACCCAATCGCCGACATATAAATCATCTGAATCACCGAGAACAGCTACGGGAACCTTTTCAGAGGTTTTAATCTTGATAAGCGCAAGATCTCGCCTTGGGTCGCTGCCGACTAATTCGGCCTCAAAAACCCTGTCATCATAGAGGGTAACCTCAATCTCTTCAGCACCGTTTACTACATGATGATTTGTAAGAACATAGACATCATTTCCGGCATCCTTTACAATCACACCTGAGCCAAGACCCTGCTGACGGAACTCTCTGGGATTTTCATTTCCTCTATCATTTTCTTCGCCCCGGTTCCGGCCAAAAAAGAATTCAAAGGCATCCGGAAAGGCCTGTGTTTCAACGATATTTACTGTATTTACTTCAACAACAACCGGCAGTGTTTTTTCGGCAACCTCTCTGAATGTAAGCTGGTAGGCTTCAGCAAGCCCTGCAGCCGAACTGCCTTGGCCTGGATTTTTTATATTTCGCTCTGCGAACAGACTTCCTGAAGCAGAAACGGTAAGCAGCACGACAAGAATGGCTGCAATTATTTTTCTGTTGATTTTTACTGTACTCATAAAATACTCCTTTTACTCTTTGGTACAGATAAGAATATATAACAGGAGTATTACAGCTGCCTTGCAGAATTATTACATTTTTGTAATGTTATGAAGTATATTTTTGATTATCAAACCGGAAAACGAATTGTAAAAACAGAACCGCTGCCCTCGGTACTTTCAACCCCGGCGGTTCCGCCATGGGCCTTCATAATTGCCGCGACCAGGCTGAGCCCCAGACCAAGGCCGTCTTTGGAAGATTTTCCACGGTAAAGCCGCTTCCATATTTCAGAAAGATCGGCCTCATTTATACCGCAGCCGTCATCCTCTACAGTAACAACAGCATAGCCTTCTTCACTAAAAAGGCCTATCTCGATGCTTCCACCCTCACGTCCGTATTTGACAGCATTATCCATGATATTTCCCAACGCCTGCCTGAAACGGTCGGCATCTGCGGTAATTGAACCATCCCATGCGGGCTGTTTCAGAACAAGGCTGATATTTCTGTCTTCTGCGGCAATTTCATAAACGTCTATCAGCTCTTTCAGCCTGTCAATTGGTTTAAACTCAGTCATATTCAGTTTGAGTGTACCTGTTTCAGCCTCTGATATATCCATTAACAGAGTCATCATCCTGAGTACTGTATCGGATTCTTCAAGGGATTTTTCCAGGGCTGCCCTGTATTCTGATAAGGCCTCGGAATCTGATTTAAAATCCTGACGGGCAAGGGCCTTTTCCGAGATCATCCTGAATCTGGTCATCGGGGTCCTGAGATCATGCGCAACAGTATCAAGGGCGCCCTTCATTCCTTTGACAAGCTCTTCAATCTTTTCAAGCATTTCATTAAACGAAACGACCAGCATATCAAGCTCGCCGCGGCCCTTGCGTTCAATAATACGGCTTTCTATATTACCGGTTTCATTAACCTCACTGACTGCCCGCTCAAGATTCCTTATTGGAAGCAGAAAATTATAGGATACAATAAAACCTGCTGCCAAACTTATTATTACAAGTACTATCAGGGCAACCAGAAAACTGCCGGTAAGCAGTTCCATTATCCGCCTTCTGTTTTCATCGGCCATACCAACCTGCAGAAAATGGCCCTCAGAGATTGCTATACAGCCGGTTTCGAGTATATAGCCCATATCCGGAGAGCTTAAAACAGTAAAACTTCCGGGCTTGGGCTGCACATTCTCTAGTACAGAATAATTGAAGCTGTTCCAGTTTGCAGGAATCTCAAGCAGAACCGTATTATTGAATTCATCCGCAATCCTTACAAAAAAGGGTTTTTCACCTGAGAGGATCATATTCACATTTATGCTGTTCTTCATTGACTCAAAGCCCTCAGATTTGTCAATTGCCCAGTAGCCAAGCATTCTGACCTGAATACCGCTGTGGGCATCTCCCCGGAGAGAAGAGTAGATAAATATAAAAACAAAGGCATACAGAACTATTGCGGTAAACCAGAAGATCAGACCGAAGATTAAGGAAAATTTTATATCCGCCTTAAACCTTCGGTTTCGGAAGCTGCTATTTTTCCTTGAAAACATAACCAACCCCGCGGATTGTATGGATCAATTTTCGATCAGCACCCTTATCTATTTTGCTTCTTAGTCTTGAAACAAGAACATCAACAACATTGGTCTGCGGATCAAAGTCATAACCCCAGATATGTTCCATTATCATTATCTTTGATAATACCATTCCCTGATTACGGATAAAATACTCAAGCAGCGAAAATTCTTTTGGGTTAAGATCAATCGGTTCACCGTCACGGCTGACCTGCCTGCTGACAATATCAAGGCTTATCCCGTGAGATTCAACAAGGGTGGTATCGGCGGTTCTTGACGTTCTCCGAAGCAGTGCCTGAAGACGGGCCAGCAGCTCTGAAAAAGAGAAAGGCTTAACAAGATAATCATCACCACCCTTTTGAAGCCCCGCGATACGGTCATCAACCGATCGTTTTGCGCTTAAAACAAGGATGGGAAGCTGATGTCCGGAACCGCGAAGCTGTTCAATTACAGTCAGGCCGTCCATGCCGGGTAGCATAATATCAATTACGGCCGCGTCAAATTCTCCTTCAGCAAGGATACTGAGCCCCTCCTCACCAGTATCAGCTGATACCACGGAATAACCGGCTTCTTTAAGGCCCTTTGCAAGAAAATCCGAGATTGAGGCATCATCTTCGATTATCATTATCTTCATCAGTGGAATAATATCATAACAGGGCATATTTGTCTTGGCCGCTGATTAAAAACGTAATATAGTAGTTTTGGGCGGTACTAATTATGAATATAAAAAGAATAACAATTCTTATAGTTTTTATTTCTGTCTTAAGCGGTTTAACAGCACAGAGTATATCAAACCTGCAGTTTCCACCATCTATCAGCTGGAAAAAGATAGAAACAAAAAACTGTATCCTTATATTCCCCGAGGAACTAAGCGAAGAAGCAGGAAGGCTTGCGGGAATGGTTGACCTCTATTTTACTGCTGATGAGGCAAGCCTTAATACAAGCACATCAAAATGGCCAATAATTATAAACAATAGTCTGGTACAACCTAATGCATATGTAGCCACTGTTCCTAAGCATTCACAGTTTTATACAATACCTGACCATGGAACCTTCAGCGGAACCAGTGACTGGATTCAGATTCTGTTCAGCCATGAAATAAGACATATAGTCCAGAATGAAAAAATGCTGCGCGGTTTTACATGGTTTGCAAGGTTTGTAGGCGGCGAATACGGATGGGCAATAGCCTCACATATGGCGCTTCCCCCCTGGGTATGGGAGGGTGATGCAGTATTAACCGAGACACTTCTTGGTTCCGGAGGAAGGGGAAGACTTGCATCATTTGAAAGGCTTATGCGGTTTAACACCCTTAACGGGATAAGATACAGATACCCTCAGGCATCATTAGGCAGTTATTCATCCTATCTGAGGCCGGTTCCAAGCTGGTACGTATCAGGCTACCACCTCTCTGCATACATACGGAAGACCTACGGACTTGAGGCCTTTAACCGTATACTCGAAATATCTGCGGAATTTTCTTTTGTTCCGCTTATTGTCAATATTGCTGTAAAAAATGTAACGGGAAAAAGCATTTGTACCATTTATCAAAACTGTCTGGATGAGCTTGAAGGCTTATGGTCAGAACAGCTTGCAGATATGGAAATAACTGATTCAGAGATTATAAAAGAGGGCTATGATTATACTAATTATTACCCTTTAGGTTTTTTCGATGATGGAAGTATAGCGGCATATAAGCAATCATTATCTCAATTAGACAATCTTGTCAGAATATATTCAGACGGAACGGAAGAAAGACTTAGAAAGATTGCGCCCTATGATAAAAATATATCTTTTAACGGAACAACATTCTGCTGGGCTGAAACACAAAAAGATATAAGGTGGGGCAACCGCTCATGGACAGTTATCAGAAAATACAATCCGGAGACAGGTGAATACCGCCTAATTACAAACAAAACAAGATATCTTTCTCCATCAATAAGTCCCGATGGAAGCATGATTGCAGCCGTTGAGATTGATGAGAGACTTAAAAGCAGCATAGTTATCATTGATTCTGAAACAGGCAGTCTTATATCAAAGCACAATGAACCTCAGGGGGCATCTCCAATGCAGACATGCTGGACTGATGACGGTAAATCAATTGTGTATATAAGAAAGGCTGACTGGATGAAATCTCTGTGTATGCTTACACCCTCATCCGGGGCAAATATAGAACTTACCAAACCTTCACCCTGGGATATAAGCTCACCATTTGTATCAGACGGCTGTGTATTTTTTGTTTCGGAAGAAAGCGGTCTTGAAAACATACACTCTGTAGATATTCCGGACGGCAGTTTTGCTGGTGACGGCCCATCCCCGGATCTACCCACTCCTCCAGCAGCAGAACCAAAACTGATAGTATCGCGCCCATACGGAACAGCCTCACCGGCAGCAGACAGAAAAAGACTGCTGTTTTCCGATTATACGGCCTCAGGCTGGTCAATTGCATCGGTTGATATAAGCAGAATCGAAGATCTTACAATTCAGGAAAACGCAGGCCATGTTGATTTTTTTGAAGGTCTTGAATATCAGGAGCCCTTCTTCGGATTCACAGGAGCCGGTAAACCATTCAATATTGACAAAGAAGCTGCCGGCAAATACAAAATTGAGGACTACCATCCGGCACTTGGGCTTTTTAACTTCCACAGCCCGGCTATAGGTTATTCAGCCGGCGGTCCGGGGATTACCCTTGGACTGAAGGCTGACAGTATAATGAATGATTCCAGCGGGGTAATCTACACAGGTATAGCCCCTTTTAATAATGAAGCCATTGCCGGCTTTGCGGGTGCATGGGCAGGCTTTTTTCCTGTTTTGCTCTACGGTGCTGAAATACAGACAGCAGTCTATCCGGACTTTGGGGCATGGCTGGATACATTTTTTTATACCGGCGTAGAACTGCCATTTGATTTTTCTTCAGGCGTAATAGATCAATTCCTAAACATAGGCAGTATTATTCAGCTTGAAAACAGATATTACCCAACTAAAACTGTTGATTCAGCTTTTATCGGAAGTATTAGATGGCAGTTGTATGAAAAATCAGCCCGCCGGGATATTATACCGCCTCTTGGTATAAGCCTTTACGGAAAGTGGATGTATTCAATCATTTCAGGCAATTATAATTTTATATTTGGTGAATGTAAGATCTTTCTGCCGTCAATATTTGAAAACCACGGTTTTAAACTTGTCTTTCAGGTGGATTATAACCATGATGCGGCAAACTGGATGCTGAATCCTGCTGCTGTACCGAGAGGTCTTAATCCGGCCGGGTTTGCATTTCCGCTTTTTTTCAATGCCGGCATTGATTACACAATGCCTCTGGCCTACCCTGATATTGAATTTGGAAGCTTTTTATACATTCCAAGGATCTATCTGAACGGATTTTTTGACATAGGATGGAGTCCCGGTGTCAGCATGATGAAGACCACAGGAATAGAGCTTATGACCGACTTTCATATCTTCAACCTTCCGATCCCGCTTCAGATTGGAACAAGACTTGTCTACAATATAAGTAACGGAAAATTCAGGCTTGAAGACACAAGCTTTATGATAGGCATTGATCTAAATTAAGATAAGCTCTTTCAAGGGTAAACAGCCTCTGAAAGAGCCTAAATAGATTACATAGGCAGAATAACCGTATTATCACGGATTTCAGAACCATGCTGCTCCGCAATCTCTTCGATCATATCTGAGGGTCCCATCACAACGGTAACCGACGAATCAAGCCTTTCAATCAGATTCCCTGCCGCAGTCTTGAGATCATCCGCTGTTGTATTCAGAATTACCCTGCGTTTACGCTCTCTAATCTTGTCTGTAATGCGGTAAAGCTCACGCCTGAAACCGATAAGGCTCTGTTCCGCAGGGCTCATTGGTTTAAGATCACGCCCTACTACAGTTATGATTGCTTTTTTCAGATCATTTTCAGTATAACGCCCCTCCGCAGCGGCCTTAAGAGAATTCTCAATTGCGTTAAGGTTTTTACCCGGATTAGGATCGCGGTATGTCGAGACAGACATAAGCCCCTCCGCAGGATTTACCGAGGCATATACTCCGTAGGCACCGTTTTTCATCCTTACCTCTTCCCATAGATCATTGGTCTTCATGATATGAGCAAGCAGGCTTTCGTAAGCATGTGCGTCGGTATCAATGTATGAGGCAGGAAAAACGCGGGCGGTAAAAAATACCGAAGACGGAACTGAAAGAGCCCCTAACTTGAATGCGGGTGTTTTTTTGGAATATAGACCATACTCACCGCTGACTGGTTTTCCCTGATCAAGTTTTTCTATAAAGCCCTCAAGCAGCTTCTCTACCGCACCGAATGCTGTACCGGAGGCAGTGATATTAAAGATGAGCCGCTCTTTTACAATCAGTTTTTTTCTAATTTGTTCAAGAACTGAACAAACCCTTGGAATGCTTTGCTCCGCCTTATCGGTTAAATCATTTAGAAACAAAAACTGTCTGCAGCCGCGCCATTCATCCTCACGCTCAAGCACATTGTCATACTCTGAAGCCGCGTATACGCCGCAGTATGAGTGGCCGGCGGGAACAATACTTGACTTAAAATCGTTCCGCATTTCAAACAGAAGATCTCTGACACGGGCCTCATCTGATAATTCCGATTTAAGAATCATATCAGATAAGAGCTGAAATGCCTGATCAAGATCAGACTCAAGGGTTTTTAACCTGAAGAATAGATAATCCTTCCGCTCCTCAACACCTGCTACTGTACGGCTTGATTCCAGAAAGGTATAGAGGCCGCCGGTTTTATATGCCAGCTCAAGCGCAACCTGATCATAGGGAATGCCGGGCAGCCCCGATGAACAGATCATCCTGCTGAAAAACGGCATAAGCAAACCCTCATAGCCGGAGATATCGCGTATATCAATTGCAAAATCTATATATATTATTCCATTGGTGAAAAGATCGTGCTTGTAAAGCGGAACATCATTGATCGATGAAAGTTCAGTATTGATCTTCCGTATATCTGTCGGAACATCCCTAATATCAAGAGAGGGGATCCTTGCAAGCAGTTCTTCAGGATCAGCTGTATCCTGAAATTTTTTGAAGTCTTCAAATTTTTGTTTCTCCGCGGCCAGATCCTCATCGGTATAATCCTTCCGTGCTTCTGTTACAGCGGCTGAGATTTGTTTATCTATATTCTGATTATGCTCTATATGCGGCTCGATAGAGAGGCTCAGGCGGTGATTATTCTCAATAAGCCTTGAGCTTATCAGCTCTTCAAAGTAACGCGGATTTTCAGCAAGCCTTTCGCGAAGCTCAGACATCGGCTTTTTAAAGAATATTGTATCTTCCGGACTGCCGCCGTGAAGCCATCCCTTAAGCGAGCGGCCCATCAGCCGCAGCCCGAATGGGGAGCCGCCCTTTATTTCACGGTTGCGGAACTCTACCCTGTGAAGCGCGCCCTTAAGGGCAAGTTCAGGTATTCCTTCGTCAGCAAGCCTGGATAGTTCATCCATAATAAGTCTGTCGAATTCCTCCCTCCTGTCAAGGCTGCTGCCTCTCACACCGATAGAGAAAACGAGCTCTCTGAGATCAGTATCAAGACCGCTGACAGGGCTGAGATCTTCACCAATACCTGATTCTACAACAGCCTTATAGAGCGGTGCGCCCATATTTCCCATAAGTGCTTCAGTCAAAACCTCGGACTCAAGGATTCTAAGCGAATCCTCAGTATGACCGCATTTCCAGTTAAGCGTAAGCGTAACCCCGGTATCATCTCCTCCCGGCGAAAGCGGGCTTGTAACCCCTTCAACCATCGGAGTACTCCAGTCTTTTTGAAAGGCTATCTCTTCAGCGGGCATCGAGGGCCCGTCAAACTTTGAAAGAAACTCATTATTAAGAAACTCAAGCTGAGCCGGGGTTTCTATATCCCCGTATAAAAAGATCCTGCAGTTTGACGGATGATAATAGCGTTTGTGGTATGCCTTAAAGGCCCCGTAGCTAAGTGAGGGAATAGCCGCGGGCTCACCGCCGGAGTCAAAACGGTATGCCGTATCGGGAAACATAAAGCGGTAGGAGTATTCAGCAGCTATGGAGTCATGGTTTGAATAGGCCCCCTTCATCTCATTAAAAACAACACCGGAGGGCTCAGCACCTCCGTCTTCCAGCGGCTCAAAGCGTATTCCCTCCTGCATGAAGATCTCTTCACGCAGCAGCGGAAAGAATACAGCATCGGCATATACACTCATAAGATTAAAATAATCACGGCGGACTGTTGAAGCGGCCGGAAAAACGGTCTTATCAGGATATGTCATTGCGTTGAGGAAGGTGTTCATGCTTCCGTTCATCATTGACAAGAATGGGTCTTTTATAGGGTACCTTTCCGATCCGGCAAGAACACAGTGCTCAATAATATGGGCAACTCCGCTATTGTCAAAGGCGGGTGTTTTAAACGCAAAAGAGAAGAGGTTTTCCTTATCATCATTATGGAGATGATAGAGATCAGCCCCTGTAAGATCATGTATAAGCCTTATACCTACACCCTTGTATTCGGGTATTTTGTTTACACTCTGAACTGTAAATCCATGTATACTGTCTCCGGTTTTTAACTCAGTCATTCATATTCCTTTCCGGTGATTTATCTTTAATCCGCTTTACAAGTGATGCAAAACGTTTTCTGTCGCATTTCATTATAACTGAGGCTGTTCCATCGGCTTTTGAGGGATCCGAAACGGCAATGGATGCACCGCGTTTTTCATCATCCCGATCCAAAACCATTTTAAGATGGATTTTCTCGGTCAGGACGGCAGTTTCAGGATCAATAACACAGGCCATAGTCAGCGGATCTGGAAACATTACTGCCCTATGTCCGGTATTTTTTTCGATGAAATCAATATAAAAGCTCTGGATCCTGTTAAACAGATCTCCGGCCCTGCATCCGGCAACATCGAAGGCGTAGAATTCATCCTCTGAAACCCTCATATCGGTTGTTGCATCCCAGCTGAGTATTCTAATCGGAACACCGGTGCCAAGTGTGAATGCAACGGATTCAGGATCGAAGAAAAAATTAAACTCTGCCCAGGGGGTTACGTTACCTGGACCTATTGCACCGCCCATGATCACAATCTCCGAGATAAGCTTACCAAGTTCAGGATAGAGATTGAAAGCAACCGCTATATTTGTAAGGGGACCAAGTGTAACAAGCCGCAGTCCTGGATTTTGCTTTGCCGCAAGATAGATTCCTTCGGCAGCATTCCGGGGATCAACATCCTTTTCGGGATGCTCAAGAACAACATTGGCAAGACCGTTTTTGCCGTGGACCTCATCAGCATTGTGAATAATACGGATAAGTGATGTTGAACAACCCCTGTAAACGGGAATATCTCTACGGTTATAGAACGAAAGCAGACCGCAGACATTGTTAACAACGTTCTCAAGACTGGTATTTCCGGCCGCACAGCTTATTCCTGCAACCTCCACCTCAGGACTGGACAGAGCCAGCATTATTGCGACAGCATCATCTATACCGCAGTCGGTATCTATAAAAATTTTATCAACCATTTTACCTCCTGTAAAACCGCATGGATGCGGATTGATTATATGGTAGTTTATAGCCGCATGGTTAGTGATATACGGCCGCGCTTCTGATCAACCGATATAACCCTAACCCTGACCCTCTGATTAACCCTAAGAAGATCTGCGGGATCACTTACAAAATGATCTGCTATTTCACTGATATGAACAAGACCATCCTGATGCACTCCAATATCGACAAAGGCTCCGAAGGCTGTGACATTGGTTACAATTCCATTAAGGATCATGCCTTCAGACAGATCCGATATTGAGTTTACATCATCCTCAAAGCTGAAGATTTCAAAATCCGAGCGAGGATCCCTTCCGGGCTTTTTAAGCTCTTCTATTATATCGTTTATAGTAGGCAGTCCCGCGGTTTCGGTAACAAAGTCTTCAGGCTTGAGCCTGCCTGCCAGTTCCGGATTTCCTGCAAGCTCAGCTGCAGCCACACCTGAGCTCTTTGCCATCTTTTCAACAATACCATAGCTTTCGGGATGCACGGCACCGGCGTCAAGAGGGTTGTCTCCATCCTTGATCCGTAAAAACCCGGCCGCCTGCTGAAACAGTTTTTCACCCACACCGGAGAGCTCAAGAAGCTGGTTCAGATTGGTAAAGGCACGTTTATCGCGCTGTTTCACCAGCTTATCCGCTATGGAAGAGCTCAGCCCTGAAACATATGACAGCAGCTCGTGGCTTGCCGTATTGAGATCAACCCCGACTGAGTTTACACATGAAATGACAACATCGTCCAGACTTTTCTTCAGAAGTTTCTGGTTTACATCATGCTGGTACTGCCCAACCCCTATTGATTTGGGCTCAATCTTTACAAGCTCCGCGAGCGGATCCATCAGCCTGCGGCCAATTGAAACCGCACCCCTGACGGTAACATCCTTATCGGGAAACTCGCGGCGGGCAACATCGGATGCTGAATAAATTGACGCGCCGCTTTCATTAACCCTTGCGACAAGCCCCGAGGGGAAGACCCTGCGGACAAAGGATTCAGCCTCACGCCCGCCGGTTCCGCTGCCGACGGCAAAAGCCTCGATACCGTATTTTTGATCCAGTTTTTTAAGAATGGCCTCAGCCTCAGCCTCCTTGTTATGCGGAGGAAGCGGATAAATAACACCATCCTCAAGCAGGCTTCCCTCGGCGCTTAGAACAACTATCTTGCAGCCGGTGCGCAGCCCCGGGTCTACGGCCAAAACGCGCTTACGTCCGAGAGGAGGTTCAAGCAGAAGATTGCGTACATTTTCTGCAAAGACATTGATGGCCTTTATATCGGCTTCATTTTTGGCCGCGTTTTTAAACTCGGTCTCAAGAGAGGGGCTGATTAGACGCTCCCATGAGTCTTCAATGGCGGCCTCAAGAAGGTCTCTGCCGGCCTTGGCGCAATCCCTTGCTTTTGGCGCGCCGAAGATGATGCGGCTGACCGCTTTCAGGGCATCCTCCTCAGGAGGAAGGATGTGCCACCTTAAAAATCCCTCATCGGCACCGCGCATTACAGCAAGAAAGCGGTGGGATGGTACCCGTGAAAGCGGCTCGCTGTAGTCAAAATAGTCCTTGTATTTTTCAGCCTCATCGGCCTTTCTCTTTATCACTGAAGCGGACAGCACAGCCCGCCGCTGAAACAGCCGGCGAAGCTCTCCCCGGATTTTTGCGTCCTCACTGATGTATTCGGCAATGATGTCTGACGCACCCGCAATTGCTTCTTCAGGACTGTTAACGCCCTTATCGGCATCAACATATTTGGCCGCTTCAGAGAGGGGCTCTTTACATTTAAAATCCATTATCAGATCAGCAAGGGGCTGAAGACCCTTCTGCTTTGCCTCTGAAGCACGTGTCTTGCGCTTAGGCCGGTATGGAAGATAGACATCCTCAAGAACAGCCAGGGTTTTAGCTCCTTTAACTGAACGTTCAAGATCAGGGTTAAGCAGGCCGCGTTCGATAATTGAATCAAGTATTGCTTTACGCCTCTTTTCAAGGGCCTCAACCTCCTCAATACGGCCGCGTATTGATATTATCTCAACCTCATTGAGTTTGCCTGTCATTTCTTTACGGTATCGTGAAATAAAAGGAACGGTAGAACCGTCTTCAAGCAGTTTTACAACAGCCTCAACCTGCCGTTCGGCAAAACCCAGCTCAGCCGCAATTTCCTTAATGTAAGCATTATTCATTAAACCCCATTAAACAGCAGATAGGCTTATTTTGCAATACAAAGTAAGATATGATTGTCCCCAGTTTTTTGTGAGGATACTGAAAACTTGGAAAATATGGAAAATCTTAAGGTATATATTCAAAAAACCGATAAAAAATTAGAAATTCCGTAAATGACGGTATATACTCATAAGGATATTATCAAAGAAATACGTCCAATAGACAATTTTAGAGGAAGGATAATGATTACATAATAATTGCAGGAGGTGGAATGGTGAAAAAATTTATATTATTTATATTAGTAATTATCAGTTTTATGTCATGTTCTTTGACAGAGCAATATGGAACACTTACTGTATATTTTGAAGCTTCTGAAGAACATATATCAACATTCCCGTCAACCAGCTATTTGTGCAAGGTTGAAATTGACGGTCAGGATTATAAAGTTGAACAGTCTAATTCAAAGTTTAATAATTTAGCCTATGGTAAACATACCCTTGTCGCCAAAACATATAACGCGGAGAAAAAGCTTACCGGGATAAGTGAAGAATACAGCTTCATTGTAGATAAAAACAATATTTATCTTGGTGCCAACATAAAAATGATTGGTGATGGATCTGGAGTAGACGAAAAGGCTTATAGAAGCAGAGATACAAATTATCCTTATGTTGAATGCAGAATTATACCCACCGGGAAAGGGGCAGCTGCTGATCCCGGTAGTGCTTTTTTTTCAGTAAAGCATTTATCCTTTACCGCAATTTATAATGGCAAAACAGTTGATTTTAGATTAGAAGATTATTCTGTACCAGGGCTGTTTGTATTAGCTCCAGTTGAGGATGGTTCTGATTTATCGATATTTACCGGGCATACTATGCAGATAACCATGGTTTGGCTTCAAAATTCAGAAAAAGAATCAGATAAACTATATAATGGATTTTATGAAGAAGCTTTAGATACTGCAAGAATAGATGTTCTTGGCGGACATATAGAAAACGGATTTGAAATACCAGCTAAATCAAATTTTGAACCAAGAGATGGTGTAACTATAGGTATAGATATTAAAGAAGGTTATGCCTCCTTTAAAGAAGTAAAAATTATGGATGCTGAGGGTATTACATATTATACGTGGACAAATCCGTATTAAACCTGTACTTTACAGCTGATACGGTTACATCTGTCCGCTAAGCCGGATCATAACTCTTGAACTCTCCGCGGACGCGATAAATCATTATTAATAATTATCCACATTCTAATTGCTTCATGAATAACAGTCTGAGCCATAAATTTACTTTCATTTTCCGCCATCCATAGTACAATAGGGAATGAGAAAGAGGTTGTATGGTAAAGATAGGACGCCGTATTAGCAGGCAGAGATATTTTTTCCGCATGGTAATAGTTTTTGCAATAGTCTCATTTATCCCGGCATTGATTTTAAGTCTAATCTATTACAACAAGGCAACTTCTATAATATCCGAAGGTCTGGAAGAGGCCCATAATCAGTATTTAAAGCAGATAGCAGCATCTGTTGATATTGTTATGGACAGCATTATACATACCGCCGAGCAGATGGCAACTGATACACTGTATTCTGAATATACTGTTTTTCCGCAAAAGAGGTATTATCACTCTTTTGATAATCATTCCAATTCTGTAGAGGTAAGACATTATTATAACTATCTGGAATTAAGACGGCGTATTTATGAACAGCTTGAACTTCGCTCGGTAACAAATGACTATATACACTCCATCTATTTCTACGATAAAACAGAACGTGAAGTATTTCCTTCTGACGGAGTCCCTCAATATATAGAGTATTTTCCTGATAAGGATTGGCTGGCTATACTGAGAGACGGGAAAATTCTACCCAATATAATGAATCCGCATACAATAATAGATAACACAACAAAACAGAAAAAACTTGTATTAAGCATAATATATCCTGTTTTTGAATCAGACGGATACTTTATATTTAACATTGATATAAACTATTTATATAATTCGATATTTGAAAAACTGAATTGGGACGAGCAAATAAGGTTCTTTGCATTTTCACAGGAATCTTCGGCAATACTTTATTCTCCGGAAGAGCAGGCTCTTGCGGTTTTATTATCGAATATTCTTCAGCGTGAGGAGGGGGTTAACCAAAAAGAGTTTATATATATGAATATCCCATGGCGGCTTAACAGTTATACAAGCCCTTATTTTAACTGGAAATACATAAGTATGCTGAATCCTGCAGAGTACTATTCTGAACTTAAGGCAATTCAAATAAATATTCTGATAATCACGGGCGGGATACTTGTAAGTGTTGCGTTCCTGATTGTGATATTTGGAAATTTTCTTTATAAACCGGTAAGACAGCTCACAGATTTTCTTAATAACGGAAAAGAGATACGGCAGGATCAGAATGAATTCGGTGAGCTTGGGCAGGTTATGATGTATATAAAGTCTGCCAATGATGAAAAACTTGCGCTTGAATCAAAGCTGTCACGAAGTTTTCCAGCCTCAAGAGAACGTTTTCTTTACCAGCTGCTGGGGGGCATGGGAGGTACATGGGAAAAAATTTCCAATGACCTTGAATATTTCAAGATTAATCTCAAACCGGTTAATCTTAAGGTATTGATAATTGAGATATATCCCAATGTTGTCCCTGACAAAACACAAGAAGGCGAAAATAAGGTTTTAACCGATTTATGGCTTAATAATAGTAAAGAAGACATAAGGTGTGAGACTATTCTATTCGGCCCGCACCGTGGAGTATATATATTCAACTGCAGCCTGAAAGACACAAATGCAGCCGGAAAATGGGCAGATAAAATACTTGCACGGTTAAAAACCGATTACGGACCAAATACAGCAGCAGGGCTCAGCAGCCTTTGCCCCTCAATAACCTCATTAGACCGCGCATTTTTGGAGGCGGAGGAGGCCTTAAGATTCCGCCTCATCTTCGGAAGTGAAGAGCCCATAAGTTTTTCGGATTTACCGGGAGGCAGAGAGTTTTCAGAAAAAGAAGACATTAACTTTGAAAATTTTGAGCATGTAATAATTCAGGGAGAAACAGATGCGGCAATATCTGAATTGGAAGGCATTTTAAATGAAATTCAATCCAGACGGAGAGAGCTGCCTCTACAGACAGTAAGACACCTCTATGCAAAGATTCTTTCATGTATTATTTCAGCTGAAGAACAATCCATTACGTTAACAGACGCAAAAAAAATATCCAAAGAAGATTTTTACCTTAAACTCATATCACTTAATGATTTTAAGAATATTAAAAAATGGCTGATAAAGCTTACTGTCCAAACCACAAAAAAAATCGGCAACTTTCATAAAGAACAGCATCGTTCTTATGTTGAACGGGTTCAGGATCTTCTCGAAAAAGAATATGGAAGCTCGGTAAATTTGAACAGCATCTCGGATAAAATGGGGCTGAACCCATTCTATTTGAGTAAAATGTTCAAAGAAGATGTCGGTATCAATTTTACTGATTATTTAACAAATATCAGAATAGAAAAAGCAAAGGATTTTTTAAAGGAAGATAAAAAATCTGTTAAAGAAATATGCTCTCTCGTAGGCTATGACAGCAGTAATTATTTTATTCGCGTATTTAAGAAAAAAACCGGAAAAACACCGGGGGAATACAAACGCAGCCTGAAATTGGAGAAACTCTATGATTAAGAGAATATGCCCATTAATGTTATTGGTTCTATTAATAGGATGTACTGCTGAAACTGTGGAAAAAGAACCTCCTCCGAGAATAGTAATATACAACAATTCAGGATTCTTAAGCGGGAATGCAGGAGAAACACAAAGCAGTAGAGAAGCCATACAATCTGTGAAGCAAATGATTATAGAAAAAACCGGTGTAGATGTTGATGTTATTCCGGCAATCCGTGGAATGGAAGAGAAAAAACTGAATATATATCTTATATCAAATAAAAAAATTGATGCATTCTGGGGTAATTGGGAAAAATATGCTCCCAAAGGAATGATAATGCCTCTGCAGGATCTTGTAGCAGAGTTTGCCCCCTCGGTTCTTCCTATGTGGCCTAAGGAGTCCATAGAGATGCTTACTGACGAGAAGGGTAACCTTTGGGGCCTTCCGAGGGTTATGCCTCAGCTTGGGAATTCAGTCTGGGTAAGAAAAGACTGGTGCGACCTTCTGGGGTTAAAATTTCCTGAAACAATCACGGAGCTTGAAATTGTAATGGAGGCATTCAAAAAAGAAAAACCCGGCGGAGAGGACACAATAATACTTCTATCAGAAATTAATGGAAAACATAATTCAAAGGGGATTTTCTCCAGTTTTGAGGGGGCCTTCACTCCCTACGGGTTAAGCAACTGGATTGATGAAAACGGCCGGATAATGCCTCATCAGCTTCAGCCTGGTTTTAAAGAGTTTATTGCAAAACTGAATGAATGGTACGTAAAGGGCTATCTTTACCAGGAGTTTGCATCCCTGAATAAGGAAAAAATACGTGAGCTGGTAAAAACAGGACGGGTCGGTATAGCGGCAACATGGTATTCCAATGTTGCAAATGTTCACTACGAGCTTAATAAGCGGATCCCCGAAGCTGACTACCAATATTCAGCAAAGGGCCTGGAGGGTGAATGGGGAAAGGCTGAAACGATCAAGCCCGCGACAACACAATGCTTCATGATCTCTTCACGCTGTGAAAATCCTGAAAATGTGCTTAAGGTAATGGAGCTTTTCTACTCTGATCCGGAAAGCTATGTTGTTTCAGCATGGGGGCCCCGCGGAAAACTATGGGAATGGGTAGACCGCGATAGCGGCATATACAGTCTTCTTTCAGACAGAAAAGGATATCAGGGAGAATATAATTTTGCCGTAGGGATTCCTATAACAAGACTTGCAGCCACAGCCGCGCCCCAAACAAGGCGGGAGACTGTATTCTGGGGACAGGCCGGGCTGGGCAGTAACCCTCCAGCCGGATTAGATTTTTCACGGGGAAAGGTTCCCGTTGACATGGGGGTAATCTACAGTCCGGAGATCCTCTTGAAAAAATTACCTTTTTACAATGAGCTTGAAAGGTTCATGGACGAGGAAATTATAAAATTCATCATCGGATTCAGACCAATTGAAGAATGGCCGCTTTTTATTGAAGAACTTTATCAACTGGGCATGGAAGATTGGATAGATGTCCATACAGAGATCTACAATGAGCAGAAAAACAGATTAATCGACAATTAATAGCATAAATTAAAAAAAGTAGCATTATTATTTGTTATTAAATGATAACCCTTTATAATTATTATCCTATATACGTCTAAAATAGGCCGTGTTACGATCTTCATAACCATTCGATGAGTTTTCCAACCGGAGAACTCATAAAAAATTTATGGAGGTCTATCTATGAAAAAGACTTTATTATTGATCCTGAGCCTGGTTCTTGTAACCGTTATTGCCAGCGCTGGAGGACAGAAGGAAGGAGACAGCTCTGATGTTCCGCATATTGTTGTTTATAATAACAGCGGTGCAATGAACGCAGGGATAGATTCTACACCGGAAATGTATAAAGATGTTCAGCAGTACATCTTTGAAAACACAGGCGTAATGGTAGATGTAATCAAACCTACAGCAGGTCAGGAAGAACAGAAACTGAACGTTCTTTTGGCCGGCGGTGAACAGGTTGACGCTTTCTGGGGCAACTGGGAAAAATACGCTTCAAAGAACGTAATTATACCGCTGAACGATCTTATGGAAAAATACGGACAAAATGTGATGAAAAAGTGGCCTCAGGGATCAATTGATGCCTGCAGCGACACAAAAGGAACTCTTTGGGGAATTCCAAGAGTAACTCCTACAGCAGCATGCGGCCCATGGATTCGTGCTGACCTGGTTGAAAAACTCGGCGTAAAATTTCCCGAGACAATCGATGACATCGAAAACTTTATGGCTGCTGTAAAGAAAGCCAATCCTGACGGGGAAGGCTCAATCATAATGCTTGCAGAAATGGAAGGTAAACACGGTTCTGCAGGCATTTTTTCTGCCTATGTAGGCGGTTTCACAAAATACGGATATTCAAACTGGTTAGACAAAGACGGAAAACTTAAACCAGCTGAACTGCAGCCCGGCTTTATCGACTTTGTTGCTAAAATGAAAAAATGGTACGATGCCGGATATATTTATCCTGAATTCGCATCACTTGATCGTGCGACCATCCGTGAAATCGTAAAAACAGGTAAGGTTGCAGCGGCAACCACATGGTACTCAAACGTTGCAAACGTTCATTATGATATGAACAAGGTTAAACCAGAAGCTGAATTTAAGACAATTGAATTCGGAGTTGAAGGTCCTATGGGTAAGGGTGAAACAGCTATTCCTCCCACAACACAGTCAATGCTTATCTCTTCAAGATGTAAGCATCCTGAAGCTGTAGTTAAGGTAATGAACTTCCTGTATGATCCATCAAGAACTCCGTTTGCAACATCACAGTGGGGACCTGAAGGCTACAACTGGGAATGGGAAGATCAGTCCAAGGGCGTTATGGTTCTTGTTACCGGTGAAAGAAAAGATTACGGACGTGATTTTGACTTTGCGGTAGGTCTTCCTGGAGCCGCCCTTGCAGGAGCTGATTCTGAGAAAGGCTTGAAAGAAAATGAGGTATGGGGTCTTGCAGGACGCGGCAAGAATCCTCCTATCGGACTCGACTTTACCAGAACAAAATGGCCTGTAGATGCCGGTGTTGTATACGATCCTGCAGTTATTGATGAAGAAGTTCCGGGATACGGAGATATTCAGAGAATGAGAGCAGAAGAAGTTACCCGGTTTATAATCGGAGAAAGAGATCTTTCCGAATGGGATGATTTTATTCAGGAACTCTATGATGCAGGTCTTGATGCATGGATTGAAACCCACACAAGAATCTACAACGAACAAAAATAGTATTTAGATTTTTCAAGGCCGCTCCTGTGGGGCGGTCTTTTTTAAGGAAATCCAATGAGAACAACATTGAAATCTGCGGATAGTGCTGCAATAATCAAAAGAGCCCGCAGAAAAAAGATTATTGAATATAAAAGTCTTTACCTTCTTCTCCTTCCAGGACTTATTTACTTTATTCTCTTCAGATATGTTCCGCTGCTTGGTTCATTAGTTGCGTTCAAGAATGTGGCCCCATTTGACGGGATAAAAGAAATGATTGCTGCACCATGGGTAGGCTTGAAACATATTAAACTCTTTATGAAATCATATTATTTCTGGAATATCCTCGGGAATACATTTATTCTTGCCGGACTGAGAATGATATTCGAATTTATTCTTCCTATATTCCTTGCATTAATGATTAACGAACTTAAAAACAAGCACTTCAAAAAAACAGTGCAGACAATTTCGTACATGCCCTATTTTATTTCAAATGTTGTTGTTGCAGGTATGGTTTTCAGCGTTCTTAGCCTTAATGGCGGAATAATCCCCGAAATAATAAAATTCTTCGGAGGAACCCCTGAATATTATGTAGGAAAGGCTGAAAGTTTCAGGGCTGTACTCGTTACAACAATAGTATGGAAAAATATAGGCTGGGGAACAATAATCTATCTTGCGGCCCTGGCAGGTGTTGATCAACAGCTTTATGAAGCAGCGCAGATAGACGGTGCCAACAGATGGCAGCAGACTCTGCACATAACCCTTCCGAGTATATCATTCGCAATAGTCGTCATGTTTCTGCTTAGAATATCGGTCGTATTAAACCAGGGGTTTGAAGAAACACTGCTGCTTTACAGCACACCTGTTTACAGGGTTGCGGATATTATCGACACCTATGTTTTCCGTCTGGGTCTTGAGCAGATGAAATATTCATACGCAACGGCTGTAGGTCTGTTCAAGTCATTTCTTGCACTTTTTCTGGTAATGGGTTCAAACTACGTTACCCGGAAAATGGGCTATGAAAGTATGTATAAATAGATAGGAAGAATGATAAAAAGCTTCCATGCTTTTTATCATTTTGCAGTTTGAAGCGAAGCTGCAAACTGCCGATCGAATAACCGCATCCATGCGGTTGTATAGGAGATTTTATGACATCATTTTTAAGCCGTGGAGAGAAGATTTTTAGAGGAATTAATGTTGCTCTTCTTATAGTTCTTTCCATAATATTTATACTTCCATTTCTTCTCGTATTATCTTCCTCGTTTGTATCTCCGGAAGAATACACAATGAGGGGCCCTTTCATTCTAATACCGAAAACTATTGATTGGGGGGCATATAAACTGCTGCTTTCAGGCGGAAGTTCTATTCTAAAGGCATACGGCGTTACATTATTCAGAACAATTGTCGGCACATTTCTTCAGCTTCTTGCAACGAGCACAATGGCTTACGCGCTTTCAAAAAAAGATCTCCCGGGACGGAAGACAATAGTCACACTTCTGATTATAGCAATTGTGTTTCCGGTACAGATAATTCCGCTGTTTCTGCTTGTTAAGGGAATAGGGCTGTCAAATTCGATCTGGTCATTAATATGGCCATGGCTGATAAATACTCAGTATGTATTCATTATGATATCATTCTTCAGGCAGATTCCCGACAGTCTTGAAGAATCTGCCCGGATTGAAGGCTGCAGCCATTTTCAGGTTTATTTGAAAATCATTCTGCCGCTGAGCCTGCCGTCAATGGCGACAATCGGACTTTTCTATGCTGTATGGCATTGGAACTCTTGGTTTGACGCGGCGATGTTTATTCATGACAGTTCAAAACTTCCCATGCAGAACCTTCTACGCTCAATTCTTCTCGGGGCAACCTCAAGTGACATGATCGCAACAGGAGAATCAACACCGCCTACCGAGAGTCTTAAGAGTGCTGCAATTATAATTACATCACTTCCAATCCTGGTTGTTTATCCGTTTATTCAAAAATATTTTGTTAAGGGGTTTATGGTAGGTTCAGTTAAGGGTTAATATATATGTATGAGCTCTGACAAAACCGAAATAATAAAGCTTCGGGCCGCGGTTCTTGAAGGAATAAGGGATTTTTTCTCCGGCCGCGGTTTTACCGAAGCAGATGTTCCCCTATTGGCTGCCGCAGTAATTCCAGAAGCCCCAATCGAACTTTTCAGAACCGAGCTTGTTTCACCATACAACCCCTCTACAGAACTTTTCATGCTGCCATCACCTGAGTACTATCTGAAGCAGCTGATTGCAGAGGGCGCAGGAGATATCTACAGTATATCACGGAGCTTCAGGAACTCGGAGCAGACAGGACGGCAGCATAACCCTGAGTTCACAATGCTTGAATACTACGCAATGAACTTTGACTACATTGACTCCATAAAACTGACCGAAGACCTCTTTTCACATATCATTCAAACTCCGCTGCCCAAAAGGTTCTACTCTGAAGCCGGCTTCAATCCAAAATCGTTAGAGCCGCCATTTGAAAGACTTTCAATGGATCAGGCCTTTGAATATTATGCGGGTTTTGATCTTAAAGATCATTGCACCGGTAAACTTTCTCCGGAAGAAGAATGTACCGAACTGAGAACACTTGCATCAGAACTCGGCCTCCATGTATCGGAGGATGACAGCTGGGAAGAATTGTTTAACCTTGTATTTGTCCATGAAGTTGAACCAAAGCTGCCTTTAGACAGGCCGGTTTTAATATATGATTATCCATCAGGCATTCCGGCACTCGCAAAACCCGCTGCAGCAAATGGCAGACTTGAAAGATGGGAGCTCTATGCAGGGGGTGTGGAGCTGGCTAACTGCTACAGTGAAGAAACTGACTATATAACCGTTTCAAATTTCTTTGAGAAAGAGGCCGAAAACAAAAAAAATGCCATGGTAGGGGTAAAGCCGGATAAGGCATGGTGCGAAATGTACAGGAAAAGTTTTCCCAAATGCTCAGGCACAGCCTTGGGTGTAGACAGACTCATGATGATGCTGTCAGGCTCCAAATCAATAGAGGGGGTGATTTTATTCCCGTTTTCTGATATACTTCCAAAAAAACACAGCTAATTTTATACTTAAGGAAAATAAAACAATGATTAAAGCAGGACAGATAGACAAGGGAATGTTTCTTTTTTTAAAAAACGCCCCATATTTAGTAGCTGACAGAGAGTTTGTTAACCCCGGCAAGGGGTCGGCATTTGTCAGACTTAAACTCAAGAATCTTCTTGATGGTTCGGTACTGAAAGAAACAATGAAAAGCCAGGATAATGTTGAAGATATTACAGTCGAAGATAAAGACTGCCAGTATCTCTATTCTGACGGAGAGAACTTTCATTTCATGGATAATGAAACCTATGATCAGTTTGAAATTCCTGTAAAGAGCATGGCTGACAAAGCTCTCTATATGAAAGACGGTGAAACATACAGGGTAATAATATGGGACGGCAAACCCATAGATATAAAAATACCATACAAGGTTGTTTATGAGGTAACCGAGGCTGCTGATGCTCTTAAGGGTGATACGGTAACCGGAGCTACAAAGGTTATAACCATTGAGACCGGACTCAAGGTTAAGGTTCCAATCTTTATCAAACAGGGAGAGAAGATCCTAATCAATACTGAAACCGGGGAGTATGTAGAACGGGTAAACAACTAGATTTCTGCGACAATTATATAAACCGAAAGACAGAGTTTAAATTCATGGGTGAGAAGCTAGAATTTTACCTGTCTCTTGGTTTATTCAGCAGCCTTGGTGTAGATTCCGGCACAAGGATGCTGTTGAAAACCCTTGCTCAGCAGGACATAATTCCTGAAAAAGGGAGTGTTCTTGATGTCGGCTGCGGCACAGGCGTAATTGCTGTGAGTCTGAAAAAACGGTTTCCACAGCTTGATGTTACGGCCTCTGACAGAGACGCACTGGCAATTCATTTTACAAAACTGAACGCCTCACTTAATAAGCTGAGCGGGGAAGGCTTTAAAACCCTGCCGGGGTTATTGCCCGGCAGCCTGCCCGCCGATTTGGCCGCGGCTGAGAAGAAATATGATCTCATAACATCAAACATACCCGCAAAGGCCGGAAATCCGGTTATAAAGGATTTTCTCCAAAACTGCGGAAAACATATCAACAATGGGGGAAGGGCCGCGGTTGTTATAGTAGCGCCTCTTGCCGGCTTTGCGAAAGAATGTCTTGATGAATGCGGTGCTGATATAACCCACATTGAGGAGGATAAAAAATACTCAGTATTTCACTTTAAACCCGGGTCTCAACATAAAAACTCATCACTGGCTGATATATATATCCGTTCAAAGGGAACTGTCTCAGGCTTCTACGGCCTCCCTGAATTTGACTCGATATCATACAGTACCCGCTTAACAATTGAAACCTTAAACTCCTTCAATGCGGCAGGCACAGCTCTTATATGGAATCCAGGAATCGGTCATATTATGGAAGGCTGCCCATCTGTAGAAGAAATAATTCTGGCAGGTAATGATTTGCTGCAGCTTAAGGCTTCGGCTTATAATAATAAAAAAGAATCAGCCCAGTATCATATAGCAAAATTCCCGGATCTTAAAGAATACGTTTTCAAAAACATCGATCTCATAATAGCCCTTCCACAATTTATAAGCGGCGCCGGAATTGAGAATGAGATAATATCAACATCTAACCAGCTGCTTATTTCAAAAGGAAGACTGATTATAAGCGGTAAAAGCTCCGATATGGCAAGGATAGAAAAAAACAGACAGAATTTTATAATTAGGAATTCAACAAAATACAGGGGTTTCAGGACTTTACTGTTAGAGAAAAAATAGGATAAGACTTTCGAAAGTAACCGTCTTTTGAAACAGCCGCCTTTATTATTTATTTAAAATAAAGTATAATTTCTTCCATTAAAAGAAAGGAGAGTTACAGTATGAGAGTAACAACAAAAGGGCGCTACGGCCTTAGAGCATTATTAAGATTGGCTGAACAAGAAGATCGTAAACCAATTTCAATAAGCACTATTGCGGCCGAAGAAGATATTTCGCCTGAGTTTCTCGAACAACTCTTTTATAAAATGAAAAAATCAGGCATTATTCATTCTACCAGAGGCCCCGGAGGAGGCTTCAGCCTTTCAAAAAATCCTGAAGAAATTACCCTGGCCAATATTCTCGAAGCAGTTGGAGAACCGCTTAACCTATCACCATGTACGACTTCAGGCATAACCGAGGATTGCCCAAGAATAGAGAAATGTGAAGCCCACGAAATCTGGAGAGATGCCTCAAGTCACCTTAATGAATACTTTAACAGCCTGACGCTTAAAAAAATTGCTGAAAAAAGTATAAATTAAGAATCATTCAAAAACTGAAAATATTAGAATAAAAAATGTTTTGAACAACGCCTATTCTATATTAAAATAACATATGGGATTTCAGTTAGGTGTTGAGATTGATAAAAGCCGAATAGCATGGCTCTACGATTCAGAAGAAGACGAAGCAAAGTCTGTAAAACTCACAACAGTTATTGATAATCAGAAAAACGCAAAAATCAATTTTCATATTATGAAAAATGGAAAAAGGGAAGTTATTGGTACAGAAACCATTTCTGTCACTCCGCTTTCCACTGCGGGCTCTCCTTCGATTGATATTGTTCCGGATATTGACGGAAGATACTTTGAATACAGGATATTCCTGGAAGGAAGGCTTTTAAAAAGCGATGCAATTGATATAAAGAAGTACATTGTAAACAGAAAGCCTCTACTGATAGGTTTGATTTCGATACTCGCGGTACTGACAGCAGCCATCCTGCTTTTTATTTTTTATCCAGGGATAAAAGCTTGGTTTAAGCCTGAGCCGCCCTTGCCATCTATTGAACAACAGGAAGAACAAAAGCAGGCAGAGACAGAAGCTGAAGCACCAGCAGAACCTGAGCCCGAACCGGAAATACCCAATTATGAGGTTAAAATTGAATACACCGAGAATCAGGTGGCAAACAGCTGTTCGGTATACTTTGCCCCTGACAGCGCGAAACTTACAAAAGAAACAATATCAGGACTTGAAGAATTTATAACGGCTCTCCCTTCAGAAGGCGATTTTGAAAAAGGCAATTTTAAGCTCCAGATAAGAGGACATTGCGCAAAATACGGAACTGAAGAGGGCCGGGCTGAGCTGAGCAAAGAAAGGGCAATGAATGTATACAATTTTCTCAAAAACCGATGGGGAATAGAAGCCGAAAGTATTATTACCGGAGCAGGCGCATCAGAGCCGATAACCCTTGAAAGAAAGCAGCAGCACCTAAACAGACGGGTAGATATTCAGGTTGACGGCTTAATTACAATAATAAACAAAACTGAAAATTAATAACCCTTTCAGTGTATTATGAGGAGAGTTTAATGAGAAAGAATGTGGGATTTGTATCATTCAGAATAGCAGGAACAGACGGTGTAAGTCTTGAACTAAAAAAATGGGCCGATATTTTTGAGAGAAAAAACTGTAAATGCTTTTACTTTGCCGAAGAACTTGATACCCCTGAAGACAGATCATACCATTCAAAGTATTCTCATTTTAAAAACCCGGCAATTGCCGAAATAAATTCCAGAATATACGGAACATCTCAGAGAGATCCGGATTTAACCGCAAAAATTCATCATTACAGGAAACGTATTAAAGAAGAGCTTCATGATTTTGTAAACAAATATGATATAGATCTTCTGATTCCCCAGAACGCACTAACTATCCCACTTAACATATCTCTGGCACTTGCTCTTACCGAATTCATTGCTGAAACAGGTATAAAAACAATAGCCCACCACCATGATTTCTTCTGGGAAAGAAAGCGTTTTCTTAGAAACTGCGTATGGGAATACTTCAATATGGCATATCCCCCTCACCTGCCAACTATTCAGCATGTTGTAATAAATACATCTGGCCAGAATCAGCTTGCTCTTAGAACAGGGATTTCTTCAACCCTGATTCCAAACGTTATGGACTTTGAAACCCCTCCCGCAGGAAAAGATGATTACAATTCGGATATAAGACAGGCTCTTGGCATATCTGATGATGAAATCCTTATACTCCAGCCAACCAGGGTTGTTCAGCGTAAGGGAATAGAACATGCAATAGAACTTGTAAGCCGGCTTGGTGAAAAGGCTGTCTTTGTAATATCTCACGCATCAGGCGATGAGGGTCATGAATATGAGGAGCGTATAAGAGAGTATGCCAGACTCATGAAAATAAGAGCAATCTTTGTCTCTGATATTATTGATGATAAGCGTGAAATACGTAACGGTAAAAAGGTATACACCCTTCAGGATATCTATCCTTATGCGGATTTTGTTACCTATCCATCTTTAATTGAAGGTTTTGGAAATGCGTTTCTTGAAACTATATATTTTAAGAAACCTATTCTTGTAAATAATTATTCGATCTATTCTACCGACATAAAACCCAAGGGCTTTGATGTAATAGAGATGGACGACTTTATTACTGACGAAACCGTAGAACAGGTAAAGGAAGTGATGAAAAATCCGGAAAGAAGAAAACAAATGGTCGAAAAAAATTATGAGATCGCAAAATCCTTTTATTCATACTCCGTGCTTGAAGAAAAGCTCTGGGACCTTATGACGGCTTTTTGGGGTACAAAACAAAAATAAAATTCAACACAATAGAAGCTTACTTTTTTTGTAGGTTTATATTGACAAATTAGTTAACCCGTATTATATTAGTCTAACAAAACAACGAGCCATCTTTAAGTCAGACAAAGACTGCCCAAAAGAATTGCTCTGTTGCCTATCTAACAAAATCTCTCCTCCGGACGCGGTGTGCTCCTGTACACCGCGTTCTTTATACTGATAAAACAAGGTTTACAACTATTCATTTTGATAATAGAATCATTACGGAGTTTGGGTTTGAAAAGAATCACTATTTTTCATTATCATCTGCGGCCGGGAGGAGTTACGAGTGTAATTATCCTTGGAGCGAAGGCATTAATTAAATACATGCCGGATCTCCGAATGCTGCGTATAGTCTGCGGGTCAGATGAAAATACAGAAAAGATACAGGAAGAAATTGAAACAGCTATTACAGAATCTAATACCGGAAATAATTCAATTGAATTTGAAATAATGGTAGAGCCGCAAATATACTACAGAAATATAGAAAAGCTTTTAACGGAAGAAGAGATTCATAATACCGCAGAATATCTCTTGAATAAATACGCCGACAGCTTCTGGTGGGTACATAATTACCAATTGGGTAAAAACCCGCTTTTTACGGCAGCAATGGTATATCTTTCAAAAGACAGAACCGATCAAAAGATACTTCTGCATATTCATGACTTTCCTGAATGCGCAAGATACGATAATCTGAAAAATCTGCTTAATTCAGGAGTTGAAAACCCTTATCCTGCAGGAGAAGGAACAGCATACTGCCTTATAAACAGCCGTGACACAGAAATAATGAAGACTGCCGGAATACCTGAAAACAGGGTTTTTCTATTAAATAATCCGGTAGAGGATATACCTCCTGAAAACAATGACCTCTCTCCGGAAGACAAGAAAAACCTTCTTTCCCGTTTTTTTAACCATTACGCCAAAAGCTTTCCGGAAGCAATTCCCGGAGCAGAGATTATATTTTATCCGGTACGCGCAATAAGAAGAAAAAACATCATTGAGGCAGGACTGTTAACGGCAGTATCACAGAGACCCGTAAATCTGGTAGTAAGCCTGCCGGGGGTATCTGCCCAGGAAAAAGCCTATTCAGATACCTGTAAAAAATGTTTTACAGATGGACTAATCCCGGGTATATGGGGTTCAGGGACAGATAACCATCCGGATGTTCCTTCATTTCCTAAAATGCTTCAATTATGCGGCCTCATAACATCCTCATCAGTTCAGGAAGGCTTTGGCTATCTATTTATTAATTCGGTACAGCTGGGAACACCTCTTGTTGCAAGAAATCTTGATATCCTTGATGGAATCAGACATTTTTTCCCTGAAAAACATACAGCCCTTTATGAAAACTTTTATGTTCCAATAGAAAAGAAAACCGCTTTGGAACTAAAAGATAGATATAACAAAAAACTATCCGTCCTTACTGAATATATTTCAGAAGATGCAATTGAAAAAATAAGAACTAAAACAGCAGAATTAGGTTCGGATGGAAAGATAGACTTTTCGTTTCTGCCGGTTGAGATACAAGTCCAAACATTGAAGCTTCTCAGCACTTCTGAGACCCTAAAAAAAGAGATTCATTATCTAAATGAGAAAACCATGAAAAAACTGTATCAACTTTTAGATGAGGGCCGCTATGCGCCTCCGCGGAATATAAGCACTTTCAGCCTTGAGGCACATTCAAGGTCTATTGAAAAAATAATGGCAGAACTCTACAATGATGATAAAAAGACAGAAAAGAATGGTAAAGTAAATCAAATACAGCAAAAACTGCTTGACCGCTTTGCCGAACCTGAATATATGAGGCTTCTATATGACTATTAAAAAATCTACTTCAATAATTATTTTTTTAATATTAACGCTATGCCCCTTAATATCGGAGTCTTACAACGCAGAGTCCCCGGCTGAAAAACTTGAGGTAAAGATTGCTGTAATTGGTGCAGCTGATCCTCTTTATTCATGGTGGGGACACGTAGGTTTTATAATAGAAAATACCGAGAGCGGTGCGGCGAGATACTATGACTACGGAAACTTTTCTTTTGAACAGGATTCTTTTCTAAAAAACTTCATAATGGGCAAGATGGATTATATGAAAATTGCATCTGACCCTGAGCTGCAGCTCAAATATAATTCATACCTTAACCGCAACATAACTCTTTACACATTGAACGCCAAAGACAGTGACGTACTTGAGCTTTACAAGCTTCTGGAAAACGATATCTTACCTGAAAACATGTATTACCGTTATAATTTATTCTTTGATAACTGTGCCACACGTATCCGCGACAGAATAGATATTCTTACAGACGGTGAATTCAGCCCCAAATACAAGTCTTTACCGTCAAAAACACTTCGGGAGCAGATTAGAAGATCCCTCTACAGCAATATAGCGGCAGACTGGCTGCTGAATTTTGCCTTAAGCGGAGTAACTGATAGAGAAGCAACAGAATGGGACGGCATGTTTCTTCCAATTGAACTGGGGAAAAACCTTGAAACAATGACAGTCCTCAATAGCAAAGGAGAACGTATTCCGTTTGTAAAAAATAAAGAGATTATAAACATTGCAAAAGGACGTGCAGAAATTCTTGACGCCCCTCCGCCAAACTGGTACTTCGGACTTATAGCGGGATTACTTATTGCCGCGGCATCATTCTTCTTAAAAGGCCCATACAGGACTGTTTTGAGCCTGATCATTTCCCTTATTTTTGCCTTACTGGGAACCCTCCTGTTTTTTATGGCCTTTTTTACTGATCATAATTATACATACGGAAATATGAATCTGTTTTTTATAAACCCCTTTCTATTTGTAACCTTCGGATTCTCGATAAGAAAACTTTCTCAAAAGTCTGTAAAAACAAATGGGCTTAGAATATGCTGGATGATCACTTCAGCAGGAGCAGTTATGTCAATTATATTAAAGATAATCCCTGCATGCAGACAGGATAACTGGGAGTCAATCCTTCTGCTTCTGCCCGTTGCTATTATATTCAGCCTTCCGGAAAAGAAGAAAAAACTATAAAAAATTATCGGCCGTCGACTGATAATCAGGCATCCACCTTGTATCTTTCAATCCTTTTAACTATAATTAAATTAACAAAACACCTATTTTAATAGAAGGAACACTAAATGGCTAATATGGTCACAATAGACGGTAACAGCGCAGCCGCTCACGTTGCTTATGCATTCAGTGAGGTTGCAGCTATATACCCCATCACCCCATCTTCTCCAATGGGAGAATACTCAGACTCATGGGCATCAACAGGCCGGAAAAACGTTTTCGGCAAGGTCGTTGATGTCATGGAAATGCAATCAGAAGCCGGTGCGGCAGGAGCTGTTCACGGTGCACTGAGCGGAGGAGCATTAACAACAACATTTACAGCATCGCAGGGCCTTTTGCTGATGATTCCCAATATGCATAAAATCGCCGGTGAAATGCTGCCGACAGTTTTCCACGTATCGGCAAGATCACTTGCAGCCCAGTCGCTTTCAATTTTTGGAGACCACTCAGATGTAATGTCAACAAGAAATACAGGATTTGCGCTTACAGCAGCTGCAAGCATTCAGGAAACAATGGACATGGCCCTTGTAGCTCACCTTGCTACATTAAAATCAGAGATACCTTTTCTTAATTTCTTTGACGGTTTCAGAACCTCACATGAAATAATGAAGGTTGAAGAAATATCATATGACGATATTGCCTCACTAATCGAACCTGAATATATAGAAAGGTTCAGAAACAGGGGGATGAGACCTGAAGCTCCAATAGTTAAGGTAGCAGCTCAAAACCCTGATGTTTACTTTCAGGGACGTGAAACATCGAATACCTATTACCAGAAGGTTCCGGCAATTGTTCAGGAATACATGGATAAGGTTGCAAAAATTACCGGACGCCAATACCACCTGTTCGATTATTTTGGTGCGCCTGATGCCGAAAAACTGATAATTGCTATGGGCTCAGGCTGTGATACGGCTGAACTGACAGTTAAGGCAATGGTTAAAAAGGGCGAAAAGGTAGGCCTCATAAAGGTAAGGCTATACCGCCCATTCTCGGCAGAGGCCTTTCTTGAAGCTATTCCTGAAACCGTTAAAAAGATTGCAGTACTTGACCGAACAAAAGAGCCGGGCTCACTTGGAGAACCTCTCTACCTTGATGTTGTTACTGTTCTCGCGGATAAGGATATTAAGGTAATCGGAGGCCGTTACGGACTTTCCTCAAAGGAATTCACTCCTACTCACGTTAAGGCAGTATTTGATCATCTTGACGGCCCGGCATTTAATGGTTTTACTGTTGGAATCAATGATGATGTCAGTAACAAATCAATTGAAATCAAGGACAAAATTAATGCCATACCTGAAGACGTAGTATCATGTATGTTCTGGGGTCTTGGTTCAGACGGTACCGTAGGTGCAAATAAAAACTCAATCAAAATCATTGGTGACAATACCGACATGAATGCCCAGGGTTACTTTGAGTATGACTCAAAGAAATCCGGAGGTATTACAACCTCCCACCTGAGATTTGGAAAAAGCCCGGTTAACATGCCATGGCTTATTAACTCTGCCGATTTTGTAGCCTGTCACAACCCGGCATACATAGGCAGATACGATATGTTAGGCCCCCTGAAAGAAGGCGGAACATTCCTGCTTAATTCAGAAATTCCGACAGAAGAGGTTTTTGAACACCTTACAGCTGAAGAACAGCAGATAATCATCGACAGAAAGATTAAATTCTACAATATCAATGCTCTTCCAATCGCGGAAGAAGTCGGCCTTGGCTCAAGGATCAACACTCTGATGCAGGCAGCATTCTTCAAGTTATCGGGAGTTCTTCCTGAGCAGGAAGCAATCGATCTGATGAA
>PDWJ01002264.1_pt1 | contig 38632 bp, 32 predicted proteins | sample 1430881 | NCBI WGS metagenome assembly PDWJ01 (sample SAMN01162460, study PRJNA174530) | Oral metagenome, whole genome shotgun sequencing project. | biome: Marine environment; feature: Marine mammal; material: Swab sample of the gingival sulcus; isolation source: swab sample of gingival sulcus...
CGGAATATATGTACCATCCCACTGCGCATCTGAGAAATCCTGTGATCCTGCAGAGTATGCCTGAAAAGGCAGTAGGGGGAGTGTAGCCTCATCACTTGAATGCCGCATTGAAACCGGTGATTGGGTCCGAAATCTCTTTGAAATGATACCGAATCCTATCCATTAACGAGAAGTGAACCAGAATCAGGCAGAATTCAGTGAAAAATCAGCCCTGAACGAGGGGATATGAGAAATCCGGGCTAAATACTTACTGATGCATAATATCTCTTTTGCTTGGTCATGTCAAGTGAGGTGGCCTGGGTTGTCAAGAGAGAAAACCTCTCTGCTTAAGGTAGATTTCTTGCCCCTTCCTTCGGCCGCGACGGAGTGGAGGGCGTGGCCCGTAGCGGAGTGGCTGCCGATGCGTTCTTTCATGCTAATTCTCTCTGATCTCTTCTGTAACCGTGGTATCTCTCTGCCGGTGTCTGCTTGTCCAGGCTCGAATGCCTCGTTGTTGTAGAAATTGATGTACCGCTCAATGTTCGCAAGTACCTCGAAGTAGTCGCTGTATTCGTTCAGGTACACCTTCTCATACTTCACCGTCCGCCACAAGCGCTCAACCATGATTTTGTCGAAAGCTCTGCCTTTACCGTCCATGCTTATCTGCACACCGGCTGACTTCAAGCGATCAGTAAAGATAGTGCTGGTGTACTGGCTTCCCTGATCTGAGTTGAATATTTCCGGTGTACCAGTCTCCAGAGTCCTGTTCAGGCAAGCGGAGAACAAAGCTGGTATCCATCTCCCAAGAAATGATGTAACTGCTGTAACAGTCCATCACCGCCGCAAGATAGCAGTATCCGTGCTTCATCTTGATGAAGGTTATATCGAAAAAACATACCTGATCCGGATGGTCTATGGATAATCCCCGCAACAGATGATGCGCTTAAAGATGCAAAACAGGCTTTGCTGCAGGATACCCTTCTGAAAGCAGGCATTTGTATCGGCGGAAGAACAACAAGCTGAAAAAAAAGAAATCCATGATGGCCTGCGGTTTTACAGGCACACCATGCAGAAGCTTGCAAGTCCAATCTGCATATTTCATAATTTCATAACTTCATAATTATATATTTTAGTAATTCTTTCTTCATTCCATTAATTATAGTAGTATATTAAATATAAATATCTCTTCGACGATACTGAAAATGATATGATCCAGATTGGTACCATTATAGAAAGTTAATATCTGTTAGTTCTATTTGAAGCAATTTTGCAATTATTCCAAATATAATGACGTCCATATTCTCTTGTCTGGGAGTTCATCTGTAAAAGAAATTCGTATTCGTGCTGATCTTCAATACAGGCAAGGGAATGAAATGTGACAGTTGTTGCAAATACTGACATGCTGATAGTTTGCCGTTCAGTTCAACAGCTTCAATAAGTACCGGGCTGAATGCCTCCCCGATTTGGAAGAGGTTTCAAAACGAAGACTCAGCCCGGCGCAGACGATATGGCCAGGGAGGTAGTTTTTCAGCGGGAGTTCAGCCAGTCTCAGGCAGGACGATCCTTACAGTTGTTCAGATATTTTTGAAGTGTCTTTTCCAGCCTGTCGGCCCTGGCCGACCCGAATACTGATTCGACGAAGATCAGTGTCAGCTTGTAGAGAATAAACAGAAGCCCCAGAGGAACAATGATAACATCCAGAATCCATGAAACACCGGTTCTCAGAAGCAGGTCAGGAAGTTCCCGGGCAAGCGCTCCCATGTCCTCGATGATATCTATGACAAGATAGAATTTGGGAAAATCTATGGAAGGCAGTTCCTTTTCCCCCAGCAATGAGAATTCGCCTCCTTCAATTGTGATGATATCCCCTTTCTTGATCTCTTCTATTCTTCTTTCGTATTCCTGCTGAAACTCATCCATTCTGATGTCGAACTCTTCTCTTACCGGCCTGGAGTATCCTTCGGAGAAAAATCCCGATATAAAGAGCGTGAAAGGTATTGCAAGATAGAATGTGAAGGACAGAATTCCAGTGAAGAACGCTGTTTTTCGAATGGTCGGCTTTTTCATGAACTGGAAGAGAAGAAGGAGCGCGAAAGTTATTGTGAGAAAAGCAGGGCTGAGTGATTCACAAAGTTTCAGCAGTATCTCTATGACATAGAGGGATGCCAGGCTTACTGTGATGAGTTTCCATGCAATGTCTACGGCATCATAGAGGGGCTGTACTATATCGCCCACCTCAATACCTACAATATCGGACCCTTCAACTACAGCAACTATACCCTTCACTGCGCTGATGGTAATGAACGCGGCAAGAGCTTTTTCCTGTGATTGTTCAACATAGTTCTCCGCTCTTTGAAGAACCACAGCCTTCTGGAGGCTGGCAAGAAGACCTGTAACGGACAACACGGCGAAAACAAGCAGTATTCCTGCTGTTATCAGTTTTCTGCGGTCAGGCTTTTTCAACGGGAATCTCCTCTCTCAGCAATTTATAATGATTTCTTGTGCGAAGCTATCTGATCAGTTACTGTTCGCAATTAAGATCTCTTTGCTCTATCCTGTTATCACAGAAGTTCTGTCAAAAAAGAGTTTCGGGCCCCGGGTAACTTTCAGTCCGGCTTTCTGTGCTGCCTGCTTCGTTTTTTCAAAGTCTTTCTTTGTAACATGAATTCGGTGTTCGATCAGAAGGGCTTTACCTGTCTCTTTAAGAATACCACCTATCTGCCTGAAGAACTCAGTGCGGTTCTCTATCTCGTGCACCACATAGAAAAGGAGAATAAAGTCTGCTTTCACCGACAGATTCAGGCTGTTCTTCTCTGTCCTGTGAAGCCTGATAACCTTCTTTCGGGGTGTGTTCTCTATTTTCTTCTGAATTATGTCCAGCATTCCCTGTTGAAGGTCTGCCGCAATCACAGTTCCCTCCGTCCCTGCCAATTCAGCCATTGGAATAGTGAAGAATCCAGGGCCTGAACCGATATCTATTGCTCTGTCACCTGGCCTGATGAAGGGAGCCAGAATCTTCTTCGGGTTATGGATTAGTTTTCTCAACCTGTTATCCAGAATACCGTGAAGTTCAACCGGGCAGACATCACTGTTTTTCATCATTGACATCCTTCTTCCAGAGTTACCTCCCAGAGAAACCATCAGTTAACAGAGGTTATTATTGTTTTGCTACAGATTCAGAACAAGTCTAATCTGTATTGATGTTTCTATCGGCTTTTCTGTTCTGAGATGAATACTGAAAATATGTACCTTGCAGAACTTCACTCACTTTAAGGAGGAATCAGCATATTCTGTTAACTACTTAAAAGCACTGAGCCTGTCTTCCCCATTGGCAGGCTGCCTTAGCTTATACCACTCGCAGTAAACATTTCAACAATCTTACGGGAATATCACATTGTCAGTTCTGCGTGAAGAAGTACTGATACTCTTCCACTTACCCCTGACAAGGAGAAATCTCAAGATTAACTACAGCTCTGTAACGGTTATATCAAAGCCGTTGTAGGTGTTGTCCGGCAGAACAGCAGGAAGCTTGTATTCCGGGTTATCAATAATCTCAGTAACCCTGGTATCAGTTGCCCTAAGAAGCTCAGGGGTGTTCAGTCTCCATTCATCGCTTATCTCCTGATACCGTCCTGAATAATCCTGCGCTCCAAGGCTGGATGTGATCGTCCAGTAGATATACTCTGTTATCTGGCACTCATACATGCAGGTCCGGTCGTAATAGGTATACCATGCATTTTGAGGGTACAGTTCCGGTATTTGCGGAAAGTAGCCGCCTCTGGCTGTATCCATTGCAACCGATAGTGTGGAACCATGCTGAAGCCCGAACACCTCCGGGTAAGCGCCGGCATATCCGCAGGATGTGATTATGTGCAGAACCTCCTCCAGCGAAGCGTCAAAGAAGCTGTTCTCGCCGTCAGGATCAAACTCCGGATTAGTTTCGCTGCTGTAGAGGTCCTGCGCCGCCTGAATATCTGAAGGAAGCTTATCGAAATCGAATGCCTCGGCTTCACTCTGTGTGGCGAACATCATAATCGTGGCGTTTTTTGAAGCAAGTTCAGCTGCGACAAGTGAATTATCTGCTTTTCCGTCTTCATCATTATCCAGATACTGGGCAAGAACCATTCCAGCCCTTAGAAGGGTTGTTTCCGATACAGAGGGAGTAGCCCATATTCTTACTCCGAATACACTTATCTGTCTGTTGAACCCTTCAGGCAATGATTCTCCTGCAGGTGAAGAGCAGGACACCGCAAGAATTGCAAAAAGAATCAATGCAGTCAGGCGCTTTCTCATTTTTACTCCATTTCTAAGCTTCTTCTACTTTCACCGAAGCCATGGGTTCCCGGGAGTAATTGTCTGAACAGGATTGCAACCTATTCTGCGTGGGTACTTATCAGGTACTCTGCAACAGCCTGATAGGCAGGCAGCGAGGTCGGGTCAATCACTGAGTTAAAAGCATTGGGGAAAGACGCCAACCGCACAATAACCATCTCAGCAGCAGGGTCTACATAGATAGTCTGTCCGTGAACACCCCTTGCTGCAAAAGCACCGTGCTCGTTGTGGAATACCCACCACATACTGCGGTAACTGCCTCCTTCCAGCGTACTGTAACCTGCCCTGGCAAATACTTCCCTGTCGCCGCCGGCACGGATGTTCTCAACAACCTCTTCAGGGAAAAGCCGTTCTCCATTGATTGTACCGCCGTTGAGCATCAGAAGACCGAGCCGTCCCATGTCACGCATACCGGCATTTATTCCGCCGCCTGCAAAAGGAGTTCCCTTTGCATCCACTGTCATATAGGCATCCTGCTCAGCGCCCATTCTGCTCCAGATGCGCTCAGAGAGAAGATGTGCAATGTCCTGACCTGTGACCCTTGATACAATCCAGCCCAGCGCATCGGAATTTATTGTTCTGTAGCCGAAAGACTCACCGTGAACACCGTTCTGATTCACTGTCTGCAAATACTCAAAATAGCCGTTGGGACCGTCATAGCCCTCCGGTTTAGGCAACGGGCTTGCTGCAGTTGAATAAATCCAGATATCCGCATCGGGCTCAGAGTAGTCCTCGCTGTACTCCAGGGCTGTGGTCATATCCATAACCTGGCGAACGGTGGCACTGCCGAATCCGCTGTTCTCAAGCTCAGGTATTATTGAGGATATAAGTGCGTTCTCATCAAGCTGCCCTTCAACTATCAGAATCTCAGCAAGAAGACCTGTAACAGATTTTGTCATGGACATTGCAGCGTGCTTGCCAAATTCGTCAAGGCTGCCGAAGTATTTCTCGTAAACGATTCGGCCTCTGTGAAGAATAAGAACACCATCGGTGTAATTAGCCTGAAGAGACTGCTCCCATGTCATAAGTTCCTGGCCGTTTATAGGCATGAAGGTTACCGAGTCTATACCTTCGTCTAACATGTATTCAAATGGAACAGGTGCTCCTATACTTCTACTGACCTGCATGGTAGGCATCAGTTCCCGAATGTGACACACAGTCCAGCGCAGCTTGGGAAAACTGAAAAAATCAGATTCAGGCTGCATTATCAGCCTGTCAGGGGGCGGAGGAAAGCCGGTCATCCACCCAAGTTTAACAGGATCTGATTCTTCTGCGCTTAAATCTGATCCTTCAGAGGCATAAGCTGAAATGGAAGCCAGGCAAACACCTGTAAGACAAATAAGAAGTGACAGTTTCATTATGTTACCTCCTTGGCAGGTAAGTGATTATAAGTTATCGATTTTTATTCCGTTCAATAGCGTATGAATCTCTCTCTTTGACCGGTTATTAACACTTCAGTTGCTGAAACTGCATACAGAGCTTCTGCGCATTCAGGGGCTGTTCGGATTTCCACTGCCATTTATTGTGCAATGTTTAAACCTGGGAATATCTGCACAGGCTTATTCGGTGGTAAGCAGATATGCTTCTGTTCTTTCAGCCATTCATATTTCAAAATATGCTCCTCATGGGTTACACACATAATAACAAGCAAGCAAACACGGCACAACATGCAGCTCAGGCAGTTTGCGCATTTCACCGTTGAGCGCTGAAATCATAACTCCGGCGAACGCGGAATCTTAACTCCTGCGCGGGCACCCTCACCTTTCCTGTCCATTCAGATCCTTCGAAGCAGTCTGTAAACTCAAACTGAAAACACTGTAAAACAGATTCACCGGAAACCGGCATGGAAACCAATGCGCACAGCATTCCGTACGAACGGATGGAACGCGGCAGGCATTTCAGCAGCTGAAGCCGGAAAAAACTGTATACTCTCCTGAATGAAGCTGCTCTCTCCCAGATGCCTGTTCAGATATCCTGCAAGATAAATTCTGCAGTTGTTGTATTCCAGGGTGACTGCGGAGCGGTAAATAAGACTCTTCCTAAAATATCTGGAATGAGTGAATCAATCAGAGAAGGCAGCAAATTCCAGTTGAGGAGTGCGAAGGGGAACTGGTAATGTCTGGTTTATGCCGGACAGGCTGAAAAAGATGCCTGAAAACTTTTCGGCACTGTCTGAAGGCTGAAGCGCAAAATCCGCTGAAGATTGTTTCCATGGGTACTTATGGGAATTCAGCTGCCTTTTGAAAACCGGTCTTATTCGTCGCAATTTCTCGAAGAATCAGTGTACGCTACAGAATTGCCTGCCTACTAATTGAACATACCATCAAGCTTCTTCGAATATGTATCCGCTGCGAATAATCCCATGCGGACATTTACCGTCTTCTGCTCTGACGGAGAATTCAGAGATACTCGTTCCATTTTGAGCTGTAATCAACCGGTATGCCGTAATCTGCATCTTTTACTCAGGGAATTACACCTGCTTTTCCAGAAGGGCTTACTGATTCATCAGAGCTGTTTCAATAACATATTTTATCTGTTCAGAATTGACCGCAGCCTGAGAACAGACTCTCAGCAGCCTTCCTTTTCTCTGCCGTATAACTGCAGACAAGGAAGCATCGCTTTGGTTATTCAGTGTTAACTTCACCGCTGACTGCTGATGTTTCAAAGGTATCAGCTTGCTTTTACGGCAAGGTTGTATCCGACAAATGCAAGGAGTAACCCTATTGTGGCTGTTTTGCCGATCTCAGGAAATACGAAGAAGTATATTCCTGCGGCAAAAACGACTCCTCCGATAATTCGGAGCAAAACAGCTTTCCCATTACTCTTCATACAGATTCACCTCCATTGCCAGTAATGCTGCTGCCGTACTGATTCCATCCCCTTAAGTATCTTTTTAAACCCCAGCATACTACTTATCCCAGCATCAGGTCAAGGATACTTAGCCAATCGCCCATCCTGGGAGTCAATTACTCCAGACACCCATTGGGAAGCTCACGGCAGAGAGGAACCTCAGGTCCGGACTCCCGCTTTTCAACCTGTGAAGCAAGTTTTCTGAGGGCGCCTCGTACTCCCTCTTCAATCACCGGATGATAGAAGGGAAGTTCAAGCATCTCAAAGACAGTCAGACCTCTCTGTATAGCCCATGAAAGCATGTGGGCAATGTGCTCACCGGAAGGAATAATCATCTCTGCGCCAAGAAGTTTTCCTGTAACCCCCGATGCATACATCTTCAGAAGGCCCTGGTTGCGGGCAGCTGTTTTAGCCCTGGCCTGTTTTGTAAAGTCTTCTTCTGCTGTCAGAGCATCATCCATGTGAAGGTCTCTGAATCTGCTTCCTGCAAACGCAATATTGGGATGGGTGAAAACTATACCAATAGGAGTTCTGCGGCAGAAGCAGTGTTTTTTATCAGAGTCAAGCATGGCATTGAAACCGGCTATGTGACCGTCGTCTGCAGCTTCATGGAGAATAGGCGCTCTGCCGTTCACATCCCCCGGCATGAAAACAGGAAGGTCACCTATCTGAAGGGTGTGCTGGTTCACAGGAGGAAGACCTCTTTTATCAAGCTCCACTCCAAGGTTTTCAAGGCCGAGCCCATCTATGTTGGGTCTTCTGCCAACGGCTGCAAGCACCTTGTTAACTGTTATGCTGTTGCCCTCCCATGAAACCTTAACCTTATTGTTAAGCGTCTTCTTAAGTTTGACTGAAGCTCCAAGGTGAACAGGGAACTCCCTGCCGATTATCTCTGCTGCTGCCTTACCGACTTCCGGATCAGTCAAGCCGCCTACTGTGTGAAGAGCATCAAATCCTGTGACCCTTACGCCAAGCCTTGCAAAAGACTGGGCAAGCTCCAGACCAATTGCTCCCAGCCCTGCAACTGCAAGACTCTCAGGCAGGTCTTCCATTTCGAAAATACTGTCGCTGGTAAGAAGCAAATCTCCAAGCTCCTTCCAGGGCCCTGGAACAACAGTCCTGGAACCGGTGGCGATTATCAGTTTTTTCGTTTTGAAGAGCTGTCCGTTTACTTCAACGAGATTCGGGCTCTTTATCGTTGCCCTGCCTGGAATGTTATGATTTTCGTCCAGGTTGTCAGTTGACCGCTTCACTCCCTTTACAAAATTGTCCCTGAGCCTTCTTACCCTTTTCAGCACAGCTTTGCCGTCAACAGCAACCGATCCGTTAAGATAAAAGCCCATCTCTTCATAGAGGGTTCTGCCATGATAAAGTTCTGCAGCTTCAATAAGGGCTTTTGAAGGCATGCAGCCCACTCTGGCGCAGGTGGTTCCGTAAGGGCCGTCGTTTATCAGCAGGAAGTTGTCTGTTCGTTTTCTGACCTGTCCAAGAGCTGACAGGCCTGCTGTTCCAGAACCTATTATTACAACATCCAGCTGCTTTTCCATAAGAATCACTTCCTTTGCAGAGTTATGCGCTTTTTTATCTTAACAATTATAAAAAGCCTTTGTATATGGAAACAGGGGAACTGTGGCTAACTTAAGGCAATTTCTCTGAACCTGCAGAAGAAGTTCACTGAGTGAATAGAATGCCTTTTCCCTGCTCAGCAGAATAATGCATCATTCACTTACAGTTCCATTCCGGAACCATCGTTCAGTTCAGTCTGATCAAAAACCGATTCTGCCAGTCATACTGCGAAACTGTTTCCCCACTTGCTGATTTCAGTTTGCACAAGGGCCGCCTTATGCTTTTGCAGGTACAACTGTGCTGCAAATCAGGCCAGCTGCACAAGACCTTCGAAGTGCACCCTCATGCAGTTAATCATGTTGATATGGTCGGCAGTTCCTGCCATCTCCCTTGCAGAATGCATCGAGAGCATAGGGTTGCCTACATCCACTGTGGGAATACCTGTTCCTGTGGCTGCTATAGGGCCCAGTGTGCTGCCGCTGCGGCTGTCAGCCCTGGCTACAAACTTCTGAACCGGACTGTCTGCAAGCCTGGCACACTGAATGAAATAGGCAGAAGTTCTGGCGCTGGAAGCGTAGCTGCCTCCTGCAGACATCTTGATTGCAGGGCCTTTGTTGAGCCCCGGCTTTGAAAGCTTGCTGTGCTTACTGCTCCAGCCGGGGTGTACAGCATGGACGCAGTCTGCACTGACATTCATGGATACGCTGCAGGCACGGAAGTACTCTTCCCTGCCCCCTGAAAGCCGCTCCAGAATTCTTTCCATGAACGGAGAGGCTGCGCCGTTCACTGTTCGGCTGCCTATTTCCTCGTTGTCAAAGAGAATTGCAACTGCAGTGCTGTCAGCAGTCTCAGCTCGGATTATTGCTTCAGTTGCGCAGTGGGTGCTTGCCTGATTATCCAGTCTGGCGCTGTTCAGGTAGTTGTCATTAATACCGGAAAGGGCTGGTTTCTGAACAGGAAATACCTCCCCTGAGAAATCAATAAGTTCCTCTGCCTCTACACCTGCCGCCTTCGCCACCATTTCTTTGAGGTCATTCCAGCTGTTCTCTTCATCACCAAAAACCAGCAGAAGCTGTTCTTCAGCATTTACCTTGAAACCTTCCTTGTTGGCTGTTCTGTTAAGGTGAATGGCAGGAGAAGGAAATCTGAGTACAGGTTTGTCTATTCGGTAAAGCCTTGTTTCGAGACCGTTCTCCCCCATGAATGTCACCCTGCCTGCAAGGCCCAGATCACGGTCTATCCAGGTGGCAACAGTGGGCCCCCCATAAATCTCGACACCAAGTGTGGCAAGCCCCTCGGTGTATGCAAACGGTTCAGGCTTGAGTCTGAAACACGGGGCATCGGTATGGGTGCCCACAGTTCTGAATCCTGCTTCAGCTGCCGGGCGATTCCCTGCAACAAATGCAGCAAGGGTTGATTCTGAGTCTATGACGAACCGTCGGTCTCCTGGCTTAAGGGTCCATTTATCACCCATTGAAAGCTCACTGAAACCTGCTTTGCTCAGCATGGCTGCAGCTGCCTGAATACAGTGGGCAGCTGTAGGACTCTGCTCAAGGAAGGAAATCAGATCGTTTATCTCTTTCTTAACTGTCATGCAGAATCACCTGTCTTTCCTTTGTGAAGCCTGCGCACCTGGTGCATGAAGGCTTCATATCTTGAGGTGTTGTCGGTATCCTCCTGGCCGTCAAAAGCAAGATTAAGCCATGGAAGCCCTGGTTTCTCCCTCTTTATTCTCCTTGATACAGCTGAGACCACCGTTCCAGGAAGGCAGCTGAACGGATAAACATTAACAGCTCCGTCAATGCCTCCCTTTTCAAGAAGAGCCAGAGGTGTTCCTATACAGAGAACAGCCTCTCCTCCAATGTTTTCAGCCATGTATGGAGCGGAAGCATCCATTATCTGTCTGGCTGAGGCATGTGGAGTGTCTTTAAGCAGGTTGTCGAATGGCTTCTCAACAGCCCTCTTGACACGGGAGATAAAAATCTCCCTGGCCTTGCCCTTCATTACGGAAGCTGTTTTCTTTTTGGCTTTGGACTTCTGAATGTAGCTGTAGTTCACATAGTCGAACCACTCGGTGAGAGGGGTGTATATTACCTCAGCTCCAAGTTCTTCCAGTTTTCTTATGGTGTTGTCGTTGGCGTAGTCATCGTTCCTTACATAAATCTCGCCGAACACAGCAACAAGAGGTTTACGGGGTTCATTTCTCAGTGGAAGACTCTCAAAGTCACCGGCTGCCAACCCTGCTGCTTCAGGAAGAGATTCGCCCTTTTCGATTGTGTCCTCAAACTTTTGAAGCCACTTTTCAAAAAGCCTGTCGGCGCTTCCCTTTTCCGACTCATACGGGCGGGTACGCAGAAGGGCCATTTTCAGTATGTCTGCTGCTGCCAGCCCCTGAAGAAGATCCTTCTGGAAGTTCCTTGAGTTAAGGCCCGGCACCTGGGAATAGGAGTCACTTGAGCTTGCTGTGAGAACCGGCACATTGTCGTAACCCCGCTTCTCCAGCACCTGCCTGTGAAAGCTGCAGTAACTGCCGAATCGGCAGGGTCCGGATGCTGTTGCCATGAAGAACGCCGTCTTTTCCGGGTCATTATTCTCAAGAATACCCAGCATGTTTCCTGCGGTGATAATTGCAGGATAACACTCTCTGCCTGTTGTTACAGTTCTGCCCATTGCAACTGTTTCAGCAGTTGTAGGCGGTATGGCCCTGGCATCCAGCCCCCGGTTCCGCACAGCAGCGGCAGCCAGGTATGTTGCCTCACTCATAAGAGGTATCCAGAGAGTTCTGTTTTTCAGGTCTATAACATCCTGCTCTGCCGGAATATGCTCTTCTGTACCAGTTTCACCTGCTCCTTCAAGCGCATCAAGAAATGCCTCGCACCTTGTTATCACACCTGCGTCTGCAGCATGCTCGTCTATCTCTATGGAAAGATATGGTTTTTCTCCCATTATCTCACTGAAGGTGTGTTCAATAAAGGAGTCAGGGCCGCACCCGAAGTTGCTTATGTAAACACCGTGAAGCTCAGGATTCTCCTTTATGGCAATACCGGCAGCCACTATTCGCTGACCGTAGTGCCAATACATGTTACTAAACTCTTCTGAAGCCCTTTCCATGGGAAGGGGCAGCATGTCAAGCGGTATAACCACACCGCCAAGCCTGGCCAGTTTTCCCGGCAGATCAGTGTTTACAACAGGGTCTGAGCCGTTGTAAGGTCTGCTTACCAGAACAAACCCCCGTCTGCCGTTAAGATTTTCAAGTGCCACCGCCCCTGCTTCTCTGTTCAACTCTGTGAACCTTATCTGGGCCAGTTCTGCGGCCTTAAGAGCTTTTTTTGCCTCTGTCCTGCTGAATCCCAGATTCTCCGCAGTCTTCACAAGTGAATCCATCCACTCTTTGCCGGGCAGGGAGAAGTCAAGCACAGGTTTCAGGATTTTAAGGTTTTCTTTTCCACTGAGATCCAGGCCTGCATCAAGAATGTAAGGCGAACCCTGCACATAGGGGCAGTTGTAGGATTCAGTGAAGTCTCCCTGGGGTTTGTTCCTCAGAATAGAGGGAAGAAAGATGGTGTTCACCCCTGATTTCATCAGTTTGATAACATGACCGTGGGTTATCTTCACAGGAAAGCAGGTTTCAGCTGCCACGCTCTCCACTCCGGAGTGTACAGTCTCTGAGGTTGATTCGCCGCTTATCTTAACCTGACACCCCAGCGTGCGGAAAAATGTTCCGAAGAATGGATACATTTCCCAGAACCAGAGAGCCTGCGGAATACCTACCACAGGTCCGTTACCCTTGTTTTCACCGGCGGTGGCAAAGAGGTTCGCCACTCTCTTTTCAAAGAGGTTCTCTCCTCCTTCAACTATCTGCATTGAACCGGTTTCGTACTTCTCGCACCTTCCGCCGTATACAAGTTTTGTTCCATCGGAGAGGGTTACCCTGTGTATCTCGCAGTGGTTGGAACAGGCGCGGCAGATGAATGAATCCTGGCTGTAGTTATTCTCAGAGAGGCTGAAGCCTCTGAAAGCCGATGTCTGTCCTTCAGCCATTGAGTCTCTTGCCATGAGAGCTGCGCCGATAGCGCCTGTTACATCATGGTGCGGCGGAAGTATAACCTTCCTGCCATCTCCCAGAACTGAGTTGAATGCGGCTACCACACCCTGGTTGTGAGCGGTTCCACCCTGAAAGAATATCTTCTTTCCTATCTTTCTCTCGCCAACCACTCTGTGCAGGTAGTTTCGAACTATGGAATAGCAGAGCCCAGATGTGATCCGTTCAAGAGAAGTGTTAACAGACTGCTGGGATACAACATCACTCTCCATAAAAACGGTGCACCGTTCTCCCAGACGGCATGGACTCTCTGCCCCAAGAGAGACAGGGCCGAATTCCCTGATGTCCACGCCGAGTTTTTCCGCCTGCTCCTCCAGAAATGAGCCGGTTCCAGCGGCGCAGACCTTGTTCATCTCAAAATCCACCACACGACCGTCTTTTATTGATATGTACTTAGAGTCCTGCCCGCCTATCTCAAAGATTGTGTCAACCTCAGGATCAATGTCCACAGCAGCACGGGCCTGGGCTGAAATCTCGTTTCGAACCACATCAGCCCCTACGAAATCCCCTGTCATGTACCTGCCGCTTCCTGTAACGCCCACACCAAGCACTACTGCATCAGAGAGGTCTTTTCCCAGCTCTCTCAGGCCGTTTCTTACCGCTTCCAGAGGCCTTCCGGCAGTTCTCAGATATAGCCTTGAGATAACTGTGCCGTCAGGGGATAACGCTGCCAGATTGGTGCTTATGGAACCTACATCGATTCCAAGGTAAATACCGTCATTTTTCTTTTCAGGATGTACGGTGAAATCAGCGGTATCCAATGCGAATGGCCCCAGAGGAGGCATTGTTTTCTCATCTCCTGCAAGGTTTCGCAGCGCCTTCTCAACATCTGCTTTTCTCAGTATTCCAGGTTTGCCGCAGAGAGCAGCGCCTGCAGCGGTAAGGACATTGAAGTTTTCAGGAACAGTTATACTGCCTTCAAGAACTGTCTCAAAAGCTTTTACCATGCCTCTGTTTGCAGCCACGCCTCCTGTAAATGCCACAGGAAAACGAAACTTTCTGCCTGCTGCGATAACTGACCTGAAGTTTCTGGCAACTGCATGACAGAGACCGCTTACTATTTCTGAAACCGTCGCCCCCACCTGCTGCAGGTGAATCATGTCGCTCTTTGCAAATACACTGCAGCGGCCTGCTATTCTCGGAGGCGCATCACATTCAGCGGCGAGATCTCCCATTTCCTCAGGCGTAAGCCCCATACGGGTAGCCTGCTGATCCAGAAAAGAACCGGTTCCAGCTGCACAGACTGAGTTCATTGAGAACTCGTCCATCACCGTCTCCCCTGAAGCGTCTTTACGGAGAAGCAGCAGCTTGGAATCCTGGCCGCCCATCTCAATAACCGATCCTGCGTCAGGTATGTATTTTGCCACTGCCGAGGCAAGCGCAACCACTTCGTTGACATGTTCAGCAGAGGTGACCGGAGTGTATACTGTAGAGCCTTTTCCGGTAAGCACCACTGGAACCGTATCAAGTTCAGGGTATTCAGAGTACAAAGAAAGAAGGGTTTCCACCGGTTTCCCGTGGTGTCTTCTGTATACGGACTTGCTTATTTTTCCATCTTTAACGAAGGCGACTTTCACTGCCACCGAACCTGTATCTATTCCGGCAATTCCAGATTTCATGATTCTCCCGATTGAAGGTTGAGGAAGGAATATGCCAAATTAGTCGGATTTACGCACGAAAAACCTTCGGATAGCCTGCAGCTTTACGAAAAACATAGCAATCAGGACCAGCAGGCAATTCACAGCAGCCACTTACGAAGAATAGTAATAGACAAATACCGTCGATGAAAATCCTTCAAAACCGATAAAGGTTTCAATTAACAAAAAAAACAGCCTGGAAGTGCGTAAATATCCGATTAAATTATGATGACTGAAATTTTCTTGTTTTCCATGCAATTGCAGCGATAATGAAAAGCATCCACAGGACAGAGTACCCGTTAAGCTGCCATGGTGAAGGAGAAGCGTATACGCTTATGGAGCCGCAGCAGGGAGCCATTCCATACACTATGTTTTTGTATCCTGCATTCAGGGGAAGAAGGAATGTGAGCACTTTCTCAAGGAACACAATGTATTGCTCTGGATAAACATCCACAGTTCGAAAGTAAGCAACCACCTGCACAATGTGCATAAGAAGCAATACGGAGATTGAACCGCCCTGCAATGTGCTGTTCTTTTTGAAAAGAGAGATGAAAACAATTACAAGAAAAACCATCAGAGTTACCTGCACAACCCCAAGCAATCCAACCGCAGGATTACGGGATGAAGCTTCAAAAAGAGTGTTCGCGCCAAGCATAAGAAAACCGTACATCACAAATGACAAAACTGCCGTTCGTTTCATAACCTGCAATATCATTATCGAAAACAGCTTTTCTCTGGAAACCGGAAGGGAGAGCCACAGTTTGACTCTTCCGCTTGAAACTTCATCGGCTATGATCTTCCCTGCCAGCTCAAAGCAATAGAACGACTGAACAAAAAACACAGCCAATGAACCTGTAAAGACAAATGCCCAGGCTGATTTAACGGCATCAAGGTCAGTGTTCAAAATGATTGCAGTGTAGCAAAGAGCAATCAGAAGAACGCAGGCTGCCAGTGCGGCAACAGTTGCGGTATGGTCATTTTTACGATTGATCACAGGTTTTCCAGAGAGGCAATGTAAACATCCTCAAGTGTTGCAGGAGAAGATATATTTTTCATATTCCAGCTGCTGATGGATTCCGAACTTTCTGCTTTAACCAGACAGTAGTCATCTATACTGCTTACTTTGCGGACCTGATTCATTCCCAGGTGTTTGACTCTCTCTTCAGGAATCCTCCTATACAACTCAAGATCAGCCATTACTCCCTCTCCCCTGAACTCCCCGTCATGAATTATCAGGTACCTTTCAGCGTGTCTTTCAGCCTCATGTATTCGGTGACTGCTGTGGAGCACTGTACATCCTTCACGGCACAAACCGGTGATTCGTCTTCTGACTTTTCTGACATTCATAGGATCAAGCCCCTCCATAGGTTCATCCAGAATCACAACAGACGGTGAGCCTGACAGAACAATAGAGAGCATAAGAAGCCTCTTCTGACCTTTGGATTTTTTAGAAAAGGGATGATCGATAAGATGAAGGCAGTCGAATTCTTCTGCGGTTGCTCTGAAATCAGCCATGGAAAACTCGCTGCTGTATCTCTGAAACTCTATGAAGAGATCTGCAGCTGTGCATTTCTCAGGAACCTGCATGTTGTCAGGGAGATAGCGAAGCCCTCTTCTTGATTCAGGCTTGCTGCAGCAGATACCGTTAATCGTAATCTCACCCTGGTCAAGAAAAATGTTACCTGTTATCAGGTTCATCAGCGTTGTCTTGCCTGCGCCGTTTTTCCCTATAAGAACAGTATTCACTCCGCTGTAAATCTCACAGCTGAAGTTCTGCCTGATAGCGTTAATGTTCTTGTAGCTCTTCTTTATCTTATTAACTACAATACACTTATCGCCTGGCATTCTTCAGTTCCCTTCAGCTGTCAGCTTTCGCATACAGTTTCTTTCACAGTACCGCTGCATTACGGAGAAGCTCAAATACAAACCTGCCATGCCCTGCGGAAAACTACCATACTGCCCAAAATCAAAAACTATCACTGAAATTCAGCAGTATCCACTATCTGAAACTCACTGACGATCTGATTAACAGGATGATATGTATAGAACCGGCTGCCGCTTGCATCAATGCTGTAGCACAAAGCAGGCAGAACAAAAGAAGCTGCGTATTCTCCGCTGAGAAGATAGCGATCAACCACAGCAATGTTTGCAAGTCTGTTCAATCCGGCTCTATCCACCAGAGGCTCTTTGTCTGTGGTCATTGAAGTTAACAGCACACATATCAAGCTGTCTTCCATGGTTGTCACATCACAGGCGTGGAAGTAGGACGCTGTTAGGGTGTTTTCAGGAATTTCAAAGGGCAACCTTCTTTCCTCAATTTCAGTCATCTCCTCTGTAAAGATATTCCAGGTTTGAAAACCTGCTTCTGTCTCAACAGCAAGAACTATTATTGAGTCTGAAACAACAGTTACAGTGAGAGTATTATTATCCGGAGACCTTTTCCACAAATACTCTGCCTCCATGCTTCCAAAGGAGCTTATCTTTTCTCTGGTTTCTATGCTGTAGAGATTTACAATATGGTCTTCAACCAGGCTTGTAACCACAAGTATTGAATCACCTATAACTTCAAGGCCGAAAGGGTGTACTGCCTGTATGGAACCCTGATACTCGCCGCATATACTGTAAATCTCAACCCTGTTGTTGTACTTGCTTCCTGCAAATACACACGAATCGCTCTGAGCAACATCTCCTATGGATGAAAAGTGCCCTGGCCCTTCACCGGCCTCGCCTGCACTCCAGAGCAATTCACCGTTCTCTGAATCAAAGCATAGAACTCTCTGGTTCATATCATCAGCTACAAGCAGTCTGCCATACTTTTCATCTATTGCCACAGGCGAATAGAATATGCCGCTTTCTTCCTGTCCGTAGTTTCGAACAAGCTCAGTTGTGACTGAATGCCCGGCGCTGAATACACCAGGCTCACTTGATTCGGCCCATGCTTTCCATTCCGACAATGAATCATTCCCTGAATCTGACACCCTGCCATTGTTGTCAGCACAGGCAAGAATCAGGGCTGCAGCAACAATAAGCAATATCATGTGACGGCTTTTCATGATTTATATGTTGAATTACTCCTGTCACATCAGAGAGCGCTGCGACTCTGAATATTATGGACTATTTCTCTCTGTGAACTCTTTTTCGCATAGCTGCGAGTATAGTTGATTGAAACCCTTTCAGGAAATATCATCCTGATAGAGTTGCTGTTTACATCAGCTCTGAGCTTGACCCTGAAAAACTTATTGTTATCATCTGTTAAAGCCGACACAGATATGCAAAGGAAACTGATCAGATGAATTCTCTTGATTGGGTGGTTGTAGTTCTATACATCGCCGTTGTGTTCGCTGCAGGGCTCTTCTTCCGCAAACACGGAAAAAGCTCCACTGACTTCTTCCTTGCAGGCCGTTCAATGGGATGGTTTCCTATCGGGCTATCGGTAATGGTAACTATATTCAGTGCAATTAACTACCTTGCACTTCCAGGTGAGGTTTACGGTCATGGCCTATATGTTGTCATGTCACTCCCTGTGTTCTTTCTGGTAGCAATACCTGTAACCAGAGTATGGATGCCCTTTTTTCACCGCATGCAACTCACCAGTGCCTACGAATACCTTGAACTGAGGTTCGATAACCGGGTGCGGAAACTTGCAGGCTGGATATTCCTTGTGTGGAAGCTGTTCTGGATGGCCACCGCTCTCTTTGCTTCCGGCAGAATTATCGGAACACTTACAGGGCTGCCTGTTGTTCCTGTGATACTTGCAGGTGGACTGATAGCTGTGTTCTACACCTTTCTTGGAGGAATAAGAGCTGTGATGTGGACTGATGTGCTGCAGTTCTTCGTTCTCTTCGGAGGAATAGTTCTGGGGCTTATGCATGCTTCCGGCACAGGAGGAATCGGTGAGGTGCTGGAGATAGCAGGAGAAGGAGGCAGGCTTCGCCCCTACGCTCCTTTCGACCCTGAGTTTCTTCTGATTGATCCTGCCATTCGAATGACACTCTGGAGCTGTCTTATCGGCGTCTCTGTTGCATTCCTTGCAAGATACGGCGCAGACCAGGTGGTAATGCAGCGGTACTTTACCGCCAGAACACTTAAGCAGGCACAAAAGGGACTTTGGCTCAATGCCTGGGTATCATTCTTCTGCCTTTCACTGCTTGCTCTTTTCGGCCTTGCTGTCTACGCCTCTGCAGTGAAGTCAGGGAACCCTGACCTGCCTGCCAACGGTGCCATCGCCGCAATGATCCTCTCTTTTCCTGCAGGTATAACAGGCCTTGTTGCAGCAGGTCTCATGGCTGCGACCATGTCCAGTGTGGACTCTGGAATGAACGCCTGCTCAGCAGCATGGGTCACTGATCTGAAACCACGAAACAATGACAATATTCTTAACAGAGGACGGACACTTACATTGGCTCTCGGTACTGTTTCCATTCTCATGGCCATAGTGCTGGTACCCCTTACCAGAGAAGCGGGAAGTCTGTTCATGATGGTCAACAAGGGAGTCAATGCCATAGGCAGCCCTCTGCTGGCACTGTTCATACTGGGAATGTTCACAAAAAGAACCAATTCTGCAGGCGCCCTGTGGGGTGGCATAACCGGATTTGCCGCAAGTCTTGCGATATCCTTTCTGGTCAAACCGCTGGCGCTGCATTACTATGCGTTTCTCAACCTGCTGGCCACCATAGTACCCTGTCTGCTGATAAGCACATTAGTCTCCGGAGGAAAAACCAATTCCGCTGCAGGAACAAAATGGACATGGCTTGAAACACGCAGAAACTTATAACTGATACCAGTTTAGAGCAGCTTGAGTTCATCAGCAGGTTGAGAGCCAGATGGCCCAGGGTCAGTATTGTTGTACTGGAAGACAGCTGATTCAGTCAGGATTACATCATGAAGTGGTGTGAAGATCACGGGGTCAAGTACATTTCAGGCTTATGGACATCAAGACCCATATATTAACATGATGGACCGCCCTTTCGGCTGAGAATTCTGACAAGGGTAAGGTACCCTGATCAGAGGTGGTGGTTCAACCATTATGTCCAGGACAAGTTGGTGAACGATGAGGCTACGGGAGCTGTGTTTTATGCTATTAGTCTCTTATGTCCTTGCTGCATCATGCGATAGAGGTACTAACAATAATTGCATGCCTGATACAAATACAGCTGAGAGTTTTGTGTGTCCAGATACAATAGCAAAGTGGACTGACTGGGCGATGAGAAATGTTGATGGCCTTTGGGAAAATGATAACAGGCATTCTGTTGAAATGCGTTTAGTTACATCCTATGGTGGCGAAGATTCAGTTAATCCTCCTTTTTATAAGGTTAACTGGATACATCTTTCTGGAGACACTCTATTTGTCTCAGATCAAGCCGCAGAAAAACTTGTCTGTATGAACCTTGATGGAACTGTATACTGGGAGTACGGGGCGGAAGGAGAAGGACCTGGTCATTTTTGCACAATCGGAGGTATTGATACCAGCGGTGATTGGATTGCAGTTTGTAACATATATGGTGGGAATATTGAAATCCTTGATCGAAATGGTGAGTTAACTTCTATTATTACTGTTAGTAATCCACAAGATGTTATTGCTCTGTCTGATAGCACATTAGCTATTCTATCCAAGGCTTAAAGTCGAGGTAATCTGCATGTATATGCGCTGCCTGATTCACTTTTGTACTCCTTCGGGGAACCTGAATGGACTCACTGGGGCACAAGATCCAATAAAGATCTCACTGGATTACTTGCAGGAGATACAGTTGTTGTTACCTCTAAGGTTCTGCAATCAAATGTATTTCTTTGATTTAAGCAACAGAACCGTATCTCCCGATTTCGCCAGAGAATATCCTGCTGATTATGAAGTAACCAGTCAGGGTGTAGCATGGAATGTAATGGGTACTCCTTTCCTGGGCCCTGATAGCTGCATCTGCGTCTGTCTACCGCCATTCAACAATGATGGAACATTCAGAGTAACGAATTCGCCGTTTGAAGAATGGGCACAGGTAACAATTGTAGATCGCTACAACAGGAATGGCGAGTATCTGGACAGTTTCTGCATTCCAGTAAGGGGCGTATTCGATTGTATTTATTCACAGGAATATGGCCTGTTAGTTAATCAGTATTCTACTAGCACTATTTATAGATTAGAGATAAGTTACTAGCATAATATTTGACCATTATACCTTATTGAGCATAATCACAATCTGAATGGAATAATCAACAGGAGACCGGACTTCATTCCTTCTGTGCACTGCGTTTTACCCATGCTGTATGACACGAGTTTTCACATGTAAGCCCCTGAACTGACAGGGGTTTTCCGAAGACAATATTATGTGAGTGCTGCCATACTGGCAGACTCTTTTTCCTCCTGTTCGCAGTATAGGTACTCGAACTCCCTGGGGGGTATATCACCGATTGATTCAAGCAATCTCCTGGTGTCCTGTCAAACCTCAGATGACAGATTCTGCTTATCTGCCCAGGCAGCGTTGCAGACTCGGTTACATAGCCTCCGGCTATGCGCCCTCACCTGCGCCTCTCCTGAACAGATAATAACTGCGCATTCCCAGTAGTCGTTTAAAGAGGCAGCCATCATCCCCTCAATTGGGGTATTGTTTTAAAAACAAACATCAACTCAAACCTGAGAGGAAGATGATGACCAAAGGTAAAGTAACACAATCTGAGGCAAATGTTCAGAGGCTGCTCTGCCACAAGAATGCATGAGGAGACCAGTGGAAAACAGGCTTCATGAACTCGTTGAGGAAGAGTTCTGGAAGCACATGGGGTGCAAGCTCTGTGAGCGTGATACCGTCCCCGGGTGTGCAGAAGCCGGAGCGGATTCGTTACTGAAACTAAGCAGTGCAGGGAATAATGAATCAGCTCAATGCTTACATGCCTTAAGTTTGTGGCAGCTCTCTATAGCAGATATATATAAAACTTATATATAAAAACTATGGAGATATGTTCAGGCAGCTGCTGCTGAGTACCTCTTGGAATCAGCAAAAAAACATATCACATCTGACTGATGTCCTGTGATATTCTGACATGCACCATTGAAGCCACACCGAGGATATGGGGAATGAGTAAAATAAACTTCATCCCGAAGGGAAGTCCTCCGAACATTCCCCTGGACATGGGATGGGAGTTCACCACCTTGAAGCGAATGTCCCACTTCTCGATGTCGCTGACAGGTTTCAGCCCCCAGCCGCCGTCCATGGACATTCCCATACCGCCTTTCTTCAGCACCTGTTTCTTCCCTATTTTGATCCCAAGCGGAGAGAGTGAATCAAAGTACAGGTCGCAGCTTTCAAAACGATCAGCTGTCTTCCTGAAGAATCCTCTGATATCTTCTTCTTCGAAGTAGTACAAAACTCCTGCGGCCAGAAAGAGCAGACCGTCTCTGACCTCTATTTTATCGAACCACTCTGTATCCAGAAAAGAGGAAGGAATAGTTCTGTATCTTTCGTTCTCCGTAAAGAAGTTCTTTCTCAGTTCTATCACATCAGGCAGATCGAGTTCGTAGAAAAGAATCCTGCCGTTGTCTATTCTGCTGAATGTTGTGTCCATACCGCAGCCGATGTTAACAATTGAGGCCTCCGGGTGTTCAGCCATGAACTCTCTTGCCAGCCTGTCTGTGTGAAGGCTCCTGGCCACCCACCCGTGCTGACTCATTGCCTGGGTCTCCTCTATTCTGGAAAAATCATAGTCTATGCTGTCAAGTATCTCCACTGCCTTTCGATCAATCAGACGGGGATTTTCTCTTCGGGTTTCGTAAGCCCTTCCCCAGAGGGGCAAAAGCAGAGTTTCCTGAACACTGCCGGTTTTTATTGAGACTTTTTTCATGACCTGTCCTTTCTTTCTGCCGAAAGCTGCCGTTCACAGCAGGCATTCAGGCAGCAGTTTTCCAGCAGATTGTCTTTCTTCGTATCTGTACAGCATCAGGCGGCAAACTGATTACCGGGAAACATTGTTCTGTGGTGCTTTGGAATTTAAGAGTATGCCTAGCTTTCATTAGACCAGTTAAGAGGCAGAAAGAGCTGTAAAACCAGATAATTATAATTCTATCTGAATCCAGTTCCAGTGAATTAGGATTATTTGAATCAGCGTTAGAGGAATAACAAAACATTGACAAGGTCTTTCCTCCTCTCAAACTGATATGTCCGCCGCTTCAGCTGAAGCGGCGGACCTGACACTACTTTCTGCCCTTTCTGCTGTAGATGTTTGTCATCTTGAGCAGAATAGGGGTTACTGTGAAATCGGTGAACAAGGCGGTAATGATACCTGTGCACGCCAGAAATCCCATGTTTATAAGCATTTTGGCAGGAGAAGTGAAGTATGCGGAAAAGTTAAGCACAAGCACCACTGATGTTGTGAGAAGAGCAACTCCCACCACTCTGAAGGTTCTTCTTACAGCTTTGTCGTAATCACCTGCCCTGTCATACTCAAGGTGGCAGTGATTGATGAAGTGAATGGTGTCATCAACTGCAAGCCCCAGAAGCATGGGCATTATGGTAACTGTCATCATGTCCAGCGGCATCTTCAGAAAACCCATCATTCCGCCTACTGCAAGCGCAGGAGCAATGTTGGGGATTATTCCGATGATACCCATTCTGAAGCTTCCGAACACAAGCATCATAAGAACAGTGATTATGCCCAGGGAGATAAGGAAGGACTTAATCTGGCCTATGGTTATAATTCTCTGCATTACTGTGTAGTAAGCCACTGTTCCAGATTCTATAACCTTTGCGCCTGGGAATAGCTCCTGTGAAAGACTGTCTATCAACTGGAATTCAGCAAGATGCTCATCTGCCACATAGTCTCTCACTTCAACCTGCATATGCAGCCAGCGATTCTCATAGTCTATCCACTTTTCTGCTTCGGTTCCTCCGGCGTTATCGTAGAGGAGCATTGTCTGGGCAACAAGCTGCCTCTCTATCTCCCTTCGTTCCTCTTCAGTTCCATTGAAGTCGCTCCATGCGGGAACATCATCCATGGAAGGAATGCCGTACGCATTTGGATCCCCCCCTGCAAGCACCTGGTTCAGTTCCCTGATAATGTCCAGCACTGAGAACACCTTACTGGTAAGAGGAAATTCCTCAACTGTTCTCTCCAGTATCTCGAATTTTCTCAGGTTCTCAGGATCCAGGGCGTCACCATTCTCAGGAAACTCTATGCCTATCTCGTAGGAATAAAGAGCACCAATTTCACTGTCTGTTACATGGAGCAGCTTTGCCGCATAGGGAACCTTCTCTCCCACAGAGGTCCGAATATCAAAAGATGCTCTGACCATTGTGAGACCCCATACGCACAGTGCCATGAAAATGCCTACGATGACCAGAAAAGTCCTGGGCCTTGCCATGACAAAGTCGCCCATGACAGCAAGTCTTTCAGACATTCTTTTTTTCACCCTTGTGCTGCTTTTCAGTTTGCGGACCTTACCGAAGCTGAGCAGAGAGGGAAGTATCACCAGGGTCAGAAGAAAAACAACCCCCACAAGAGCTGCTGCGGTGAAACCTATCCATCTGAGCATTTTCACTTCGATGAACAGAAAAGACATCAGTGCCGCCGCAGTTGTAAGGGCTGTGAACATGATTGGCCATCCGCACTCCTCCACGGCAAATACAGAAGCTTCAGACGGAGTTTTGCCTTCCTGCATGCCTTTCCTGTAAAACGAGGTTATATGAACGGCGTATCCAACTGCCACAGCAAATCCCAGAAGCATGGGTACTGTGATAACACTGGGGTCAACCTCAACGCCCATGTATCCCTGTATACCGAACACAATCAGCATGGCACTTACACCACAGAGAACAGCAAAGATCACTCCTCTTACCAGTCGGAGAGAGAAAGCAAGAACAAGCACGGAAAGAAGAAGCGCCAGCCCCATGATTCTGGGCATTTCCTGGTTGAACCAGACCCGCTTATCGTAATTGATCATGGGCATTCCTGAAGTTGATGGGTTCAGATGCGAATATTTTTCCTGTCCCACAATCTGCTCGAAAACGCAGCCTATGAGAATCTCAGGGGGCTGTGGTTTAGTCATGTCCATTCGCTGGAAAAGCTCAGGGTATTCCTCTCCCAGGGACTGCATGTAGGCAAAGTACTCCGGATCGTTGGCCCAGTTATCAGGATAGGTGTTCAACCTCAGTATGATCCATGTATCCCTGCAGTCCATGGAAACAAGTTTTCCTGCTATGGATGGCCTTGAAAGTGCAGTCTCCCTTATTGCTTCCAGTTCAGCTGAATCCTCAGGAATGTTCTCCGGTACCAGATCGGTTATCTCGATGCCTCCGGATGTTCCTCTGGAGAACTCAAGATGAGTCAGTGAGAGCACCTCATCTCCAAGAGGAGTAAACTTTTCAACCTCATCACTGAGTTCCCTTATACTTCGAAGAACCTCCGGAGTGAACACATCGTCCACCTCTACAAGAACAGCGGCATAGTCCGAGTTGCCGAAAATGTCTTCAAAGGTGTCTTTTATACGGTTCATCTCACTGTTTTCAAGGAACCAGTTGTCGTTTGATGTCACCTGCTTCAGAAGGGGCAGCCCCTTAACCGAAACAAAAAGCAGCGCCGCAAAAAGAGCCAGGTTCAGCCATCTGAACCGGACTATCACATTTCCCAGCTTTGCGAACCGCCTGTTTATAGCTCCCACATTAAGTCCCATATCTCCTCCATACACAGCCTGTTCAGAAGCTGTACCTGACCTTCATAAATGCCTGGGTGTTGTGCTCATAGCGGCCGAAGTCAGTGTCATCAGGGCCTGCAAAGATGTCAGCGCCGATACTTGCCTCAAGGGCATCGGTTACATGGTAGAGCACCGACAACTGATTGTACAGGTCCTCCTCTGTTATGCCTATGTAGACCATGTTCTTGACTTCAAGAGTCTGCCTGGCGAACTGTCTGGATACCATCAGGGTTCCCAGTACGGTGTGTTCCTCTTCATTGATGGTCTCTGTGTGATCCGGCAGCCAGCTGTCAGCCAGTTGCACACTTGCTGTCCAGTTGCAGCCGGGATACCAGTCAACCCCGAGCAAAGCCTTTATCTGGTCTCTTTCAACTGTCAGGTCTTCAGACTGAGTGTCCTGAAAATACCTTCCGGTAATCAGACCAGCCTCTCCGCGAATAACAGTTTCTCCAACAGGAACACTGAACTCAGCACCGCAGAATGTTGTTCTGTGGTACCTTGGCTCCCAGTGAACAGTTCCGCCCTCAGTGTACCGGTGCATAACAGGAAAATCATCCCATGTGCGAAAACAGGAAGCTGCCGCGTCAAAACCGGAGGTAAACAGGGATATTCGAACAGCGTACTCGCTGTTCTCCAGTGTTTTCTCAGGCATCACCGGCGCATCTGTCACATCGCCTTCAGGTATGCTGCCCTCAGTTGCCCAGGGGCTGTCAGATGAAGGATAGATTCCCGGCTCAAACACAGGAAGCCATAAAGCTTCCACTGATCCCCACAGAGGCAGCAGACGAAACTGAAGAACATCCACAGGCATTCTTATGTCGTCAAAGTCCCTTGTTATGAACTCTGTATAGTCACCAGGGCAGATAACATCGGTTATGGGAATACCGTCGGTATTGCCCCACTTGATGATCTGGCGGCCTGCCCGCATGTCCCACACTGAACCGGCATACTCGAACCAGGCTTCCCTTAGTTCAACCTGTGTTTTTTCCTGAGTAATGTGGTTTTCTTCAGCATTGACAGAGGCAAACAGCCAGCTGCTGCCGGAACCGGAGGAGCAGTTCATTCTGAGCCTGCTCCTCATGGAATTCCAGTCTCCGCCGTCGAAGGATGACGCAAGGTATGTGTCGGCGAACCCTGTAAACCTTATATCGGTTCCGAAACCTGCAGAAATCACCAGCAGCAGCACTGCCATGTACTTCACTGTATTCTGCCCCGCTCCATGGCAGCAACTGTAAAGATGTTGTCGTCCAGTCCCTGGTCATAGGAGACACTGCTGAAAGTAAGAGTGGTCTGGTGCTCATCACGAATGTTATCCATGTGTATTCTGTGAGCGGTCCAGATGCCGTTCACCTGCCTGATATCCTCTGCGGTGAATACCTTCATCAGACCCATGGCGTCGTAGTATTCAACCTTTACAACAACAGCATTGTCCTGCCTGACCCAGATTACCTTCCTGTCATACATGTCATCCGGATCCACAGGAACCGATTCCACCACCCAGCAGAGATTGCCGTCAAGGTTCTCTTCACGAAGCAGAGTGTGCGTATCTTCATCAATGTTCCTGTCACCCATGTCGTCGTATGTGAAGTCACTTCCCATGAAGTAGTCGTTGCTTGAAGACCCGGAGATACGCCTTGATGACCTGAGAGCAGGCATGTAGAGCCACCTGTCGTCATCCTTTGACGGATCATCGTACTCCCAGGAAAGGTAACCGGTTCCTGCAACATCCGCAGGGAAAAGAAACACCATCACCTGCTTGGAGTCCTCTCCGTAGTCCTTGCCGTAGCTGCGCATTTCACGAACTCTGGAAACTCCCCTGTGATTGGTAAGGGTCATTTCCATCTCAGACTGCCTGTCAGTGCCGTCTTCCCTCTCATCCACCATGGTCATTATCTCTGTTCCTGTTAAAGCGTATAGTCCTGCCATAGTTCCGCTTACAAAGAGAACAGCCAGTATCGTCATCATGCCTTTCATCTTTCTTCCTTTCGCTGAATAATGAACAGCGTTCAGCACTGTTCAAAAAAAAAGCTCTCATTTTTCAATCAGTTTTTCAAAGTCGCAATCCATCACCGCCTGCCAGCCGTAATACATGAAAATCATTATCTCATCCATATAGGTAACCATTTTTTTGTACGGAACCTTGTGCATAAGAAGTTCTATCAGGTAAGTAACCATAATGGAGTTTATGCTGTGAACGGTGAATCTCGATACATCGGTTCTCACCGTTGGAAAGAACTCCCCTGCCCTTTTCAGAAACACCATCGACATATCAGTGTATTTCTCTATCACATCGTCTGTATATGTTTCAAGGCATGAGCCGTGAGACTTGAAAACCAGAATCTCAAGAAGTAAACGGTTCTCATGAATAAACAGAGCCACTTCACCTGCCCGATCTCTGTGTTTCTTGAGAGACCAGCTTTCTCTGTCGGTGAACATATCATCCTTAATTTTCTCGATCATTTTTTCGATGTAGTCATTCAAAGGTTGAGTAATAGGCTCCATTACTGAAAAGAAAAGTTCATTCTTGTCTCTGAAATAGTTGTAAATATTACCGACAGCAAAACCGGCATTCTTAGCGATACACCTCATGGAAGCGTTCTGAAAACCCTTCTCCTGAAACTCTGCCAGAGCGCTTTCCATTATTCTCTGCCTGGCTTTTCCCTTGAGTACCTGCATTTGTTGCACCTAACTATATAATTTAGACTAGTCTAATTATAGCAGCGCTGTTCAGTATGTCAATAGGTGGCCGGCAATCTTTGCATATGCCGGCTTTGTGTACGGTCAGTCCGGTTATCAGTTCTGTATGAATCAGCCCCCAGGGAACGCTGGAATTCGTTGATAATAAAGTTCTTCCTCATAAAGATGCCCCTGTCAGGAGGCAGCTTTTTGCTCGGGAAATGACCCGCTGACCGGCATCAACCTGATACCTGTAAAGTTCGGGCCGGTGAGATTGGAAACTTTGCTTCGGCGAGTGGAATCATAACTCCGGTGATCGACCTGGATTCCGGAGTAATGTGGCCAGTTGCTGAGCAGGGAGATTTTCCGGCGATGGATGAATCAGCCGAGGTTTAGAGTTTTCCGGTAATGATTAAGCCTGTCGTTTGAAAAGCCTTCCTAACGCTTATAATCAGTAGACTGCGAAAACCCATCTTTTACGACAGTGACGCAGTTCTACGACATTTTATTGTTATGCCTTTCTCTTCCTTCTCTGACTGCTGCAACGAGATATCCAGTAGTGAGATCAACTGACTATCCGGGAACATTCAAAGGAGAAGATACTCTTCTGAATTCACTAAGGCAAAAGGGTTCTCCGTTTCTTCTCTTGATTGGTACTTTGTTTTCCCTGGCAAGATCAGGAACTTCAGCAAGTTTTTCCTGGCCTCTGAATAAGACAAGCACCTCATATCTCCAATACTTCAATATTCCCGCTGATTGCAATTGCTTTAAGCTTCTGATCAAGAGTCAGCAATGGGTATCTCCAGTGGAGGGAACATTCCAGAAAACAGGCATCATAAGCATAGATCATGTTTTGTGTTGCCAACTCTGCCGCTGATCTGATTTCTATCGGCTTTAGTTCAACTGGTGTATCCATCAGAATGCCCCATATTTTCAATACATCAGCTGCACAAATTCGTTTTCCGCGCCATAACCAACTCAGCGTATTCCCCGGTTCAAACGGAAGAACATCAGGAGCAATAAGGTCATAACCAGTTGTAATCTCAATCAAGCGATCCTTTTCAGGTTCGTTCAATGCGACAGATAAGAATACACCTGAGTCAGTTACGATTCTCATATGTATAATTATACTTTTGATTAGTTATTATTAAGCATAGTACTCTGCATCAGCATTTGCTATGCAATTTGCTTAATGCAGTTTTCAAAGGTAGTCACCTTGACAGCACAGTCAAGTAGTCACATAGCCACATGCCACGATGAAAAAAGTTATCCACCTGGTAGACGCTTATTCAAATCTGAAAAGTTTATGCAATTTCAGTGAAAGTGTCATTACAGATTTGCGCTTGATTGCATAAAATTCTTTCGTCACCGCTTTCAACTGTTAAAAACTGGCTGTGGCTGAGATATGATTACAGAGCCAATTGCCGATTCTCTGAAGCAATTGCAGTACATGAAGATCGTAACCAATACTGGCAGTATTAATGCTTCAGAGGATCCGCTAACAGGCTAGGCGCCATACAGTAACATGGTCAACTTGATAAGCATAGCTATAGTTGCCGCCCCATTCAGTAACAGGTCCGGTGTCTCCGCCAATTCCGGACCAATCAGGCTGTGATGTGGTTTCAGAAAAAGAACTTCCAACAGCAAAAAGCATAATCAGAAAGATCATTGCCTTAATGGCAACTCCTTTCGACCTCTTCTTTACAATGCAGCAATAGCTCAGCCCCCCAAGGCAACAGAAGGTTACTGAGATTGCTTTGCTTGCGTATCAGCCAGCAGACCGTTCAGAAGCAGACTCTCCAGCTCGGCTATGTATTTTTCGTCCTCTTCTCCGTTTTTGTTGTCATAGCCAAGATCATGAAGAAAATGATCGTGGTATTCACACCAGAAGTGAACTGCCCCTGTAATGATAACCATAAACCTGAAGGGAGATATATCGCCTCGAATCTCCCCTCTCTGTCGGGCCTGCTCTATTCTCTCAAGGTAGAGATGGTGCCAGTCGGCTTCTCCGGGCCAGGGTTCACACTCACCCTCAAGCATGCTCCACTTGGAAAGTTTGACCAGTGAAGGATTGAGTTTGTAAAAAGAAATCATTCCTTCAAGTATATCCTGCAGAAAACTTCTGAAGGAAGATGCTTCTGAAGGCTTCTGAACAAGGTGCCGGCAATAACGGTCCATGATGCTTTTTTTTACAGCACTGTAAAGACCCTTCTTGCTCCTGAAATGGAACATTATCAGAGGGCCTGATGAGCCGCTTCTCTCTGCTATGCTGCTTATGGAAACACCGGAAAAACCCCTTTCCGCAAAAAGTTCCTCAGCAGCTCTCAGTATGGCAGCTTTTGCAGTTTCCGAATTCCGGACCCTGCCCTTACCCATCTATGAATCCACTCTTTTTCCAATATCCACCACAACAGGTCCGTAGGGAGACTCGACCTCTAAACTCCGAAGTACCTCCAGCCCTGCTTCAGACATTGCAGCTGCAACTTCACCCATATCAAACCCCTCCACATGATCGGCAAGAACCATGGAAAGCATTGGCACCACATACTCGGAAGGACAGGTTCTTTCACAGGTGAGGCCGTCTGCGACAGAGACAAATATTCCCCCTGGAGTCAGGGCATTCCGTATCTTTACCATCATATCCACAAGGCACTTCCTTGCGTAATTAAGGGTAAAACTGGCAAATATCAGATCGTATCCTTCTCCTATAGCGTCGGTGATGTAGTTTCCGCCTGTTCCTCTGACTCTGCTGCTGACACCATATTTTTCAGCCATCATGTTTACCACTTCAGCCACCGGAGGCTGTTCGAAAACTGTAACTGAAGAATCTGGATACTCACCTGCCAGGGCTATTGCTGTTAAGCCGGGGCCGCCGCCAAGATCAAGTATTTTCCTGGGATTGGAGAGTTCCGGTATTTCCCTTATCAGCTCCAGTTGATAACGGGCAATTCCGGATTGCATATAGTTCACATAATGTTTTGCCATATCTCCCCAGAACTTCTCTGAATCCACAGTATCTGCAGGTTGTTCAGGAGGTCCGTGCATGACCATATGTCTGATTTTTTCAGGTGACGACATGTTGATCATTTTTGCCTGTGAAAGAATGAATTCTCCCAGATAGCCTGGAAAATCCTTTCTGAGAAATGCGGAAGAAATGGCAGTGTTTCTGTATAGACCCTTATTCTTTTCCACCAGTTTCATGGAAGCCAGAGCATCCAGAAAGTCTCCAGTGTTCTTTTGGTGACTTCCCAGTTTTTCCGCAACCCCCTCTGCAGAAATCCAGTCACTCAGAAAGTCAAAAATTCCTGTGAGTATTCCCGCTTCCAGCGCCTGACAACGGGAGACTCCGTAAATTATATCGAAGAACATCCTGACGGAAGGCTTAGGCTTCGACAACTCCTCTATTCTGTAGCTTGTCATTTTGAGCGCTCCTTTCAAAGAAAGTTTTTACTGAACATTCAGTAAATAAGGAAATAGTAAAATTGCAGACTTATGTCAAGCAGAAAAAAATCAGATAAGAACAAACTCCACAGGAACAGTTCCAGTGTTCTTTATGGACTCAATTACCATGGAGCAAAGCTGCAGGGAATCCGCAGCGCTGCGCTCGGGCACATGGAGAGCTGTAACGAATCCGTTCCCGCTTCTGCATACCTGAGGGCGGTAATCTGCCACAGACTCCCTGTGATCATGGCGGTTGTCTGAAACACTCATTACCTTCTCACTTGAAGGAGTGCTCAGCGTCAAATACCCGTTTACCTGAATAGGCGATTACCTCTTCTGCGGTATCAGGCAGGAACTCAATGAATCACAGATTCATGAGTAGTCTCACCTCCACTGATGGCCTGAGCACTGCTGCAGCATAAGTGTGCTTCTTCAATTCCGCTCGCAAATGCAGAATGACTTTCTCCGCCTTCTTGTACAGCCGGCTGTACTGCTTCCTGCGCTTTCTATTTGCGCCCTTTCTGCCTGCAACAGTGTTTATCCTGAAATCACATTTCCTGATAACCTTCAGCCACTTGGGAATAAACCACTCTATCATGTTCGGAACAAGATACCGAGAGTAAAAGGGATAGGAAAAAATCAGGAGGATTGAACAAGGAGGAGCCCGGACACAGGATTTATTTGTAAAGATTACCACATTCCTGTACGGAAGAAAGCCGATGCCCGGACACCATTTCAAACATGCATGAAAGAGACTGCAAAGGTAAGTGCAGGAAGCACTATTGGCAGCAGGAGATTACAGGAGCTCCCAGGAAGTGCTGAAACTCCAAACCAGAAGGATTCACAACTTAGGCTTCATTTCCGTGTTGAGGATCAGTTTCCACCTTTTGGCCTTCTCTGATGAACCTTGCTGGGCAGTTCGTCTCAGCAGAGCATAGCTTTCAGCTTCTTCCTGAACGAAAGAGTTCAACGCATCGGCTGAGTCTGATGAACTTGAGCGATCAAGCACATAACCCAGCCTTTAAGCCCAGCTTTCAGGGCACACGCTGGCAGCCTTAAGTAACTTCTAAGGAGCCACCTGATCAGTCAGATCAAGAGCAACAGCAGCCGGGAAGGCGGTGCCATTACACTGAACCCAAATGTTGTAGAAGATGAGCCAGTGAATTACTCTCGGCAAACTGGCTGGAACGCAATGTGCCCTCTCCTGAGTTCAGGGAAACAAATCTCGGTTTCAGAGCGGACTCTTTGAGTGCTCCGAAGATGTCGTACTGAGATTCCTTGGCAAAGGTAACATGTTTGCCCCCGGTCTTATGGGCAATGAACCTACCGAGTCTGCGTCCTGGGGAGTCATCAGCTGATTGTCTGCTTATCTGCATGGGATCTATGACCAGTACCGGTATTCCCTGTCTGCCAAGATTCACAGCCTGCTTTCTCACCCTGCCGTAGATGTCACTGTTCCATACATCGCCCACAGGAACTGGTTCTGGAAAACAGTCTGACAAGAGGATAATGAATCTCTGCTCTGCCTCTGACCGGGAGCTGCGTCTTAACTCGCTACCGGATAAGGACAGCAGCTCATCCAGTGGAGTCGCTCCACCTGGCGTCAAATCATTCAATCTGCCGAATACCCGTAGTCTGTTCCTTGTGGGTGCAAAGTGCATGACAGCTTTGCCGTTCCTGATCACTGCCAAACCTACCCTAGACGATCGGTGAAAAACCTTGTTGAAAAGGCCGTCCAGAATGTAACCCAGGTCTCCCATGTATTCCTGCGATGACCTGCTGCCATCTACAGCCAGCATGCATACCGCCCTTGTTTTCGATGCGGTCTTCCATTTTCGCCAGTAGTGCTTCTCAAGTGGGACTATGGGCAGTCTCTTTCCGTCCATTGCAGCTGCTTTCACTGAAAGCAGGGGATTCATCTCTCGGATGGTTTCAGCCTTAACCGGCTTCACCGGCCTGCCTGAATCGTTGTCTTCCTGCATCCGGTTAGACTCTGAACCGCTCCCTGCTCCAGACGAGTTCCTACCAGAGGAGAACATCTTTACCTCCCTGAAGAACTTGTTGCGCATCTGCTGGGAAAGCCTGCCGAGAGCTCCAACCTCGGGTTCCACATAATCGAGGCCTCTCACCTGTGTAGTAGATGGTGTGTTATGTATTGAGTTCTGCACCTGGTCCAGTATTCTCTCGGTAAGCTCCTTCATGCGGTTGGAGACTATCTCCTTCTCTCCTCTCATTGCCATCTCGCAGGCAAAGTTAACCGCTTTCAGTACTTCAGCAACCTCAGGGAAACCTCCGGATTCTCTAGCAGATCTGTGTCCCAGGACCATAGGAGCTACTGTTTCAAGGTGCTTTTTCTCAACCGATGAAGTCCCCTGCAACGAAGCAAGTGCAATACCGGAACGGAATAATGCTACCTCAGCCCTGTGTCCTGCTATTCGCAAAGCTGAACAGGTGAAAGCACATGCTCTCGTATACCAGCCCGGGATCCTTATCTGATCAAGTCGGTTAAAGGCTTCGGCAAGCAATGTTCCCGGTATCTCATCTTCTCCCCCATAAAAGTGACAGGAAAGTACCGACAGTCTCTGGTCAGGTTCTTTGAGACTGCTCATCTCCACGCACAGACCGAACCGGTCAAGAAGACGACCTCTTATCTCTTCGCTCCCAGAGACGGTGGCCATCACCGGTTTACCACATGAGAGTATCAAATCCTGGATGTCATCATTGAACAGGTCAAGATGCTCAACGAGAAGTACCGCCTGATCATCTCCATCAAGGAGACCTGTCTTCCGTAAAACTTCACCCTTTGAGAGCAGGGCCTGGATGTTAATGCTTCCCGTGAGAGCTTCAACTTCAGATCCAAGGGGAATTCGGACGGATCGTATCCACTTGGCGAACTCATTCATCAGAAGTGTTTTTCCACTGCCAAGTGCGCCTTTGAGGAGCAATCCGCCAACCCTTGGGTCAACTGCCAGAATGTAGGCGGCAAGCGCTGCATCCTTCTGAAAGTAAGGTATCACTCCTGGGAACCAATGGCTTCGGAGAAGGACCACATCCTACCGGAATTCTTTTTCCCTCCGAACTTGGAATGAGCCTCCTTAAGGGCCTGAAGGATCTCCTTTTCCTCCGGTGCGTTCCTGTACCCGCCTTGCCTGGTCCTGTGACCAACGCTGAGAGGGGCAACCGCATGAAGGCTGTCCAGATCCACTACATCTTTACCCTGGTAGGCAGAAAGTGCTTTCGCAGCCTTCAGAGTGACGATATCAGCCCTCTGGCCGTCAAGCTGCAGCTCAGCCATTGCGCCGGCTACTGTTGCCAGTATTCCCACAGGCATCTGCACTGCGGAAAGATGTTTTCTTGCCTGACTGATCCTTGCTCTGATTCTATGGTCGGCTCCGCTGAATGCCTTGCAGAACGCTGCAGGATCCTCACTGAAGGCAAGGACTCTGTTAATTATGTCTATCCTCTGCTCAGACTTCTCTATTGTCGCAATGGGAACACTCAATGCGAACCTGTCCAGTATCTGAGGTCTGAGGCGTCCCTCCTCAGGATTCATTGTACCGATCAGGACAAATCTGGCAGGGTGGGTTATGGAAACATTGTCCTTCTCTATGGTGTTCACCCCGGATGCGGCACAGTCAAGGATGTTATCAGCCACATGATCAGGAAGAAGGTTCACCTCATCGATGTAGAGCACCTGGTTGTTCGCTCTGGCAAGCAGACCCGGTTCGAACTCCACAGTACCCTCTCTCAACAGGGTATCCATCCTTATTGCACCAAGCAGACTGGCCTCATCGCTGCCAAGAGGTACATTCACCAGTTGGGGCTCCAACAAATGCGTTTCTGTATCTCCGCAGCTGCATTCAGGACAGAGCTGTGAATCATCTGGTGAGCAGTTGTAAGAGCAACTGTTAACCTTCAGAGAAGGTAGAATACCAGGGAATGCCCTCACCAGGGTTGATTTCCCTGTTCCTTTCTGACCAGTCAGCAGTACACCACCCATATCAGGATCTACGGCTGACAGAATCAATGCAGTTTTTGCCTTATCCTGGCCAACAACTGCGCTGAATGGATATTGCATTGTCACATCTCACTTTACTTTTTTTCAGTTCTTGTACCTATAGATCAAAATCACTGAAACCTGCTTCTGACATTGCTTCAATACTTCTGTGGAGAGGATCTATCACTTTCAATAAATCAACCTCCAATCCTTAGTCTGCATTTCAGATCGGGACCACCCATACCTACGGTGATGCCGTACTTCTTGCCGCATCCCGAGCTTGTCCACTCCATTCTATCTGAAACAGCAGACACGGTTTTCAACATATCGAATGCGATGCCCGAAACAGTCGTATCATGAATAGCCTTTCCAAGTTTACCATTCACAATTTCATATCCACGGTTGACAGAAAACATAAACTCACCTGTCATGTCAGCCTGCCCGTTAGAGTAATCCATCAAGTAGTAACCTTTCTCTATCGAAGCGATCATTTCGGCCAACTCGTTATTAACTGGCAGAATAGCTGTATTTCGCATCCGTATCAGGGGCTCTTGCTTGAATTGCACAGCCCTTCCATTACCAGCTGGATCCACTCCGAATAGAGCAGCAGACTCACGATTGTGAAGGAATGTCTTCAAAACACCATGGTCGATGATTATTGCATCCCTGGCCACAATCCCCTCCTCATCCATGAAGACAGGCATCGGGCAAGGTTGCCCAAGGTATTCAAAGGCAAAATCAACAAGGGTAATCAAGGGACTGGCAATCGTTTTTCCTAGAAAGTCGCCAGCCTTTGAACCTGCTCTAACAAAATCTGACTCCACGGTATGCCCGATGGCTTCATGAGCAAGTATTCCGGTGAGGCTTGATCCAAGAATACACTCATGAATCCCCGCTATAGGCGGCGCTCCCTCACTCTTCTGGATTAGCTCCTCGTAGAGATCTGTCAGCTCTTCTATGAGTAGTTCAGGTGATCTTATGAAGCTACAGATCTTCCTGCGATCCCAATATTTCCTGTGAAGCACAAATCTGCCTTGTTCTCCATCAAGCGTGAACGAGAATGAAAGCAATATTCGCTCTATATGGGTTTCTCTCTCCCCTTTATCAGATGTAGCCAACTGCACTTTCTCAATTGATTGGCTATAGCTGATTGACCTAGAAGACAATCGTTCAAAGCCCTTTATCAACTTCGCATCAATGTAAGGAAGGAAATCCAAAGCTTCCTTTGGGGAAATCGGTGAAGGCTCTGTGTTCCTCACAACATATCCAGGTGATGGAGGAATATCCTTTAGTTTTCCAGGGGAAATGGACGATAAACTAAATGCGTTTCTTGATGCCTTAACCACTAGCGTTGCCAGGGCCTCTTGATCAGAGTAGGGACAACATGCAAAGCCCCATCTCCCTCTTCGAAATGCCCTGGCACATGAACCAATCACTCTGGATTGACTATTTTCATTTATCAAGCCATTCACAAATCTAACAGTAGCAATGTTGTGCTCCTGGCTCCTCAGATCCGTGTAACAGTCTGCATTCACGAGATGTCTCTTCAGATTTATTTCAACACCTCCAAGTGTGAATCCTAACCTGAGCCATTTATAGGAAGCGCATGGCCTTGAGACGGGTTAATTTGTTGGCAGGTATATTGGTATGCTAAATTCAATATAAGCAACAGCAAACTTACACCACAAGTGAAAAGCGCTCCATTGCAAATATCGCAAATTCTCAGGAACGCGCAAATCCCTTCCAAGATATTTAAGACAACCGGAGACAGGTTTGCATCAAGAACAGATCCGACTCTTTTTTCAAGATACATTGGCAGCATAATGTGCTACCGGTCATGGAGGAGCTTCTGGACAGTATCATACGGAGCAGTAAGGGGCAGAGAATCGCCTGCATTCTCAAACAGATGTTCTGCTTCATCGCTGACGGTACCAGCTCCAGCATTTCCTGCTCCGATGAAATGCAGAAGGATCCCGGTTACTCCTCCACTCTTGAATGCAGGCAGGATTCTCTGCTATCATCACATTTGCGATTCCTCGGGAAGCTGACACCACTGCTGAACTGTGCTTGAATCCAGTCTGCTTGATCCTGCGGACAAGACGGCGATTGCTTCGTTCGACCACCTCGCAGAGGAGCAATTATCCATCGCTGTATGTTCTGCACAACGCTTCGAATCAGCAGATGTCATTCCTTTGCTCAGCCACTAACGGCGTTCTACTGCATTCGATTGTTCACTCAAGTATTTATCTATAAACTCAGTAGATCTTAAAATCTCAATTCCGGAATATCCATTGACATCAAGTAAATGCTTGTCTCCTGAGATTACTATTCCTGCATCTCCACCAATTGCAGCAGCGAGAAACTTGTCATCGTCGGCATCATCACATATCTGCCCACCTATTACTTCCGGTTCTACAATCCTGCAGCCTGATGCGAACACAGACAGTATTCCGGATACATCAATTGTGGGATACTTCTTGGAAAGTCTTTTCAGTACTTCAGAATACTCATCCAGAATTTCCGCGGAAAGGATTATCTCAAGGATGCCGGCTCTCCATGCTTCAAGAATGACATCTGGTTTCCCCTTGAAGAAAACGGCGGAGATCATCACATTTGTATCAACTACGATTCGCTTTTCCCGAGCGCACTTCACTTATTGCCTTCTCAACATCTTCAGGAGTCATTCCTGCTTCGTATGCGATTTCTCGTGCTTTCAGAATCATTTCTTTGAATTCAGAAGAGTGAGGAGGAGTTATTGTTTTCAGCACAACAACATCTCCCTCGCCGATAACGACGAATTTCGTTCCAGCCTTCAGATGAAGGGCATTCCGAATCTCCTCAGGAATTACGACTTGCCCCTTCGATGACATCTTTGTTGTTGCTAAAGTGTTCATTAGCATTCCAATCATTTCAAGCCAATCGTCTTACCAGTAAGAATGTATCAGCTTGAGATTGAGATGTCAATCTCTGAAGAGTGACCGAGTGAACTCACTGGTTGTTACAGAGTGCAGCGGAGCAAAATCCAGTGCAGTGACTTGTTATACCATATCTTTATAATTTTATTTGCAATAATGCAACTTAGACTAATTCAGTAACTGCTTCCTTGACTTCTATTCCATTATTAAATCTCTAATTCTTATTTGAGCTTGTTGTTCAATCTCTCAGCCCCTGCCCTGCATACCTGACCAGTCCAGTTCGACCCAAAGGACTTCCAGTAACAAGCAGGCTTTCAGACTGTGATAAATCCTCATAAGGTATAAGGTATGAGGAAGCACCCTCCATCAACAGCCTCTCAAGATTCATTACCAGGCAGACCATGCTTATTACAGTCTCACTCGTTTCCCGAAGCCTGGTCATTACCCGGTCGGTTGAACACCTCC
>PDWJ01000951.1_pt1 | contig 38630 bp, 39 predicted proteins | sample 1430881 | NCBI WGS metagenome assembly PDWJ01 (sample SAMN01162460, study PRJNA174530) | Oral metagenome, whole genome shotgun sequencing project. | biome: Marine environment; feature: Marine mammal; material: Swab sample of the gingival sulcus; isolation source: swab sample of gingival sulcus...
AGTTTCTTTTGACAAATATCATGGCGATATTGACAAAGAAGGTATCATCATTGTTGATGAAGCAATAGAGCTCCCTGATAGTCTTGATGTAAAGACTATCATAAAGGCGCCAATACTTAGAACAGCTACTGAAGAAATAGGAAAGTCTATTGTAGCTAATATAGTCGCTGTTGCCATGCTAGCTGAAATAACCAAGTCTGTTGGAAGAGAGTACATAAACGAAGCTGTACTTCAAAGAGTGCCAAAGGGATCGGAAGAACTAAATATGAGAGCTCTTGAAGCGGGATATAAGTTAGGCGAAAAGTACGTATAGTTTGATATGAGAATTGAGGATAGAATTAAGACGGGTTATAATTCGTTTAGCAAGTCTCAAAAAAAGATAGCGGATTACATTGTAGAAGACCGGAGCGATATCGTTTACATAAAAGCGTCAGAACTTGCAAAAAAACTCTCTGTTAGTCCATCTACTATTGGAAGATTTGCAAAGGCAATTGGATATGGTAGTTATATAGAAATGCAAGATGACATTAGGATGCTGTATTCTAATTCAGCGACTTCGTTTGACCGTTATAATCTGTCTAAAAAGTCTCTTAGTGATGATCACAGGACAAAAGAAATCATGCTAAGGGATGTTGACAATATTATTACGAGTATAGAGAGTCAAGATTTCTCTAAAATTGAAGACTATGGTAGGATGATTAAATCTGCAAAATCTGTATACATTATAGGCTTTAGGTCGTCTAAGGTCTTGGCGGACTATTTGGGTTTTTATCTAAACTTCATACTGGATAATGTAAATATTGTCCCTTCTGGGGTAGCTGATGCTTTGGATGAAATCATTCATATTAAAAAGGATGATATTGCCATTGTCTTTTCATTTCCTAGGTATTCAAAGAGAACGTATGAACTTGTCAAGTATGTAAGGTCAAAGGGGGCGAATATTATTGGCGTCACTGATTCGCACCTGTCACCTATGAATAAGTATACAGACAATACGCTGTATGCTAGGTTTACGAATTCGACGTTTATTGATTCTCTTGTCGCTCCTATGAGTCTTGTCAATGCTATCATTTTATCGGTAGTAAAAGATGAAAATGAAAATATTAGTAAGAATTTTGCAGTTCTTGAAGAATTGTGGAATACTTATGACATATATGAAAAATAATTATATTAAGCTCTTTTTTATAAAATGTTTGTTGAGTCTTAAATGTGGTATAATAGTAATAAGACCATAGGCTTAGGAGGTGTGCTATGAAAAAGAGCTTTATTTTTATTGGTTTAATAATTATTGTTGTAATCCTATTTAGTTTTTGTTCTACTGGACATTTTTTTGGCAGTAAGGACAAGGCTGAATCAGAAATTGTCAATGAAGAGAATGCTATTGAGGCGGAGGATGACGCGAGTAGTGGAGACTTAGGGGAAAAATCTTCTGCTGATAGTGTAGGCGTAGCGTCAGAAGATGATTTAAAAAAGTTTTTGATTGAAGGGTATAAGTTAGGAGAACTGCCTAAAATTGAACTATTTGATATGCCGGACTTTCAAACATATAGTGATGAAGAGGTGACTAAGTATCAGTCGATGAGGGATAAATTTGCTTCACTGAAAGGTGTTTTTGTATTTCCTGCTCTAGTGGATGCTAACGGACTTGTATATGATATAGACAAATATGTGATGGCAGATGATGCCGCAGATAATACGAAAGGCACCTATGAAATTGCTCAGGGGCTCATCGAAGCTGATGGTATAAAAGCTAGGATAGAAAGAGATGGATCTGGCTTATATATGGACGAAAATAAAGGTATAAGCATACTCAGAAAACCTGATGGAACTGGTGAGTATAAGTACGGTGACAAGAAAATAACAATACTTGGTGGAGAAGCTGCCGTATATTCTCATCCTGATTTTGAATTATACATTAAAGATAAGGATAATGCCGTTTATGATTCGGTAGATCTAAAGATAAAAGTAGAAAATGGAAAAGCTGTTATAACTACTCGGGAAGGCGAAGAACACGTAGTTGATGCGCTGCCGATGCCAGAGATTTCTATGCTACCTAAGTTTCCAAGTCTTGAAAAACTAAAATTATCTAATGTATCGGGAGCGAGGATAGCTCTATCTGATTCCATACTCTTTGATTTTGATAGCTACGAAATAAAAGAAGAAGGCAAAGAAGAATTAAATGCCATCGTGGAAGTCTTAAATGAACTTGGCATTAATAAAATTGAGATACATGGACATACTGATTCGATGGGAGAAGATGGATACAATATGACTTTGTCAGAAAGCAGGGCTAATTCGTTGAAGGATTATATGAAGACTAAAGGCTTAAATGCTGATGTTAAGACAAAAGGTTTTGGCGGTAATTGTCCTGTCGATGCAAATACTAATTCAGATGGTTCTGATTCTTCTTCTGGGAGACGAGCAAATAGAAGAGTTGAAATATATATTCCTGCTAATTAATCTTAGTTGAGACTGTGATAGTTAAAGATTGAAAAACCCTTATTCTAAAATGACTTATGTTTTAGAATAAGGGTTTTTATCTGTTTTACAGTAGAGGTTCTTTAGAGAATGTTCTCTTTTTAAGCTCTTTGTCTTCGTACATTTTTTTGTCGACTATTTCCATTAAGTTATCGATGTTGAAATCTTCATCGATTCTGGTTACTTCGTATCCTATTCCGTAACTTAGCGGGGTGTTTTTGTTTTTAGCCTTAAATTCTTTTGATTTATTGTTGATGAAGTCTAATACTCTCTTTGCGTACGTATCATCAACGTTTTGACCAATAATGACAAATTCATCTCCGCCAATTCTGTAAGGCGTTGTCTTTGTAAATTTGATTTTTGTTCTAGTCAATATTTCCCCTATGTTCTTAATTAAATAGTCTCCTGAGTTATGCCCTAGATGGTCGTTGATTTCTTTTAGGTTATTAATATCGATTATTATAAGCATGATTTTTTGACCGACTTGATTAATTCTCTTTAAATCCTTTTCAAATGCATTTCTGTTGTTTAGCCTTGTTAGATTATCAGTTAGTGCTATTTTTTTGTTTAGTTTTGTTCTATAACTTATCGTGTATTTATAGGAGTACATCTTCATGAGTACGAGGTATTGGAACGTGATGAATATGGCTCCTACAATGCCTAATATGGTCATGTACTTAATTCGGTAGGTTGTCAGGTATACCTTTAATAGAAAGATTAACACCAACATGAGCGCTGCCATCGAAATAGAGAGGGTTCTCTTAAAGAGAAAGTCATCGATACCAAACGGTATTATAACACTAACAAGAGCAGATAATACGACGGCAATTTGTGACAGCTTTTGAAAGTCCATAAATTCAGTATATCCTAGCATAGTGAGTGTTACTTGAATGATAAAGTTAGCTATAAATAGGGTTATTAGGATATCGAATAATATTTGATGGGCTTTTTTACTTCCTTTTTTCTTAGCTACATTAATCATAAACATGGCGATGGTAATAGGTAATAATAAAAATAGCATATAGTCTAATACATAGATAAAGGAACCCCTAGGAATTAGAAAATATATGGCTGGTGTTCGTATTACGATATATAATGCTAGTACCAAAGCGTATAGCGAGCTCAGTAGTGAGCTGGTGCTAAATTTCTTGTAAAAGAATAGCACAATTTGAAAGAGAAAGGACTCTAGACTAAATAGTAGTAAAAATGCCGATACTAATAATATGTCTAAGTCGTCTAAATAGCTGTATAGTATTAAATCATCATGTGTTCCCAGTACGACATAAGGTATCAGTATTCCGTAAGTTGACTTTTTTAAGGGTTTAAAGCTAATGCTTAACTCTTTGCCAAGAAATTTATCTGGTATCATGATTATTCGAACATAATCGCCACCACTTTTTATGAAGCCTGTATCAATAGGTTTCTTCTCGTAGATTATTTCATCTTTATAGCACAGTTTAAACGTATGATAAGAACCCTTAATATACATGAACAGTTTTTTATCTGGGGTTATTGATTTTGGTATAAAGCTATATGAATAGTCCTTATCTGAATTTAGCTTTTTGGGCAGATTTACTCTCATCTCGCTTCCGTCAGAAGCCTTTAAAAGCACATTATCCTTTATGAATATCCTCTTATTATCTGGGTTTACGGTTATTGATTTTACATCGGATTTGTTTAAGAATAATGTTAAGTAACAAAAAGCGAAAGCGAAAAATACAAGTGTAGCTAGTAATATTACCTTTATAAATGTGCTATTTTGTCGGTTGTTATCTTTCATGAACCTTGCCTGCCTTTTTTAGAGACTTGTTTTCGTACATCAGTTTATCTGCTTCTTCTTTTAGTTTATTGATATCAAAAAAATCTTGGTTAGTGCATACGGAGTAACCTGCAGCAAAATCGAGTTTGTATTCACAGCCATCGATAACTCTTGCCTTTGACAATTTGTTGATGTCGATTATTAACTTCTCGATTTCTTTAATTTTTTTATTGTAGCAGAGCATTATAAACTCGTCGCCGCCATATCTGTATGCTTTGACGCTTGGATATTTTTTTTCTATACTTAAAAGGACGTTGGCAGCGGTTTTGAGATAGGTATCGCCGTATTTGTGACCGTAGTTGTCATTAATTTCCTTTAAATTATTCATATCGAGCATGAGTATGTATAGTGTTTTAAATGTTATATTCTTGTTCTCTATTGCCTTTATGGTCCTTTCGAGGTCATGCCTATTTGATAGCTGGGTCAATGTATCAAAGTATGCGAGTTGTCCGTAGAATTCATCTTCTATAGCCAGATTGTACTCTTGTACGTATTTTTTTAGTACTAAGACAAAGTGAATTAGTAAAAAAATGATGCTCGATATAATAATTGTAGGTATGGTGGAAACTGTGCATTTATTGTAATTTCCTACAAATATTGAAGTGATAAGGATTAGCATCGGAGCAAGTGAGAGTACAATTTGATTTTTTTCATGTATTATACTGTTGTCTACAGTAAGTATACTTATCGCTAAAAATACGCTTGATGCAATCAATATAAAAAATGTAAACTTTTCCATTAATATGAATTCACTTAACTCTGTGATCGTCAATATCCACTGAGATATGAGGTTTATAAAAGAGACGATGATTATGAGTTTAAAAGATTTCGTTCTCCAGTCATTGAGTTCGTATTCATCCATTATACTCAAGAATATCAGGTGAATTGTTATAGGAAGTAGCATTAGACAGGTGTATTCCATAAAGTAAATAAGGATGTTGTTGTCGAGGTAATATAGTACGATGCATGACTTAAACAGCGTGTAAAGTGCAATCTCTATTATAAATGAAACGCCGATAAATAAGTTTTTTGATGTTTGTCCTATCCTTATAAAAAAGAGCCCGATTATCGTTATGAAAATAGCTGTTATCAAAAGAGCGACACTAGACAATGAAGTGAAAAGTTCACTGTAAAAAAAGTGCTTTCTTATCCCGTTTTTTGTTCCAATTAAGATGCTCGGTATTGATAGGTTGTTGTCCTTTGGAAGGAGGGAGGTGAATTCTATGGTTAGTTTTTTGTCTAAGTATTTATCGGGTATATTTATTATGTCGAAGAAAAATGCCATGCTAGAATGGCTGGCGTTATCAGACGCCTGGCTTTTATATATGATTTCATCACTATGCCTTATTATAAAGGAAGAAAAGTGGGAATGTACATTCACACATTGTCTCATGTGGTTTTTGTCACTGTGTACTATAAAATCATATGAGTACGAGTACATATTGTCTTTTCGAACAGGTAGGCTGACTTCTTCAATACTTCCGTCAGAGCCTTTCAATGCAACGTTTAAAATTTTTATAGGTTTTTCGATTTCTGGGTAATAGATTTTGCTTGATTGATTTGTACTGTTAATAAAAGTGATAGTAAGCAAAATAATACCTAGTATTAAAGCTATGGTAAATACAATAAAAACATAATTATTCTTTACATATGTAATCTTGTTATTATTTTCCAATTTCAATATACCTCTATAAATTAATTAACTTGGTTATTTCCTAAGTTTCACATTAATATCGTCAGAAATAAATGGATACTTAAAGAATATTGATTAAGTATTTGTAGATAGATGTTCTCAATTAGTCATTGTATCCTTTGAATATAAAAAACAATTGAACGTTCGAAAGTATGAAGAAGGCGTTTATATTTCAACGTTTAAACGAATTAATCCAACTTTGATGAAGTGTATAAAAAAGAAAAGTAAAAAAAAATAAAAAAAGTTGTTGACAAAAAAGTGGATATGTAGTATCATAGCTATGTTGTTCGAAAAAAGCAGCGCAACATATTTAATAAATGGGAGTATAGCTCAGCTGGGAGAGCACCTGCCTTACAAGCAGGGGGTCACAGGTTCGATCCCTGTTACTCCCACCATTTATGCAGGCATGGCGGAATTGGCAGACGCGCTAGATTTAGGATCTAGTGACCTTAGGTCGTGGGGGTTCGACTCCCTTTGCCTGCACCATATCTTTCTTCGCGGGAAAAAGGGGGAGAACCCCGAGAGGGCACGAGCGTAAAGGTAATTAGTCCAGTGGACTAATTAGTAGCGAGTGAGGTTGCCTAGAGCGAAGCGGTAGGCAAGAGGTCATATCGACGAAGTTGATAAATCGACTCCCTTTGCCTGCACCATATGCTTAAGGTGGCTCAGTGGTAGAGCATCGCCTTGCCAAGGCGAGGGTCGCGGGTTCAAGTCCCGTCTTCCGCTCCAAAGTATAAGCCCTAGGGGTTATTTTTTTTTAATATTTTCTCTAATTAACATCTTGTCCTTCTTTTATTTCATTGTAATAAAATAGAAGTTATTTTTCGATTTTTATTTCGTTATAACGAAATAAAAAATGATGATGTAGCAGTTTTTCTAATGCTATTGCGCTTAGTAATATTTCTTTACATTTGTCGAGATTACACAGTTTACAATTTTAAAATAATTGTTCTTAGTCTTTATCACTTAAAGCTACTATGCTTATTAAAATATTACATTTATCTATGAAAAAATATTACATTTATCTATGAAAAACTTGATTTCGAAGGATTTCTACATTACGATTGTATCAAATACGGTGTTTTCATTTTCTAGAACTATATCAATTTTTCGCAATCTACTTATCGTTGACTTTGTCAACGCTCTGTAAGCCCGTGGGGCTTATTTTTTTTAATTTTTTATTTTTATTGCGCTTGATTTAAGTGGTGGCTATTCTCTTATCTTTTGTCATTAATTTTTGTGAAAAAATATAACGCCGAGATTATGAATTAGTCGGCGCTTTTTTATTGAATCGATACATCATCCAAGCTGTAGTGAATATGATAATATACCCTATAATGGAGAGCGTGTTTGGCGTTTTTCCAAAGAATATGATGCTGAATATCGCTGAAAATACGACGCCAGTATAACTGTAAATGGACACTTCTTTAGCTGAAGCATATTTATAGCCAAAAGATAACCCGAATTGCCCAAAGGTTGCGCAGAGACCAGCGCCTATCAGTAATATTACTTGTGTTAGCGTCATTGGCTTAAAATTTATGATTGCCATCGGTGTGAGTACTATTGCGCCAAAACTCGCAAAGTAAAACACGGTCACCATGGGGTGCACTTTTTTGCCGAGGACTCTGAGTATCGTGTAAGCACCTGCGGCGAAAAATGCGCCCATCAGACTCACTAAATACGGCACGGTCTTTATGTCAAAAGATGGTCTGACGATTAGTAGCACGCCGATAAACGATAACACTATAAATAAGAGGTGTTCTTTTTTTAGTTTTTCCTTTAAGAAGATAGAGCTGAATATTAGCAGTATAAAGGTGCTTATTTTATTTAAAATAGTGGCGTCAGACAGTACGAGTTTGTCGATGGAGTAAAAGGCGCATATCATGCCTCCTGTTCCAAATATGGAGCGCACAATGAGTAGTTTGTGGTTGTTGTTTACTGTTAGCTTGACTTTTGTTAATTTTATTGCGGTATATGATGCTACTGATATGATATAACTTCTGAAAATCATTTTTTGTATGACGGGAAGATTTCCAGCCGACTTTAATAGCACGCCCATTAGAGCAAAGCTAAAGGCTGAGAGTACCATATAAAATATTCCCTTTTGTAAATTTGTCATGATTACCTCTTTTCTCTGTTTTTTTATACTATCATACTTTTCTGTTTTATGCTATTTTATTTTTCTTTCACTCATTATTCATTGAAATTATGGACTTTATGGTTTAAAATATAGTAAAACTATTTTACTATATTAAAAGGAGAGCAAATATGAAAAAGGTTTTGAAAATATTGCTTGTCATCGTTCTTATTCCTATCGTTTTAATGGCGTCGTATATAGGATATATGCAGGTGGGGTATTATAGAATAGAGGATAATAAAGATCTCAGTGAAAAAATACAGTCCAACAATGAAAATGTCATGACTATCGGCAAAGAATATACTATAGTGACTTCAAATATTGGATTTGGTGCCTATGACCATGATTTTGAATTCTTTATGGACAAGGGTGTTATGCTCGATGGAACAGAAGTTACTGGAACGATGTCGAGAGCTAGTAGCAAAGAGGCATCGATAAAAAATTCCACTGGTTCAGCTGAAGTTGTAGCGGAGTATCAACCTGATTTTGTCTTGATGCAGGAAGTTGATACAAACAGTACTAGGTCATACTATGTCGATCAGAGAGATGTAGTGAATAGTGTGCTCAAGGGTTATGCAAATGTTCACGACTTAAATATGCACACGTCGTACTTAATTCTTCCTCTAAGTGAACCTCACGGCTACTGCGAGGCTGGGCTTCTCTCGATGAGTAAATTTAAAATAGAAAGCGCTCATCATAGGAGCTTGCCGTTAGGTGGTGGATTTATCAACAAGTTTAAGGAACTAGACAGATGTATCACACTGATGCATATTCCAGTAGAAGGTGGGAAAACACTATCACTGCTCAACCTTCACCTGTCAGCATATGATAAAGGTGGTGTAGTTCGACAAAAGCAAGTTCAGTTTTTGTTTGATTTAATTACTTCGGAGAGAGAAAAGGGCAACTATGTTATTGCAGGTGGAGACTTTAATCACATTCTGTCCAAGGATTATCCAGTCCTGCCGTCGAAACAAAAAAGACCGCCTTGGGTATTTGATTTTCCTGGCGAAAATCTCCCAGAAGGTTTTTCGATTATTCACTCGGACAATGTCGATAAATTTGCAACTTGTAGAGCGTCAGAGATGCCGTATACAAAGGGTGTCAACTATGTAGTTACGGTAGATGGCTTTATCGTTTCGGATGATATTGAAGCGGCATCTAGTATTATTGATTCTGACTATATGTACAGTGACCACAATCCGGTAAAAATGGACTTTGTGTTGAAATAGTTTTCTTGTGTATCGTTATATTTTTGGGTTACTTATGTAGATTTAACGGGCTTTGGCCAAAGAAAGAATTCTCTTTAAGTAGCCTATTTTTATTGGCTTCAAGTAGCTGTAACTGTGGCTTTATCGTTAAAAGTTAAATAATGTTTATTTATTATTTTTTGGTTGTACTAATTTCCATTTAGTACTATAATGTAGGTTGTGGTTGGAGGGTGTTAAATTGAAAAAAAAGGCTAAAACTTCATATATAGTACTCGTTTTAAACGGAATGGCAAAGGGTCTGTTTTCTTCGCTTATAATAGGACTTATTATATCCCAGATTGGCTTACTATTAAATATAAAACTACTTGTGGATACCGGTTCTGTTATAAAGTACATGATGGGGCCTGCGATAGGAGTAGGTGTTGCAATTTCTGTCGGTGCGAAGACCTTTGGCGTTATTGCTTCTCTTGTTGCGGCGGCTATAGGAGCTGGTACTGTATCACTTGCGGGAACAATGGCTATTGGCGATCCTGTTGGAGCATTAGTAGGCGGCGTTGTCGCTGCAGAAATATCAAAACTTGTAGAGGGAAAGACGAGTTTTGACTTGATCCTAGTTCCTTTTATAGCTATTTTAGGTTCGTCGTTTATCAGCTTTACGCTGTCGCCTTTTTTGACAAAAGCCATGCTTTACACGGGAGAATTTATAAACAATTTAACAACACTACATCCAATACCGATGGGTATATTGGTCTCGGTAGTTATGGGTATTATACTCACTCTGCCTATATCAAGCGCTGCTATTGCGATTTCCCTTGGCTTATCTGGTCTTGCTGCAGGAGCTTCTACAGTCGGGTGCTGTTGTCAAATGATTGGATTTGCAGTGATTAGTTATAAAGAAAACGGTGTATCAGGGCTTATATCGCAAGGACTTGGCACCTCGATGTTGCAAATTGGCAATATAGTAAAAAAACCGCTGATAATTCTGCCGCCAGTATTTGCCAGTGCGATACTAGGGCCTATTGCGACTACTGTTCTTAGGATGGAGAATTCGCCAGTAGGGGCAGGTATGGGAACGAGTGGACTGGTTGGTCAGATATCTACCTTAAAAGTGATGGGTAGTGATTATATATATGCTGTTGTTATAATGCATTTTTTGTTACCTGCTCTGATAAGTGCGGTGTTTTATGTGATTATGCTAAAACTAAATCTTATCAAGAGTTCGGATTTAAAGCTATAAACTATTTTAATACTGTATGAGAAATAGGGTGATAATATGAATAAAGCTGAAATAAAAATGACCTTAGAGGGTCTTGTAGACATCGATGAGGCTGCAAAAAACAAGTTAAAGGAACAGGCTAAAATCGAAGAAGCATATGAAGAGTATTTAGAGCAGTCTAAAAAGAATATCGATGATTACTACAATGGATTATTCGAGAATAAAACCAAGGAGTTTTACAAAAAAGAAATTAAAGAGGTCCTTTTGGAAGAGAGAGCTATAGAAAAAAATACTATAGAAGAAAAAGAGAGACTGTCTTTGGCGATAGAAAAAAACAGAGAGGCTATCACTGATAAGCTTTTTAACTACATGGTTACAGGTGGTAATATATAATGAGTAAAGCTGCGCGTTTTTCGGCTCTCAGTACAAAGTGTAGGGCGTTAGAAAACAATCTAATTAACAGGAAAGATTATGATAAGATAATGTCGCTTGATAACAATAGCGACATCTTAGCTTATATTGCGGAAAACACTTGTTTTGGCGAGAACTTAAAGAATATGACCTATGGTGATTTTGAAAGACTTACGATAGAAAAAGTTCTTGGATTATTTGTGTTCGAACAATTTCAAAAATTAGGTCATTTTATGTTCGATGAATATAAGGCACTCTTTAAAATTCTCATGATGCGCTTTGAGGTCGAAAATGTCAAAAACATATTAAGGTCAGTCTATCGATATGAGCCAGAGTATGAAGTTATGGATAAATTATTCTTTTCAGATTATTTTAATGATATAGATTATAATTCACTTATTAAGTCTTCTAATATGGAAGAAGTTATTTCAAATTTAAAAAATACCATCTACTATGAACCCCTCAAGATATATGTCAATGAATCCCCAGAACAAATGCTGTTTTTTATGGAACTTGCCCTAGATAAGTTTTATTTTAAGCTGTTATCAGAGCAGAGCAGGAAATTGGAAAGCATCGATAAAAAGATAATGTCAGAATTTGTAGGGCGTAATATTGACATACAAAATATTCAGCTACTGTATAGGATTTTAAAGACCTTTAAAGTGTCAAGTGAGAGAAGGTTCAACTATGTAAAATCTGGTGGACATGAATTAGATTTAAAGAAGTTAAAAAAATTAGCGTACATAAATGACGTGGACGAATTCATCTCAGAGGTAAAAAAGACAAGTTATTCATTCTTATTTGAAGTGGAAGAAGGGGGCGATGTCGATACAGCACTGGAGATAAGAGCCGAACGTTTTATGTATAAACTCTATAAGGGAAAGGCAAAAAAGTATCCGTTTTCTATTGCGTCTGTGGTAGAATTCATCCATTTGATAGAGTACAATATGAAGGATTTAAACACTATTATAGAGGCGAAAAAATACGACTATAATAGTGAAGATATCAAAGAATTATTAGTCATACCGTTTACGGATAAGAAGGTGATGTAGATGATAGAAAAGATGTCCTTATTAAACATAATTTCAAAACGAGAAGAGATGCCTTCTGTTGTTAGGAAAATTCTATCATCTAACGACTTTCATCAGATTGAGTCAAAACAGGGTATTTTGGCAACAAATTTTGAAAAAAACGAGTTTCCAGAAAGCTTTTTTGAAAAATCAAAAACTGTTGATGTTGATGTGAAGGACGTAGATATCCACTACAAACGAATGACTAGGATGATGGATATTCTCGGTATTGAAGAGCGTATTGATAAAAGCGTGATAAATGGTGATAATCAAATAGAATCTGTCTACGATAAGCTCGATGTTTTGAGCGGAAAAATCATGGATATTATCGATGCCAAAGAGAAACTTCTCGAAGAACAACAAAAACTTCAGAGGCTTGGTTCTATCGATGATATCAAAGGCCTTGATTTTGATATAAAAAAACTCAGGGATTTAGATAATTTTGTCGTTTATGTCGGGGCGTTTGGAGCTGTAGATGACAAGCGTATTAAGATGAACTATGAAAACATCAACCTTGTCATCATTCCGATAGCGAGAAGAAAAAATGAGAGAATATATATTGTTGTCACGCCGAAAGACGTTCAGGAAGAATCTGAGGCGCTTCTTAGGTCACTTTCCTTTAAGGAAATTGATGTCGATTGGGAACTCTTTGGCACGCCAGAGGAAACGATAGCGAATTACCTCAAATTAAACACTGAAAATCAAGAGAGTTTAACGGCTATTGAATCTGAAATAGCTAAGTTTAGGGAAGAGTATGAACAAGAACTGATTTCGATGTATTCGAGGCTGAAATTAGAATACGAGATAATTGGCGTCAAAAGACTATGCTATTACACGGACTATTATTTTTGGTATAGTGCCTATGTACCTGAAGAAAAAATTGAGGATATCAAAGCAGATTTTGGCTATGAAGAAGCAAAACTAATCTTTATCGATATAGAGGATAAGGAGCTCGATAGAAATAAATACAAGATACCGACTAGACTCAAAAATGCAAAATTCTTTAGACCTTTTGAAATGCTGGTGGGGATGTACGGCGTTCCGTCGTATTATGAGAAAGACCCCACTGGCTTTGTCGCCATAAGTTATATGCTCTTATTTGGAGCGATGTTTGGCGATGTGGGTCAGGGTTTACTGATATTTTTAGCTGGACTCTTTATCGTCAAAAGGAACAAGTCAAGTGGCTTAAAAGCGTCGGCAGGAGCTCTTCTCTATTCCATAGGTGCTTCCTCGATGATTTTTGGTTTTATCTATGACTCGTTTTTTGGGATAGAGCACTTTATATCGCATATTGTGTCTAAAGTATTGGGTTCGTCCTTGTCTGAAGTGATATTTATAAGACCTATTGACAATACCAGTCTAATACTTATATCAGCCATCGTTCTTGGTATACTTCTCACGTTGATTAGTTTTATACTCAGTTCGGTTAATAAAATTAAGTCCGGAAATTACAAAGAAGGTCTTTTTGGCAAAAACGGGATAAACGGCATGATTATGTTTGTGGCATTTTTATTGACGGTCGTTTCTGTCGTGCTTGATTTGGGATTTATCATTACGAGGATAGCTGTTTCAGTCATCGTTTTGACAGCTGTTGTGTTAATATTTAGAGAACCGCTGGCAAATATGGTAAAAAATAAAAGGCCACTTCACGATGAGGAAAAGAGTGAGTACTATATCGAGAGCTTTTTTGAGCTGTTTGAAGCGATTCTTGGCATATTGTCCAATAGCGTCTCTTTTATCAGGGTGGGGGCGTTTGCATTAAACCACGTTGGTCTATTTATCGCGTTTCATACAATGGCAAAGATTATAAATAACACGGTAGGAGATATTAGCTTATTTATACTTGGCAATGCGCTGGTTATTGGACTTGAAGGACTTATCGTATTTATTCAAGGACTTAGGCTCATATATTATGAAATGTTTAGTAAGTACTTTGAAGGCGAGGGAGTTATGTTTGACTCCAAAGGAGATTTCAATGATAACAGAGAGGTCTTGTAGATGAAAATAGAAGAAAAACTAAGTTTTTTTAGAGACTGCATAATAGATGATGTGGACTCTGAGATACTAGAAAAGAAAGCAAAACTTGTTAAAGAGGCTTCAGAAAAACTATCCCTCTACCAAAAGAGGGCAAAAGATAAGTTTGAGGTGATGATAGAAACGGAAAATCAGTCCACCTTAGAAACAAAGAGGCAGATGTATTCAAGGGCTCAAATCAAAAAAAGAGAGCAAATTCTAAGGCATAAAAACGGCATCATGAATGCCATAATCGATGATATTAGAAAAAAACTCTCTGATTTTGTAGGTAGTGAGGAGTACGTTGGATTTATAGACGCTAGAATAGAAGAACTACTACCAGAAATAAGCGATGTCAAACATCTCGAAATATCTTTTTTAAAGGATAGATTTGATGAGGACAAAGAGCTATTCTATGAACTATTTAGTGAATTAGATGCGGAGATTACGCTTTCGAAGTTTACGAGAGAAAAAATAGGTGGATTAATCGTAGTCGACAAGGATCATGAAATACTATATGACCTCTCTTTGGATGCTGTTTTAGACAGTAATATTGATGAAATCGGCATGACGATATACGAAGAATTTGATAGACAGGTGAATTATGAGTCGTAGAGCAAAAATTAAAATGGTAAACGGCCCTGTTGTTACAGCTACGCCTATGCGGGATTTTCAAATGCAAGAAATGGTTACTGTCGGTAACAAAAAGCTGATCGGTGAAGTTGTTAAAATCGAGGGCGATGTAGGAACTATTCAGGTATACGAAGAAACGGAAACGCTTATGCCATTAGAACCCGTTGAGGGAACTGGTAGGCCGTTTTCTGTTAAACTTGGACCTGGACTGATTGGGAATATGTTTGATGGTATTGAAAGGCCGTTACTCAAGATTAACGAGGGTTCAGATGGTTATATTTCGGAGGGAATTGGACTGATTTCTCTCGATGAAGAGAAGCATTGGCATACTGAGATTAAGGCAGAAATTGGTCAAGAGTTAAAGGCGGGCATGGTATATGCCACCGTTAAAGAGTCTGAGATGATTGACCATAAGTTGATGGTTCCGCCACATATCAGTGGTAGAGTAATCAAAACTAAGGATACTGGGGATTATAAAATTACAGATACCATCGTTGTCCTAGAACTGCCGAACGGAGAAGAGTACAATCTTTGTCTGTATCAAGAATGGCCTGTAAAAATGCCTAGACCAGTAGAGAGAAAGGAAATGATATCAGAACCCCTCATCACAGGTCAGAGAGTTCTCGATATATTTTTCCCTCTTGCAAAAGGTGGTACAGCTGCTATACCAGGGGGATTTGGTACAGGTAAGACCATGACGCAGCACCAGCTCGCCAAGTGGTGCGATGCTGACATTATTGTATACATAGGCTGTGGTGAGCGTGGAAATGAGATGACGGAAGTTTTAGAGGATTTTCCAAAGTTGATAGACCCTAGAAGCAATAAGCCGATTATGGAGAGGACTATCCTAATCGCCAATACCTCAAATATGCCGGTTGCGGCGAGAGAAGCGAGTATCTATACTGGAATAACCATAGCGGAGTACTACAGGGACATGGGTTATGACGTAGCGATTATGGCGGATTCTACAAGCAGATGGGCGGAAGCGCTTAGAGAAATATCGGGTAGATTGGAGGAAATGCCTGCAGAAGAAGGCTATCCTGCTTATCTAGCTTCGAGACTTTCAGAGTTTTATGAAAGAGCTGGATACGTCACGACGCTTGGTGGCAATAAGGCTTCTATCACAGTAATTGGAGCGGTATCTCCAGCGGGTGGTGACTTCTCTGAACCGGTAACAGAAAATACCAAGAGATTTGTCAGTGCTTTTCTTCAGCTTGATAAAAAACTTGCGTATTCTAGGCACTATCCTGCGATTAACTGGCTGGGAAGTTATTCGGGGTATATAAAGCTACTCGGCGATTGGTACAAAAAAAATGTCAGTCACATGGCGATGGATCTTAGAGCGGAAATGCTCGGCGTACTCTATGAGGAGGATAGACTATCGGACATTGTTCAGTTAGTCGGAGAAGACGTTCTGCCTGATAATCAGAGGTTGATTATTGAGATTTCGAAAGTGCTAAAGGTTGGATTTTTACAGCAGAACGCCTTTAATGACATCGATACTTATGTGCCAATAAACAAGCAGTTTTTGATGCTCCAAGTAATTAAATATCTCTATGACAATGCTCTTGAAGCGGTAGAAATGGGTATACCGATTTCTCAGGTAAAAGACGATGAATTATTTGACAAAGTCATAAAGATGAAGTACACAATACCAAATGATAATCTAAAGGTAGCTAATGACCTTATAGATGAAATAAAAAAATATTATGTTGACCTTAGAAAAAAATATTCTAATAACATAGGAGGATAAGATGAAAACTATATTAGGATTTGCTTTGGCAATATCACTCGGAACTGTTTTGGCTGGTGCATATCAGCTCAAAAAGACACATTCTACGAAAGAAGAGCTAAAAAAATACCTCAGAATGAATGTCTCTACATTTGCACCGCTATTATTGTTTGCCATCATGATGCTTGTTCCTGATATTGCCTACGCAGCAGGAGAGGGCGCGATTGCTACGCCAAGTGGTTTAGGACTTATTGCGGCAGCTCTATCGACAGGACTTGCAGCACTTGGTGCTGGCTATGCTGTTGCGATAGTTGCTTCGTCGGCGATTGGCGCTGTAAGTGAAGATCCCAAAGTATTGGGTAAAACACTTATATTTGTTGGACTTGCAGAGGGTATTGCTATTTATGGTCTAATAATATCAATACTTATCATTCAAAAGGTTTAAAGATAAAATGAAGACTATAGTTATTACTGATAACTTGGATTTAACGTTAGGGCTTAGACTTTCTGGGTTTGAGAGTGAAATCGTAGAGTCCGAAGATGAAGCCTTAAAAGCGATAGACAAGTATATGAATGATAAAAATATAGGGCTAATACTCATTTCAGAGTCTCTCACAAAGAAGCACTATGATGAGATTGTTGAACTTAAACTCAGGTCAAAGGGGGCTATCATATCTATACTCCCTGAACTTGGAAAGAAGTTCAGCAGCGGTATTGAAGCCTATGTGAGTGAAGCTATAGGAATTAAAGTGTAGGTGAATATATGCTGAGTAAAAAGTATTTAAAACTCGATAGAATAGTGGGTCCGCTTATATTTATATCAAATGTCAGCGACGTCAGTTATGGGGAAATCCTAAAAATAGAAACTGACAATGGTAGAGTAAAAAACGGAAAAGTGATAAAAATAGAGGGTGATGTAGCGGTAGCTCAGGTCTTTGAAGGAACTCAGGGATTGAGTACAGAGAATGCAAAGGTGAGCTTTACAGGCAGACCTTTTGAAATTTCCCTCGATGAGAGCATACTCGGAAGGACTTTTAATGGCGTAGGTGTACCCGTAGATGGAGGCGGTAACATCTATTCTAGAGTTAGGTACAATATAAACGGTCGTCCAATGAACCCTGTTGCCAGAACATATCCAAGGGATTTTATTCAAACTGGCATTTCGACTATCGATACGCTATCAACGCTTATAAGGGGTCAAAAACTTCCGATATTTTCAGGTAATGGACTGCCTCATAATGAGCTCGCTGCTCAAATTGCAAACCAGGCGAAGCTCGCTGGAAATTTGGATGAGAAGTTTGCCATCGTATTTGCGGCTATTGGCGTAAAACACGATGATGCCGCTTTCTTTAGAAAGGCGTTCTCTGATTTTGGTACGCTTCAAAATGTTGTCATGTTTCAAAATTTGGCGGATGACCCTATTGTGGAGAGAATTTCGACGCCTAGGTGTGCGCTGACGGCTGCAGAGTATTTGGCGTTTGAAAAAGATTATCAGGTTCTTGTCATCATGACGGATATTACAAGTTATTGTGAAGGACTTAGGGAGCTTGCTTCTGCGAGAGAAGAAGTTCCTTCTAGGAAGGGTTACCCAGGTTATCTATACTCTGACCTTGCCTCTCTATATGAGAGGGCTGGAAGAATGAAGGGGAAAAATGGCTCTATCACTTTTCTACCTATACTCACTATGCCAAATGACGATATATCTCATCCAATTCCAGACTTGACGGGTTATATAACAGAGGGACAGATTGTTTTAAGTAGAGCGCTGTTTAATGATTCTTATTATCCACCTGTCAACGTCTTGCCTAGTCTGTCTAGGCTGATGAAAGACGGTATTGGAGAAGGCTATACTAGGGATGATCATCCAGATTTATCAGCCCAGCTCTTTGCGTCGTATTCAAGAGTTCAAGATGTTAGGGGGCTTGCGCAGATTATCGGAGAATCGGATTTATCAGAAGTTGACAGAAAGTATATGCAGTTTGGCAGGATGTTTGAAAAACACTTTGTCTCACAAAAGTATACGGAAAACAGGGATATATCAAAGAGTTTGGATATCGGCTGGAAATTGCTATCCATCCTTCCAAAATCAGAACTCAATAGAATGAGTCAGGAAATGGTTGACAAGCACTATATTGACAATGTAGAGGAGTTTTAAGAGGGAAAACTATGGAATCAACTACCCATACCAAAGCGAATCTTATAAAAGCTAAGAGTATGCGAGAGTTCTCTGTTAGAGGTTTTGAACTTCTTGACAAAAAGAGAAATGTACTCATTAGAGAACTCATGGAGCTTATTAATGAGAGCAAAGAGTTTGAAAAAAAACTGGAAGAAAAATACCAGAGTGCTTATAATGCTCTAAAACTTGCCAACATTACGCTTAGCTCTAATGTGGTGCACGATATTTCTTATTCTATTCCAAATGAAAAAGATTTTGAAATACTCTATAGAAGTGTTATGGGCGTCGAAATACCAAAGATTGTTTATAAAGAAGCGCCCATAGAAACTTCTTATGGATTCTATCGTTCAAATCCTTGTTTTGACAATGTTGTAAAGGAGTTTGAAGAATTAAAGTATCTGGTTTACACTATGTGTGAGCTGGAAAACTCGGTTTTTAGACTTGTAAACGAGATTAAGAAAACTCAAAAGAGGGCAAACTCCTTAGAGAAAATACAGATACCTAAGTTTACAAAGCTCATAAAGGCAATAACAGAGACGTTAGAAGAAAAAGAAAGAGAAGACTTTTTTAGGCTTAAGATAATTAAAAAGAGAAAGTAATTGAGGAACAATAATGAAAAGTAGTGAAATAGAACGCCTCAAGCTGCCAGAACTCAGAGAATTAGCGAAGAGTTTGGGTGTTAAGTCTGTACAGAAGTACAGAAAGACTGAACTGATAGATGTGATTATCGAATTATCTGATGAAAGGGCGGAAATACCCAAGGCAAAGGACGAATCTGATATAGAGAAATCGAAGTGTCAGCCCGAAGGAGAACATAAGGCGCCAAAGGAAAAGAAAAATAAAAAGCCGAATTTTCCAGATGCTGACGAAGTGGTCGGCATACTAGAAATTGTTGAGCAAGGATATGGCTTTTTGCGGTTTGAGAACTATATGACGTCCGATGATGATGTCTACGTCAACCAGACGTTTATTAAAAAATTCAGGTTAAAGACAGGTTATAAAATCAAAGGCTATGCCAAAAGCAATCGTTCAGAAGAGAAGTATAGAGCATTAATATACATCGAAGAAATTAATTCCAAGAGACCAGATTTTTCAGAAATAATTCGATTTGAAAACTTAACACCAACTTATCCAGGTGAAAAACTAAAACTTGAGACATCGCCAGTTGAACTCTCCACTAGGCTGATAGACTTGATAGCCCCTATTGGAAAAGGTCAAAGAGGTCTTATTGTCGCGCCGCCAAAAGCTGGAAAGACAAATTTGCTTCAAAAAATTGCAAGGGCGATTCGAAAAAATCACAAAGATGTCGAGCTCATCGTTCTTTTAATTGATGAAAGACCCGAAGAAGTCACAGAAATGAAGATGATGATCGATGCCGATGTCATATACTCAACCTTTGATGAAGTGCCAGAAAACCATATAAAGGCAGCGGAAATGGTTCTCGAGAGAGCAAAGGGACTCGTGGAAATGAACAGGGATGTCGTCATCTTGCTAGATTCTATCACAAGATTAGCTAGAGCATATAATTTATCGATTCCATCGAGTGGTAGAACGCTTTCAGGTGGTCTTGACCCCGCAGCTTTACACAAGCCAAAGCGATTTTTCGGTGCTGCTAGAAACACAGCTGAAAAGGGCTCGCTGACGATACTTGCTACAGCTCTTGTGGAGACTGGCAGCAGGATGGATGATGTTATCTTTGAAGAGTTTAAGGGAACGGGCAACATGGAGCTCACACTGTCCAGAAAGCTCAGTGAGAGGAGAATTTTCCCTGCTATAGATATACAAAAGTCTGGAACCAGGAGAGAAGAACTCCTATTGAGTCAACCTGAACTCGAATTAAATTGGAATGTCAGAAGGGCGCTTTCGTCTTATACGTATCAGGAAATAACAGAGATACTCTTGGATGAACTGACTCAGACTAGGTCAAACAGTGATTTTATCTATATAATGAATGAAAAATCTAGTAAATTTTTAGATAGGAATTAGTGCTGGATTGGCGCATAATGTAACACTTGCATATTAAGGAGCATAATATGAAACTTTTAGAAGATAGAATAGTAAGAGATGGGAAAGTATTAAGTGATAACATACTGAAGGTGGATTCGTTTTTTAACCATATGGTAGACGTTGAGTTGATGAGTCAAATGGCGGATGAAGTATGTAACATTTATAGAGAAAAGGGCATTACGAAAGTTCTCACTATCGAAGCCTCTGGTATACCACTAGCAATTATGGTAGCTGAGAGGCTAAAAGTAAACTTGTTGTACGCCAATAAATCGGGTGGTTTTAATCTGGAGGGGGATACGTATAAATCCTTTGTTCACAGTTTTACAAAAAAAACCGAATACGAAATAAGAGTGGTAAAAGACTATATTTCTTCTGATGATAAAATTCTCATAGTGGATGATTTTTTAGCAGAAGGAGCTTCTACTTGTGGGCTTCTCGATATAGTAGAACAATCAGGAGCTGATCTTGTAGCTGTGGTCATAGGTATTGAAAAGACCTTCCAAAACGGTGGAAAATATTTGAGAGAATCAGGGATAGATGTATTCTCTCTTGTGAAGATAAAATCCCTCGAAAATGGGAAAATTGAGTTGGAGTAGGTGAAAAGTTGAATAAATATGCACTGTTGGGTAAAAATGTAGAAAAGAGTTTATCGCCTAGAATCCATAGTTTAATATCTGAGTTTTTTGATATTGCCTATGAATACGAGGCAATCAGTATAAAAGAGGAGCAAGAGTTTTGTGTCTTGTTAAACGATGACACCTACTCAGGCTATAATATTACGTCTCCATACAAACTCATCGCTACGAAATATGCTGATTCGCTGTCTAAAGATGTCAAAGTTTGTAGGTCTACCAACACAATTAAAAAAAATGATGGCGAGATATGTGCCTATACAACAGATGGTTCAGGTTATGTGAAGTCCTTGGAGTTTGGTGAACTGAATATCAAAAACAAAAAAATACTTGTCTACGGTAGTGGTGGTGCTGCTAGGTCTATTATTATGTCACTACTTGAAGGTGGTGCTAGCTCTGTCATGATAGCTGCTAGAAACAGTAGTGAGAGGATAGCGGTATACAATTTATTTAAGGAAATATACGATTCCAAAGTATTTATTGTCGAAAATTTCTTTGGTCTTGTATGCGATTTGGCAATTAATACGACGCCAGTAGGGACTTATGATGTAGAGGGATTGAGTTTAAATCCTGACACACTTACGGTAAAATATATTTCAGATATTATTACTACACCTGTTGAGACTGAGCTGGTAAAGAGGGCTAGGAGTAGTAACTTAATCACTTTTACAGGACTTGATATGCTAATTTTACAGGCTTATTATTCGTTTGTAATTTGGAATGACATAACGCCTATAGACAGAGAGGCGTTTGAACTGTTAAGTTTTGTAAAGTCTAGGCTCTAGGTGGATTATGGTTGTTTTTTTGATCGGTATTACTGGTGTAGGAAAGAGTACAGTCGGTAGAAAGCTGGCAAGGTCTTTAGGGTATGCGTTTATTGACTTAGATGCTCTTATCGAGCATAGAAATAACATGAGGATTTCTGAAATATTTAATGTTTCAGAAGAAGACTTTAGACTATGTGAGACAAAATCACTAATGTCTATACCACTTGACCAGAACGTCCTTGTGGCAACAGGTGGAGGGGTAGTAGAAAACGCTCGAAATGTTGACTATATGAAATCGGTGGGAAAAGTCGTCCTTCTCGAAAGACCGCTTAAGCGAATACTAGAAACGGTAAATCCAAGTTATAGGCCTGTTTTAAAGGGCGATAGTTCAAAACTATATGAACTGTATGACAGGAGAAGGGGAAAGTACTATTCTGCGTGTGATATTGTCTTTTCTACAGAAGAACACTGGGATAACTTAGATGAATTGATTGAGTTTATAAAGGAGGCTGAACATGAAGGTAGTTATAACGGAATCACTTATGATATCTGATGATATGTTACTTCACTTTAAAAATAAACTGTCTGATTTAGATGCTGAGCTGGACATCTATTATGACAAAGCCAGTGATGAGGTACTAATAGAGAGGATAAAAGGTGCTGACGTGGCTATTATAGCCAATCACCCCCTTAGAGAAAATGTGATAAGAAAAGCAAAGAATTTAAAGATGCTAAATGTTGCTTTTACAGGGTTAGATCACGTAGATTTAGGCTATCTTAAAGAGCAGGGTATAGTGCTCAAAAATGCCAGTGGATATTCGGATATATGTGTTTCGGAGCTTGTCATAGGGCTGAATCTAGCCATATATAGAGACGTTCTCAAAGCGGATTCGGGTACAAGGCAGCTTATGGATAAGTCAGGATTAAATGCCCTTGAAATACACGGAAAAAAAGTAGGTATTGTTGGTACGGGAAATATCGGTACTAGGACGGCCATGCTCTATCAATCGTTTGGTGCTGATGTATACGGCTATAGCAGGACGAAGAGGGCAGAGTTTCAACAGTATGGAAAGTACATCTCGCTGGAGGACTTGTTTAGAACTTGCGATATCATCTCTATCCACTTACCGCTAAATGATGAGACAAGGGGTTTTGTCGATGAAAGCCTTCTCTCGCTTATGAAGGACACGGCAATTCTCATCAACTGTGCTAGAGGTCCAATAGTGGATAGGGTCTCACTCAGTAAAGCCTTAGATGAGAGGAAAATTCTTGGCGCAGGTATTGATGTCTTTGATGTGGAGCCTCCTCTAAATGAGGAGTGTCCTTATATTGATAAGGAGAATGCGGTTTTGACGCCTCATATTGCGTATTATACCGCAGAGTCAATGAAGAGAAGAGCGGAAATAGTTTTTAATAATACAATTAGTTTTATAAAAGAGTACAATGTATAGGAGAGATTAATGAAGTTAGGTATAGTTGGATTACCAAATGTTGGCAAGAGTACGCTGTTTAATGCGATGACTAAATCAGGAGCCCAAGCGGAAAACTATCCGTTTTGCACTATTGAACCAAATGTTGGCGTTGTTATGGTTCCTGATGAGAGACTACAAGTGCTAAGGGATATGTACAACTCAAGGAAGATGGTAAATGCAGTGATTGAGTTTTACGATATAGCAGGACTTGTGCGAGGTGCGTCTAAGGGCGAGGGTCTTGGAAACAAGTTTCTATCTCACATAAGGGAAGTAGAGGCAATCCTACACGTTGTCAGGTGCTTTGAAGATGGCAATGTAGTCCATGTCGATGGCGACGTCGATCCGATTAGGGATATTGAAACAATAAATTATGAGCTCATACTCTCGGATATAGAAATGCTCGACAGAAGGATTGATAAGACGAGAAAACAGTTAAAAGCTGACAAAAAAATACAGCCTTATTTAGAGTTACTGGAAAGGATTAAATCCGTTCTTGAAAATGGTGAAAGTGCAAGAACGATGGACTTTGATGAAGAAGAGAAAAAACTTGTCAAAGAGTTGAACTTGTTGTCGTATAAGCCGGTAATCTATGCAGCTAATATATCAGAGGATGATTTGACGGATGGCGTAGAAAACAATGTGCACTTAAAGAGGCTTAAAGAATTTGCAAAAACAGAAAATTCAGAAGTTATTTACTTCTGCGCAAAAATAGAAGAAGAACTTGCCATGCTTGACGATGAAGATAGGGAAATGTTTTTAGAGGAACTTGGCATTACAGAGTCTGGTCTTGATATGTTGATCAGAGCCTCATACAGGCTGCTAAACTTAATTAGCTTTTTGACTGCTGGAGAACAGGAGGTAAGAGCTTGGACAATCAAAAATGGCAGCACGGCTAAGACTTCTGCTGGCAAGATTCACTCGGATATCGAAAGGGGCTTTATAAGAGCTGAGACGATTTACTACGATGATTTAGTTGAAGCAGGATCTATGGCAAATGCCAAGGATAAAGGTTTAGTTCGGTTAGAAGGTAAAGAATATATTGTCAAAGATGGAGATGTCATCCTCTTTCGATTTAATGTCTAGGAGTTTATAATGTATCAAATTGCTATAGATGGTCCTCCCGGCACGGGTAAATCAACGATTGCAAAGAGGTTGGCTAAGAGGCTTGGGATTATGCACTTGGATTCAGGTGCAGCTTATAGAGCGTTTGCTCTTCACTGCATTAATTCAGGCGTGGATATCAGTTCAAGTTTCGATGTAGAGACGCTATTTTATGACTTTGACCTTGATTTTGAGTCGGGAAGAATTATATTAAATGCTGTTGACATAACCAATGAAATCAGGACGTCTTTAATTAGTGACAATGTCTGTCATGTAGCTGGAAACCAGATTGTCAGAGAACGACTGACGACGTATATGAGAGAATTAGCTAGTAAAAAGTCGGTTGTCATGGATGGCAGAGATGTTGCAAGTAATATTCTCGATAGGGCTGAGTATAAATTCTTTATTACGGCTTCCCTTGAAGTTCGAACAGAGAGAAGGCTCAAGGATTTGATAAAGAGCGGGGAAGACATTAGCTATGAAGAGCTTTACAGAAGTATAAAAGAACGAGAGATAACAGAGTATACCAGAGCGGTGGGGGCTCTTGAAAAACACCCTGATGCGATTGTAATTGACAGCACGGATAAGACGGTAGAAGAAATATGTGATTATATCATTTCACTCATAGAAGAGTAATTGGCAGTTAACTGCTGGCTTTTCTAGCTTTTGAAGTTTTACACTAATTGCAGGTTAAAACGTTGTTTTAAGAGTAATGTGGAGGTGTTAATGGAAAAGTTAAAAATAGAAAAGGGATCAGTGATAGAGACATTACTGATTCCTCTTTACGGCAAAAAAAGGCTCATGAGCTCTATCCCGAAATATTTACCAATGATGAATATGAAAAGATTTTCTCTAAGATAGACTATGAGTTTAACGAACCATCAAATTTCAAAGCTAAGATTGGTGCGATTTTGGCAGTTACTCGGCAGCTTGACTTTGTCAAGATAGCAAAAGACTATATCAATGTGCATCCTGAAGCTGCTATTGTGAATCTGGGATGTGGGCTAGATACGGTCATATCGCTGGTAAAAACTCCTCGTAACAAGGGATACAATATCGACTTTGAGTCAACAATAGAAGTTAGGGAAAAGCTGATTGAAAAGGGAGAAAATGAGGAGAATATCGTCAGTGATATTCTCGATACATCGTGGTTTGATAAGATTGATTACAATCCTGAAAAAGGCATTGTATTTATCGGGTCAGGTCTCCTTTATTACATTAAGAAAGAGGATGTTAAGAATCTTATTTCTAAGATGGCAGAGAGGTTTCCAGGTGGTAAAATAACCTTTGATGCGACCAATGCTAAAGGACTAAAAAACATGCTAAAGGCATGGCTTGATCCTAGCAATATGGGTGATGTTGGTCTATACTTTTCATTGGAAGACGAATCCGAAATATACAGCTGGTCTGATAAAATTGACGCCGTCGTAAAAAAAGGATATATGACGGGCTACTATCCACTTAGAAGGGGATACGGATTTATAAATAGGCTAATCTGCAACTATGTTGACAAAAAAACTTAGCTCAGATTATTGAAATAAGTTTTAAGTAGTTTTTTAGGACTTTATTTTTGAGAATATTTATTATTTCTTCTTGACAATGAACATCATTATTTATATAATTCTAGTGACGGCTTGAAAAGAATTATTATTTGCTATTTTTTTGCAAAGATAGAAAGGAAGAATCATGAAAAAACTTACTGTAATTTATTGGAGCGGGACTGGTAACACTGAAATGATGGCTGAAGCTATTGCTGAAGGCGCAAAAGCTAAAGGCGCTGAAGTTGAAATAAAAAAAGTTGAAGATGCTAGCGTTTCTGATGTAGAAGCTGCAGAAGTTGTTGCTCTAGGTTGCCCTTCAATGGGTGCTGAAGTTCTTGAAGAAGAAGAAATGGAACCATTTGTTGAGTCTATAGAAGCTGCTTCAAAAGACAAAGAAATGGCGCTATTTGGTTCTTATGGCTGGGGTTCTGGCGAATGGATGGAAGACTGGAAAGAAAGAATGGAAGGCTATGGCGCTAAGTTAGTAGCTGACACTCTTATCATAAATGAAACTCCTGATGATGATGGACTAAATGAGTGTAAAGAACTAGGAGCTAAATTAGTTTAGTATATAAGTTATTAGTTCTGAATTATTATAAAAAAATTACCTAAGTTTTTATCTTAGGTAATTTTTTTTACTTTAATTTTATGGTATAATCAAGGCAAAAGGAGATGCCATGAATAAAACGATATATCTTGCTGGCGGATGTTTCTGGGGAGTGGATGCCTATTACTATAAGATGAAAGGCATTGTCTCAACCGAAACAGGTTATGCAAACGGCAGCGTAGAAAATCCTACATATGAAGATGTGTGTAGGGGTAGTACTGGATTTGCTGAAGTGGTAAAAGTAGTCTATGATGATGCCGTGATAAGTCTCGATGATGTCCTCATCCATTATTTTAGGATAGTCGATCCAACCTCTGTCAATAGGCAGGGCGCGGATTTTGGCGAGCAGTATAGGACGGGAATTTACTATGTAGATGACGACGATGTCGACTGTATTGGTAAGAGACTCAGAAGGACTCAGGACTTTTATAAGAAGAAAATCGTCGTCGAAGTAAAAAAACTGGAAAACTACTATACAGCGGAAGACTATCATCAGAAGTATCTTCAGTACAATACGAGGGGATATTGTCATGTCAATCTATCACTAAAAGATGTCGAAATTTCAGAGGAAGAAAAGAGAATTAAGGTCTATACGGAAGAAGAAAAGAGAATGATTGATTTAAAGTCTAGGCTCTCTGATCTTCAGTATGGGGTCACTCAAAACGCTGATACAGAGCCACCTTTTGACAACGAGTATTGGGATCACTTTGAAGAGGGAGTCTACCTTGATATCATCGATGGCGAAGAGCTTTTTTCATCAGAAGATAAATTTCAATCATCTTGTGGATGGCCCGCTTTTTCAAAACCGATAAGTGAAGATAAACTCACCTATGTAGAGGATCTTAGTCTCGGCATGAAGCGGGTAGAGGTCAGGGCGAAAAAATCAGGTTCCCATTTAGGTCACGTATTTAATGATGGACCAAGTGAGACTGGTGGTAGACGGTTTTGTATCAATAGCGCTGCTATAGTCTTTCGGGCAAAATAGATTTTATAATCTAAGTATATAGTATGATTAAAGCAGCATTACTTCAGGGTAATAGTCTTATAATAATAACACAAAAGGAGAAAGTTAATGTCAAATAGCATTGGTTACACTAGAACGAGCTACCTTGGTAGGTTTAACGCTAATAATATCGGAGAAGAACACGTAGTATGTGGTTGGGTGCAGAAAAAGAGAGCACTTGGCGGACTTTTATTTATAGACTTAAGAGATAGAACGGGGATTTTGCAAATCGTATTAGATGAAGATGTTGAAAAGTCGGTGTTTGATGCTGCAAAGTCTCTGGGAAATGAGTACGTCATTTCCGTAAAGGGTACCATCAGAGAAAGAGCTTCAAAAAACTCTGAGATACCAACTGGTGATGTAGAGCTATTAGCTAGTGCTATTGAGATAGTTTCTGAGTCAAAGACGCCACCAATCCATGTAAACGATAATGATGATGCCAGTGAACAAAACAGGCTAAAATACAGGTATATTGATCTTAGAAAGCCATTTATGCAGAATAACATCATGAATAGACATAAGTTAGTGTGGTCTATTAGGTCGTATTTGACGGAGAATGGATTTATAGATATCGAGACGCCGTTTTTGACAAAGTCTACTCCTGAAGGCGCTAGAGACTATTTGGTGCCATCAAGGCTTCACCCATCAAAGTTTTATGCTCTACCTCAGTCGCCACAGCTGTTTAAACAGCTACTGATGATGTCTGGTTACGACAGGTATTATCAAGTGGTAAAGTGTTTTAGAGATGAGGATTTAAGGGCGGATAGGCAACCTGAATTTACCCAGATTGATATCGAGATGAGTTTTGTCTACCAAGAAGACGTATTAAATATGGCTGAAGAAATGATTAGAAAAGCGTTTAAAGATACGATAAATGTCGAACTACCGAAGAAGTTTATGAAGATGTCGTATGAAGATGCTATGAGAGATTATGGTAGTGATAAGCCGGATATGAGGTTTGGCATGTTATTGAAGGATTTATCGGATGTTCTTTCTAATACAGGCTTTAACGTCTTTGATTCTTGCGTCAAAAGTGGTGGCAAAATCAAGGCAATAGTAGCTGAAAACTTGGCATCAGAAGTCAGCAAGAAAAAACTCAAAAACTTAGAAAAAACAGCGAAGAAATACGGCGCTAAGGGTTTGGTTTGGATTAAGTATGAAGATGAGGTGTCTTCATCTGTCGAGAAGTTTTTATCGGAGACTGATTTTGAAAACATCAGATTAGAATCAGGAGCAAATAAAGGCGATATGGTCTTGATTTTAGCGGACAGTGAACACGTCGTCAACACTGCTCTTTCTGGGCTTCGCCTTGAAATTGCAAAGGCTTATGATTTGATCGATGACAGCGAGTACAAAGTGCTTTGGGTTACTGATTTCCCTATGTTTGAATACGATGAAGAGACAAAGAGGTACTATGCGAAACACCATCCTTTTACTATGCCTAATGTAGAGGATATCGACCTGATTGGAACTAAAGATGACAAGGTGAGGTCATATGCTTATGATATGGTAATAAATGGATATGAAGTAGGTGGTGGAAGCATACGTATCCATGACAGCAGGGTGCAGGAGAAAGTTTTTTCAGCCCTTGGTATAAAAGATGAAGAGATTCAAGAAAAGTTTGGCTTCTTGGTTGATGCACTATCGTTTGGTGCGCCACCTCATGGCGGCATTGCCTTTGGGCTTGACAGGCTTGCGATGCTCATCAATAAGACAGACAATATAAAGGACGTCATCGCCTTTCCAAAAAATCAAAATGCGGTTTGCCCTCTTACAAGCGCGCCTTCAGAAGTATCGGCGTTGCAACTGGATGAGTTATCAATAGGACTTGTTCGTTTGGATGAGTAGCCGAGGGTTAGCACGTAGAAGTTAATCATCGTTTAGCGTTTGTGGTTGTTTAAAAGAGGTAGTACAATGAAGTATATTGGAAAAGTCACTGAAGTTAAAGGTGACAATGTAGTTCTTGAATACAAAAAGAGGACATCTTGTGGTGGATGAGGCAGAGTGGCATCTCAAAATGAAGAAGAGGGCTTTATGAATGTTCTAGCAGAGAATCGGGTCGGTGCTCAGCTGGGAGATCGTGTTCGGTTTGAAATGCCGGATACGAGTTTTGTTGTTCTATCGCTTTTGTTTTACCTTGTACCACTCATTATAGGACTTATCTTTCTGTTTATCAGTCTTAAGATTTTTACAGCTATGGGCGTAGGAAGTTCAGAGGTCATATCTGCTATTCTCTCTCTTATCGTATTTGGTATAAGTCTCTATGTGATAAACAAGAAAAAACTGTTTAAAGTCAATAAAGATGCTTATAAGATTATAGCTTATGAGCTGTTGAGTGAAAAAGAAGAGGAATAATATGGAGTATAAGGGAAGAGTTTTAAGTGTAAAAGGGGATAAGGTTCTTGTCGCTTACAAAACGGGAAACAGCTGCGGCGGCGGTTGAGCTATGGTGTCAGGCGGAAATAAGCCTGAAATAGACAGGGTTCTATTGGATAATACAGTTGGCGCAGATGTAGATGATGAAGTGATGTTCACTATGCCGAATATTGAAGTCACTTTTATAAAGAGCATCATGCCGATAGTACCACTTATTGGCGCTTTTGTTTTTCTGTTTTTGATAAATACTTTTTTTAAGGATGTTGTTGCAAAGTATAGTTTTATTACTGTTGCTTTAGCTTTTGTCGTCTTTATTGGACTCAGGTTATTTGTCAATAAGAGTATTAATAATGATGAACAAAAGAGAAAAGATGCTGCAGTTATCGTGTCAAAGGTCTTTGCTGATGTCTTTGATGTCGTAAACAATTAGGTTGGAGAAGTGTATTTTCTAGGAGGTAGAAATGCAAAAATCAAAATTAAAACAAGTGGATGAGGCGATTTACAACCTCATAGGTAATGAACTGAAGAGACAGCAAGGTGGTTTAGAGTTAATCGCTTCAGAGAATTTTGTATCAGAAGCTGTACTTGAAGCTATGGGAAGTGTTTTTACAAATAAATATGCTGAGGGATATCCTGGCAAGAGATACTATGGCGGTTGCTCTGTGACCGATGAAATGGAAGCACTTGCCATAGAGAGATTAAAGGAAATATATGGTTGTGGTCACGCCAATGTTCAACCTCATTCTGGAGCCAATGCAAATTTAGCAGTATATGTCGCTGTATTAAAGCCTGGCGATAAGGTTCTTGGAATGGATTTATCAAATGGTGGGCATTTAACTCACGGTTCTCCTGTAAACATTTCAGGAATGTACTATAACTTCGCTTCATATGGATTGGATCCGGAAACTGAACTAATAGACTATGATGAAGTTGAGAGAATTGCTACAGAGTTTAAGCCAAAACTCATAGTAGCAGGTGCTTCAGCATATCCTAGAAAGATAGATTTCAAGAGGTTTAAAGAGATTGCGGATAAAGTCGGAGCATATTTGATGGTGGATATGGCTCATATTGCTGGTCTAGTAGCAGCGGGTCTTCACCAAAATCCTTGTGAGTATGCTGACTTTGTAACAAGTACAACTCATAAGACGTTTAGAGGACCTAGAGGTGGCATTATCCTATGCAAAGAAGAACACAAAAAGCTCATAGATAAAGCGGTATTCCCAGGTCTTCAAGGTGGTCCGCTCGAGCATGTTATCGCTGCAAAAGCTGTATCATTTAAAGAGGCTTTAGAGCCTGAATTTAAAACATATCAAGAGCAGATTGTCAAAAATGCAAAAGTACTAGGCGAAGAACTTGTCAAGAGAGGACTAAAGCTAGTATCAGGTGGAACTGACAACCATTTAATGCTGATTGACTTTGGCTCAGATTGGATCAGTGGTAAAGAAGCCGAAAATATGCTAGCTGATATTGATATCACAGTAAATAAAAACTCTGTTCCAAATGAAACGAGATCGCCATTTGTGACAAGTGGTATCAGGATTGGTACGCCAGCAATTACAACTAGAGGTCTTGTCGAAGAAGACATGGTAGAAATAGCTGATATCATCAATGCTAGGCTCAGGGAAACAGAGGAAGTTTCAGCGCTAAAAGCTAGAGTTGAAGCACTTTGCAATAAGTATGAGCTCTATTAATATGAAGGCTAAAAACTTATATAAAAAATTCAAACTGTCAGATGATATCGACATAAATGCGGTTTTTAGTGCTGATGACTATAGGCAGATTGTCCGTGAATTTTCATTTGCTAACTGCGATTTAGTGTATTCTCTTTATGATAATTATGAGGAGAATCATGGCGAAGAACAATCAGACTATGATAGGCTAAACGTCATTGAAAAATCGGGTGATGTCGATAGGATTAAACAAGGTGAAGCTGCTCTTTCTGAGGGAAGAGTAGCTCTCTTTATTATGGCAGGAGGCATGGGTTCAAGGCTTGGATTTTTTAAACCTAAGGGGATGTTTGAACTCGTAGACGGACTTAGTTTGTTTGAGATTATTTTTAAAAGACTCTTGTCCCTCGAGGAGAAAACCAAAAAAAGAGCCCATGTGTTTATAATGACCAGCAAGTTAAATGACGATATAACGAAAGAGTACTTTGCAAACAAGGACTATTTTGCTTATGGCAGTGACTATGTGCATTTTTTTGTGCAGGGCGAACTACCACCTATTACGGAAGACAGAAAGTTCCTGTTAGATGATAGTCGTAGGATATTAACGGTACCCGATGGCAATGGCGGTATATTCAATGCTATCAGGATGAGTTATGTAAAAAAAATGCTCTTAGAGGAGAATATCGATTACATCAACGTAGTTGGCATAGACAATGTTCTATTAAAACCATTAGACCCTGAATTTATCGGCGCAACGATACAGCATAACTACTCGATATCTTCTAAATCAGTCATAAGAAATTCAGTAGATGAAAAAGTGGGGTACTTACTGAAGAAAAATGGTAGGCCACATATTGTCGAGTACACAGAGGTGACGGATGACATGAGGTCAAAGACACTTGAAGGTGGCGAATTTTATTATGCAGATGGCAGCATATTAAACCATATATTCAAGGTGGATAAACTCTTTGATGTATTAGGTGTCAGCTTGCCTTATCACAGAGCTCATAAAAAAGTAGCTTATTTTGATGGCGAAAAACACGTGGAGCCTACAGAACCAAACGCCTATAAATACGAACAGTTTATATTTGATATATTTGGAAAGTTTGATGATATGCTCTTGTTTAGAGTGGAGAGAGAAAAAGAGTTTTCTCCGCTAAAAAACAAAGAGGGAGTGGATTCTATCGATACGGCTCGAAGAGACTTTAAGAGAGAGGGTATATAGTAATGGATATGCTTGATATTCTATCAGAAGAAAACAAATCAGTAGCTCATATACCCTTGGCAGAGAGGATGAAGCCAAGAGACTTGACGGAATTCTTTGGTCAAGAAAAGTATGTGAGGGAGCATTCTGTACTATATAATATGATAGAAAAATCAAGGCTTGTCAGCGTCATACTCTATGGCCCTTCAGGAGTTGGAAAGACGAGTCTCGCGAAGATAATATCAGAAAAGACGGGCTCGAACTTTTTAAGGATAAACGCCGTGACAGCTGGAGTATCGGATATCAGGGAAGCGGTGAAAAAGGCAAAACTCGAACTCTCCTATGGCACGAGGACAATACTCTTTATCGATGAGATTCACAGGTTTAACAAAAAGCAGCAAGATGCGCTGCTTCCCTATGTCGAAAATGGCGTGATTACGCTCATAGGCGCAACAACGGAAAACCCTTATTTTAAGGTCAACTCTGCTCTTAGTTCGAGGATGACGATTATTCCGCTTGATTCACTGGATTTTGAGGCGATATCAGGTATTGTAAATAGGGCGCTACGAGAAGATGTCTACTTAAAGGACTTACATTTATCCCTCGATGATGGGGCGCTACAGTTACTGTCTGACATCAGCGGGGGAGATGCTAGAAAAGCGCTGAACACCCTTGAAATGGCGGCTGGTTTTGCTGCGGAAAACGATGTTATCACGGAAGATGACATCTTGTCTGTGACCTATAAAACAGTGGCGAGATATGATAGAGATGGCGATGCGCATTATGATGTAATATCGGCATTTATAAAGAGCATCAGGGGTTCAGATCCTGATGCTGCTCTTCACTACTTGGCAAGGATGATTGTTTCGGGGGAAGATCCCGATTTTATCGCGAGGAGATTAGTCATCGCTGCTTCGGAAGACATAGGAAATGCTGACCCTATGGCGCTTGTCTTAGCTAATTCAGCAAGAGAAGTGGCGCAGTTTGTCGGTTTTCCAGAGGCTAGGATAATTCTCGCTCAGGCGACTACTTATTTAGCGTTATCGCCAAAGAGTAATAGGTCGTATGAGGCTATCAATGAAGCGATAAAAGACGTGGAAAGTGGCGCAGTTTATGAAGTGCCTGCGCATCTTAGAGATGGGAGTTATAGCGGAGCAAAGAGCCTTGGTAGAGGACTCGACTACAAGTATCCTCACAATTACGGTGGAGGTTTTGTCGTGCAGGATTATATGCCAGAAAAACTGAGGGGCAAATCCTACTATGAACCCACAGAGAGGGGAAAGGAAAAGTACCTAAAGCAGTATCTTGAAATTACAAAAAAGAGATAATTCCCACGCTGTCATTCAGAGGAAGTAGCGACGTAGGAATCTAGCGTGTATCACATCATGGTGCTTTGGATAAATGAAATATATGGAATAAGTTTAATATTAATACAAAGAGAGAAGACGTACACATGAAAGACAAGTTTGATGAAATGTACCTAAAATTATCTGGTGCCAACAATTTCTATAAAAAGGGGCTTCATTCTAAGGCGTTATCTATTTATCTCGACATTATAGAAAACTATTATCCTGATAAAGATGAGCCCTATAGAAATGCTTGCGCTATACTGATTGCTGAAAAAAATTACTTTAAAGCGAAATTGGTAGCAGATAAGGCGTTAAAGGCTTTTGATGAAGATAACATAAGAGGCGATAAGGAGTACTTTAAAGAGGTCTTATCCGTATCAGAGGATGCGGCAAAGGCTGAAGCTAAAGAGAACAGAGCATCAAAAACGCTAAATATTCTGGAGAGCAAAATCACTAGCACTATTTCAGGGATTTTCTTAGTACTAGCCGTCTTATTATCTCTTCCAGATAAATTAAATAAACTTGTGTTTTTAATATTTATTATTGTCTCTCTTATTTTGGTTTTCGAGATTATAAAGGATATCAGTAAAAATGTAAAAGTCACTTTTAAAGCGGCGATTTTTGCGCTCTTTATAGGACTAACCCTTGTAGCGGGATACAACATTCCAAAAGAGGATTGGTCGAACTTTTTTTCGATACGACCGTTGAATTATTCGAATAGCTCTACTTTAGAGAATAATCCTTCATTAGAGGAAGAGGAAGATAAAGAGAAGAAGAATGAGAGTGGTGGAAAGATTGTCAGAGAAGATCTCGATAAGCTCGAAAAGTACTCTCTATCTGTTACGGGTCTCGAATCATACCTTCTAAGAGTTAATGAGGACAGAATCTTCTTGAGGGTCAATGTCGCAAATGGCACAGGAAAGAACGAAGCAAAAAAAATTGCTGTTAACCTCCTTAGAGAGCTTAACAGAATAAAGAACTTTGAAGGAGAAGAGGGTAAAATAGGCGATTTGTATAATGATTACAGTGTTACAGTAAAAGCATATGAAGGCGCTGTTATGATATACAGTGCGGTAGGTGATTTTGGGGATCTTGTTGAACAGTAATATGGAGAATAAAATGATTATAAATTCAGAATTTGACCATAATTATTTACTTGAAAAGTCATTTACGTGTCCGATTTGTAGAGATAGATTTAAGTATGTTCAAAGTAAGTCAATGGTTTTTAAAGTGGAGAAGAGAAATCCTGATTTGTCGGTGGTATACAGAGATATAAACCCTGTCTACTATGAAGCAGTAATGTGTGAAAAATGCGGATATGCAGCATTTTCTAAGGATTTTGAAATTATCACTCAATCCGATAAAAAGAGGATAAAAGACAAGATATGTTTTTTTTATAGAGAAGTTAATCTACCCAAGGAAAAGAATTTAAAAGATGCACTCGAATTATTTGAGCACGTCTATAAGAATTATGACGTCAGGTATAAGAAAAATGCAGAGCTTGCCAAGTGCGCACTGAGGCTGATGTGGTTTTTTAATGAAGCGGGCAGATTCAAAGATGCCTTAGAGTATTCGGCGAAGGCGTTACATCACTATCTAGACGCAAATTTAGATGGTGCATATAACACCGATGAAAAAGCGGTTTATGCCTATTACATCATAGGCGAACTCTATCGGATTCAGGGGATAGAAGAAGAAGCGCACAAGTGGTACAGAAAAGCGCTGATTACAAATTCAACAGTAAAAAACTCTCTGATACAGCAGTTTGCCGAAGACCAGATTGCTTTACTCGTGTCAAAAAGACGGGAGAATAGTTAAGTGGTAGGGAGTAGTTGTTGATTAAATAGGAAGTGCTCTTATGGTAAGTAGAGAAGAAATGTTAGAGCATTTTTATCAGTATTTAGATGAAACTGGGCATCTTGCTTTATATGAAAGCGATTTTGTCTCTATGTCAGATATAAAGCTGAGTAAACTGTATGATGAGGTATTTGTATTAGGCATGGATTTAGAGTTTGACAATATGGAAATCTATGATGCTGAAGAGGATGATTCTCTTGCCACTGAAGAGGAGCTTTTAATGATGGGGCACCTAGGTGAATTATAAAATCTATAAAAATATATTGAACTAAAAATTCCTATGTGGTATACTTAGGAGAAATGGCAGGACAGCTTGCCATATATTTGCACGCCTCTTAATTTGCAAGCGGGTGCCAGTTGTGGTTAATTTGCGAAGATGATAGAGGCGGAAGGAAAACTCGGAGGTGTAAAATGTCAATCGTAACAATGAGACAGTTGCTCGAAGCTGGGGTTCACTTTGGGCACCAAACTAGAAAATGGAATCCTAAAATGGCGGAGTATATTTTTACGGAGAGAAACGGTATCTATATACTAGACCTTGCTAAAACACAAAAGAAAGTTGACGCTGCATATGAGCTAGTAAAAGACATAGTAGCTGATGGCGGAAGCGTTCTTTTTGTCGGTACTAAAAAGCAAGCTCAGGAAGCTATCGAAAAAGAAGCAAAGAGATGTGGACAGTATTTCGTAGCACAGAGATGGCTTGGTGGAATGCTAACAAACTTTGCTACAATCAAACAGAGTATTGATCTTCTCTTTGAACTAGAGAGAAAGCAAGAAGACGGTACGTTTGATAGTCTACCTAAAAAAGAAGTTGGACAATTATTAAAGAGAAAAGAAAAGCTGGAGAAGTTTTTAGGTGGTATCAAAGATATGAAAAAACTTCCATCTGCGCTATTTGTTGTAGATGTTAGAAAAGAAATTACAGCAATAAAAGAAGCTAATAAACTCGGCATTCCAGTAATTGCTATAGTCGATACAAACTGTGATCCTGATGGCATAGATGTAGTAATCCCTGGTAACGATGATGCGATTAGAGCGATTAAATTAATTACTTCAAAAATTGCTGATGCAGTTATCGAAGGAAAACAAGGTGAGCAGCTTGAAGATGTAGAAGAGTACGAAAATAGTGAAGAAGCTCAGGAAGTTGAAGAAGAGACTGTAGAAGTTTCAGAAGAATAAAGATACTTTTATAAGGGGGGTAATAATATGGCAGTAACAGCCCAAATGGTCAAGCAGTTAAGAGAGCTCACTGGAGCAGGAATGCTTGATTGTAAAAAAGCACTTGTAGAGAAAGACGGCGATATAGATGCAGCAGTTGACTATCTAAGAGAAAAAGGTCTAGGAAAGGCTGCGAAGAAAGTTGATAGACTAGCAGCTGAAGGTTTAGCAACACTTGTAGCTGATTATGATAAAAACAAAGCGACTGTTTCAGAAATCAACTCAGAGACAGACTTTGTTGCGAAGAACGAAAACTTTGTAGAACTATGTAAGAAGATTACAAAGCACATCTTTGACAACGACATTACTACAGTTGAGGGATTAAACGAGTCTACTATAGAAGGTAAAACTTTTACAGAATTCTTTAATGGTCAAATAGCTGTAATTGGAGAAAACCTAGTTGTCAGAAGAATGTCTACTATCGAAGCTGCTGAAAATTCTATCGTTCAAGGTTACCAACACTTTAACGGTAAAGTAGCTACTATAGTAGAAGCAAAATCTGCAAGCGTAGAAGATGCTGAAAAAGCTAGAAAGTTCCTATCAAATGTCTGCATGCATATCACAGCTATGAACCCTAAGTACTTAGATTATTCTGAACTAACTCTTGAGTTTGTAGAGAAAGAAGTACTAGCTATGAAAGCGGACATTGAGAAGTACAATGATGAAGCGAAGAGACTTGGCAAAAATCTTAAGAAGATGCCTGAGTATGGTTCAATGATGCAGTTAACACCTGAAGTACTAGCGAAGGCGGAAGAAGCATTCAAAGAAGAGTTAAAAGCTCAAAATAAACCAGAAAAGATTTGGGATAAGATACTACCAGGTCAGATGAAGAGATATATTGTTGACAACACTCAAATCGACCAGCAGTACTGCTTAAATAGCCAGCACTATGTACTAAATGACGAACTTACAGTAAAAGAAGCGCTAGAAGCAGAAGCTAAAAAGCTAGGAATTGAGCTTGAAATCACACGATTTATGAGACTAGAAGTAGGCGAGGGTTTAGAAAAAAAGGAAGAGAACTTCGCTGAAGAAGTTGCAAAGCAGATGGCGAACTAAATCCGAGAGCGAAATTTATATGGTTCTCGTAGCACTCGAGTTTACTCGAAGTGCCAAGAAAACCGTATAAATTTCATTTGAGTATCAAACGTCACGAATGGAGCGAAGCGGAGTGAGTGGCAGCACTCGGATTTACCGTTCCGAGAGCGGGCAAGCAAAGCGCGTGATTTGAGAGTGGACGTCACGA